>Ga0206952_10163_pt1 | contig 18832 bp, 20 predicted proteins | sample Alteio_BWOrgHeat_39_FD_152966 | JGI IMG/M metagenome (GOLD analysis project Ga0206952, IMG submission 152966) | Enriched cells from forest soil in Barre Woods Harvard Forest LTER site, Petersham, Massachusetts, United States -... | ecosystem: Environmental > Terrestrial > Soil > Temperate forest >... | reverse complement strand
GGCGGGCTTCAGTGTCACCGGGGAAGCGGTGTGCAGAAGAAAATCGTCCGTCGAGACGGAAATCGATTTAGTCGCCGCAGGATAAATCGCTATCTCAATGACCAGGCAGCAATGCCTAAGATCCGCAGCAATTTCGTGCAGAACCTGATCTGGGTTGAGCAGTCGAACCCCGATGCTGACGTCATCGCGCTCGATGTGCGTGGAATATTGAGAGGCCGAGGCGGCTGGGTTGGTGCCAGCCAATGCGGGAACGGCGGCGAAAAAGGCGCAGACGACGATTGCGGCCAGACGGAAACAACTCATGGCGCACTCCGGGGACCGAACAAACTTGATTGTACGCCGGCCATGTTCGGCATCCAACCTAGGGAGAATGATAATTCCTTGACAATCCTTCGTGAATCGGGAGTTAAACTTTAGAACTTGTCACTCAGGAGACAGCTTTGAAAAAACGGGTGGTGATTACTGGAATGGGTGTGGTGAGTCCGAATGGGAACGGCACGGCTGCGTTCTCGGACGCTGCGCTGGCGGGCAAGAGCGGGGTGCGGCGCATCTCGCGATTTGATCCGTCGGAGATTCAGGTGCAGATTGCGGGCGAAGTGCGCGACTTCGACGAGTTGGCATGGGTGGAGAAAAAAGAGCGGAAACATGTGTCGCGGGTACTGCCGCTGGCACTGGCGGCAGCAACCGAAGCTCTGCAGACGGCGGGGATTGATCGCGCTTCCCTTCCCCTGGAGACGAGCCGGCGCTTCGGCGTGATCATGGGTTCGGGCGGGGGAGCACAGGAGTTCACCGAGGAACAGTACAGGCTGTTTTTTCATCAACAGTACAGCAAGTTGAGTTTGTTTTGCATTCCTACAGGAGTGATGGGAACACTTTCGAGCGAACTCAGCGTGCGGCTGGGGCTGCGCGGATCGAGTCACGTGATCACCACGGGGTGTACGTCGTCCACCGACGCGTTTGGGTACTCGATGCGGCAGATACAGTCGGGGCGGCTGGATATGGTGCTGAGCGGCGGAGCGGATGCGCCGATTTCGCTGGGGATCATGAAGGGATTCATTCTCATGAAGATTTTGACCGGCGGGTGGAATGAGTCGCCGGAGAAAGGTTCGCGGCCGTTCTCGGCGGACCGGGATGGGTTTGTGTTGGGCGAAGGAGCGTGGATGTACGTGCTGGAAGAATATGAGCATGCGCGGGCGCGTGGGGCGAAGATGCTGGCGGAAATTTGCGGCTATGGTTCGACGTGCGAGGCTTTTCACCGCGTGCGCCTGCAGGAATGCGGTGAAGAACCGGCGCGGGCAATTGGACTGGCGATGAAGAATGCGGGCATTGGTCCGGGGGACGTGGACTACGTGAACCTGCATGGAACCTCAACGCAGCTGAACGATCGCATCGAAACACGGGCGCTGAAACTGGCGCTGGGCGAGGAGCGGGCGCGCGAAGTGCCGATGTCGGCACTGAAGTCGCAGATCGGACATCCGCAGGGAGCGTGCGGGGCGGCGGGCGTGGCGGCGACGATCGTGGCGATGCAGAGCGGGCAGATTCCGCCGACGTTGAATCTGGAGGGAGGGAATCGCGACCCGGATTGCGATTTGGATTACGTGCCGGAGGTGGGGCGGAAGAAAGAGATTGAGCACGCGGTCTGCAATTGCATTGCGTTTGGGTCGAAGAACTCGGCGCTGGTGCTGCGGAAGATTGCTTAGACCTTGGCCGCGGATTTCGTGGATATTCGCGGATCATGTATGTGGCGTAAGCTCAACCACCAAACCATCTCCCCAGCCATACTTTTGGCGGGAGAGAGCCTGGATCACTGCGATGAGGGCGGAATCCGTTTCGGGGGACAAGACGCGGGAGCAAGCAGCGAATTTTGTCTCGGCCACCCGAACCTGGGCATTTGGATCGGCTCGCAGGTTTCCCACCCATTGGGAAGTTGGATACTCGGCGATGATGTAATAGCGGCCATCGTGCTGGGTAAACCAGATTTCGATTTCGCGGGGAAGCCCGCTCTTGCGGCCACGGGTGGTCAAGTAGAGGAAAGATTCGCCATCAGGGGTGCGCTGGTTAGGTGGCTTTATTGGCACTATCACCGCGGGGCACGGTAAAACCAGTTGTCTGTTGCCACAACTCAGTTCTCGGCTAGCCCTTGAGTTTGAGTTTGGATTTGTTTTCTTCGAGGAATTCGCGGAGTTTGTCGCCAGAGTCAAGCAGGCGAATCCACTGTTCGTAGTACAGGGTAACGGGAAAGCGGCCCAGGCCGTAAACGCTGACTCCGCCTTTTTCGCCGACGCGGAATTCGAGACTTCCGGTGCGGCGAGTGCCCTGTTGCTTTTCCAGATCGGCCAGACGGGCTTTTAGTTCTTCATAAGTCGGTTCAGACATAAGCTTGCCTCATTAAGCATTAGCCGTAAGCGGGAAAGACAGATTGTTACACGCGGAGAGGAAGAAATTCAATTGCAGGGGAGGGTCTTAGGGTCGGGCTAGCGATGCCTGGCAACCTTGCTAGAGTGGACCGCAAGAGGGCGACGGCCTGAAATCCCGCTCTGCGCAAGGCGTTTCGAGAATTGTCTGCAAGAAGAGACACGAATTTGACAAATTGCTGACAATTGCGGGGGTAGGGAACACTACGCTCGGATGGTTGGCGACGGCTCCCAGGTTTCCGTTGCGGGACATCCCCCCGAGATCCAGCATCGCGCTTCACGTTTCCAGGAACTGCTCGCCGGATTGCACGTCACACTCGAATCTCTGGTAGGAGACGATACACAATGAGACCCTTCACGTTTTGCCGGCCAGCCTGGGTGCTGGCCGCAATGCTGGCATTGACGCCGGTTTTGGCGAGTGCCAGCGGTAAATCGTTCATAGGGCCGCTGACGGTGACTCCAGGTCCGTCCACGGTACCGGCGAACGGCGACATTAACCCTTATGGAGTGGCCGTGGTTCCCCGCAGCACGGGAAACCTGGTAAAGGGCCACGTCCTGGTCAGCAATTTCAACGCAGCTTCCAACCTACAAGGTACAGGCACAACGATCGTGGACGTGGCGCCCAACGGCACGGTCACGGTGTTTGCCGAGATTAGCGCGGCAGGCCTGCCGGGAGATTGCCCGGGCGGCGTTGGTTTGACCACAGCGTTGTCGGTGCTGCGCAGCGGATGGGTGATTGTGGGCAGCCTACCCACAACGGATGGGACCTCCGCGACGGCGCAGGCAGGATGTTTGCTGGTTCTGAACCAATGGGGCAAAGTGGTGGAGACTCTCTCCGGATGGCGCTGCGGAGTTCAGATTAACGGCCCGTGGGATATGACGGCGCTCGATCTGGGTTCGGTGGCGGAATTGTTTGTGACCAATGTGTTGAACGGTACGGTGAAGCCTGGCGCCGACCCGACAGTGCCGGGACCGGTGGTAAACAAGGGCACAGTGGTGCGCATTCTATTGTTCATTCCGGAGCGTGGAAATCCGCGGGAGATCCTGCGGACGGTGGTAGGCTCGGGCTTCCCCGAGAGAACCGATCCGGCGGCTTTGGTAATTGGACCCACCGGGGTGGCGTTGGATGATGACGGTGATCTTTACGTGGCGGATACACAAAATAACCGGATTGCCAAGATTCGGGACGCGGTGAAACGCTTTAGCAGCGCGGGGATTGGCAAGACAGTATCCACGGGCGGAAGCCTCAACTCCCCGCTGGGAATTGCGGTGGCGCCGAACGAGAACATCCTGGCGGTGAATGCTGGGGATGGCAATATCGTGGAGATCACGCCGTGGGGATCGCAGGTGGCGGTGAAGAATATTGACACCAGCGGAGCGGGCGGTGGCACGCTGTTTGGATTGGCCATCACTCCCGATCACAAAGGGCTGTATTTCGTGGATGACGGCGACAACACGCTCGATCTGCTGCACTAGAATTTTTGCCGTGCTTTGTGGCCCCGCGTCCGAAAGGAAGCGGGGTTTTTTATTGGTGCAGACGCATCGGTCGAACCCATATAGTTTCCAGTAATGAAACAACCCATTACAGCTGCCGCGAAACCTCGCAAGTCATCGGCAAACCATTTCATCATGGCGGGCGGAATTGTGCTGTTTCTTGGGGGAGCGCTGCTGGCCGCGGTTTTCCCTACGCAGGCGGGATCCGCTCACCTATGGACGAGCGCACTGCGCTGGATTGGCATTGCGGCGATTGCGGTTGCGGGACTCAAGCGATCCACGCTGACTTATTGGATTTTTTTCTCTCTGCTGCTGGGTGTCGAGATCGGACTGGATCGGCCGATGCTGGCAGAGCACTTACGGGTCCTGAGTGACATTTTTCTGCGCCTGATCAAAGTCATTGTGGCTCCGCTGATCTTCGGCACGCTCGTGACTGGAATTGCCGGGCATGGAAATTTGCGCAGTGTGGGACGACTCGGGCTAAAGAGCCTGGTCTATTTTGAAGTCGTCACCACCATCGCGCTGTTTCTTGGCGTGGCGGCGATTGATCTGACGCGGGCGGGCGGAGGATTGGCAGTCCCGCAAAACGGAGTGGCCGCCGCGGTACAAAACGCCGCGCCGCTGAAATGGGATGAATTTCTGCTGCATATGTTTCCGGAGAATGTGGCGAAAGCGGTCGCCGAGAACCAGATTCTGCAGGTTTCGGTGTTTGCCATCCTGTTTGGAATCGCGCTGGCGCGGGTTGCCGAGAGCAAGCGGGCGCCCATGCTGCGCTTTTGCGAGTCACTGACCGACACAATGTTTGCCTTCACCAATCTGGTGATGTACTTCGCGCCGTTCGGCGTGGGTGCCGCCATGGCTTATACCGTGGGGCACATGGGCATTAGCGTTTTGCTGCCGCTGGGGAAATTGCTGCTTACGGGATACGGAGCGCTGATCGCGCTGTTGTTGCTGGTATTTCTGCCGATTGCGTGGATGGTTCGGCTGCCGCTTGGACGATTTATCAAAGCTGTGGCCGAGCCGGCGACGATCGCCTTTGCCACGAGCACGTCGGAGGCGGCGCTGCCCCGCGCCATGGAAGAGATGGAGGCCTTTGGAGTGTCGCGGCAGATTGTGGCGTTCGTGATCCCGGCGGGATACAGCTTCAACATGGTGGGGTCGGCGGTTTATCTTTCGTTGGCGTCGATTTTTGTGGCACAAGCGGCGGGCATACACATGTCGTGGACGGAACAGTTGTTCATGGTGTTCGCGCTGATGCTGACCAGCAAAGGCGTCGCGGGAGTTCCGCGGGCAGTGTTGGTGGTGCTGCTGGCAACGGCAGCGACATTCCATCTGCCGACCGAGCCGATCTTTGTGTTGCTGGGCGTGGATGCGCTGATGGATATGGCGCGGACGTCCATGAATGTGATTGGAAATTGTCTGGCCTGCGCGGTGATGGCAAGGTGGGAGGGCGAGGAACTGATGCCGGGAGCGGAGGTATTTGAGGCAGCTTCCCTGGCAACTCCTGAATAAGTTTCTTCACGCAGCAAGGTGCCGGTGCCGATTCGCGGCTTTCGCGGGCGAGGGCGCCCGCGCCACACGGTTGTCCAAGCCTACTCTTCGCGCAGTGCAATGATTGGATCGACTCCAACCGCTCTGGAAACTGGAATCAAAGTTGCCGCCGAAGCTGCGATGGCAAGAATCAGTGTCACGGCGGTGAACGTGAGCGCGTCAGTTGGGGTGACGCCGAACAACAGACTCGCCATCACACGGGTCAATGCCAGCGCGCCGATTAAGCCTGCAAGGATGCCGATGACCGCCAGCTTCATTGCCTGCCCGGCAATGAGGGCAACAACGTTGCTTCGTTGCGCGCCTAAAGCGATGCGGATGCCGATGTCGTGGGTAGATTGCGAAACCAGGTACGACATCACGGCGTACACGCCGACCGCTGCCAGCAGGAGCGCGAATGCGGCGAAGGCTCCCAACATTGTGGTAGCAAAACGCTGGCGAGCCAGGGAATCGTAAACCCGCTGCTGCATCGTTTGAACGTCGTAGACCAGCGCGTTTGCGTCCAGACTGTGAACCTCGTGGGTGATCGCATCGGCAAGAGACGCCGGCAAAGAAGCGGTACGGGCCACGAGAAACATGTTGTTGTCAGGCCTTTGCGCGTAGGGAAAGTAAACTGCGATCTTGCCTTTGCTGTCGAGGCTATATTGCTTTACGGTACTCACGACCCCGACAATATTGATCTGATGCTTAGGATTAAACCAGATGTGCTTGCCAATAGGATTTCCACCCGGCCAGAAGCGATATGCAAACCTGTCCTCCACAATCGCCACCGGTGTGCTATCGGCGCGGTCGGATTCAGAAAAGAACCGTCCGTTCAGAAGTGGAATGCCCATCGCGCCAAAATACTCGGTGCTCACCTCGCGCCCATCAACCTGTAACTCCTGCCCGGGCGGCGGCACATAGCCTTCTACATTGATCCAACCCCATTCCGTTTGACTGCTAAGAGGCAGGGGGGAAACTAGGCCCGTGCTCTTCGCGCCGGGCAGGTGGCTGACGCGGTCTTCTAGCTGCTGGTAGAACTGCACGACCGGCTTGTCGTCTCGATAGTTCGGCCCAGTGACGACAACCTGCATGGTGAGCACATGGTCGGGATTGAATCCGGGGGGAACGTTTTGCAGGCGAACGAAGCTTCGAATGAGAAGTCCCGCGCCCGCCAGCAGGATGAGAGAAAGCGCGAGTTGGGAGACGACGAGAAGCCCGCGCAGACGGTTTTTGCTCAGCCTCAAGCTGCCGGGACTGCTACCCTTTTGGCCGCCTGCCTTTAAAGAAGCCACGAGGTCTGGAGCGAGAACACGCCAGACTGGAGCCAGACCAAAAAGAATGCCGGTAAACAACGCAACGCCGAAGGTGAAGGCCAAAACCGTGCCGCTGATACCAATCTCTTCCAGCCGGGGGATGTTTCCGGGATTGATGGTCCTGACCAGATGAAGAACGCTCTGCGCGACCAGCAGCCCGGCTGCTCCGCCTATGAACGACAGCAAAATGCTCTCCGTGAGCAATTGACGGACAAGACGTTGCCATCCCGCGCCCAGGGCGACGCGGACTGCAACTTCTTTTTCGCGGCGCACCGCGCGAGTGAGCAATAAGTTGGCGACGTTGGCGCAGGCGATCATCAAGACCAGCGCCACCGAGCCGAAGAGCACCAGCAGAGCGCGGCGGACGTCACCAACAACCTGCTCCTGCAGGCTGACCACCGACATGCCGAAGGTGCGATCGCGTTTGTCTTTTATCCGGATGCCGTCGGCAATGATGTCCACGTCGGCCTGCGCTTTGGCGACGGAAATCCCGGGCTTGAGCCGCGCCATCAGATTGTAGTTTTCATCGCCGCGGCGTTGTTCCGCATCGGCTCCCAGCGGCAAGGGCAGAAAGACGTCAATCTTGCCCATGTCTCCTTCCGCAGGCATGGTTTCGGCATCAACAGAAAAGCTGGGCGTAAGAACACCGGCGATCACATAGGAGACGCCATTCAGCGTGATGCTTTTGCCCACGATCTGACGATCCGAATTGAAAGTTCTTTGCCACATCGGATAACTGAGAATCGCGACGGCAGGTTTGCCGGGTTTGTCTTCCTCGGCGAGCAGTAACCGGCCGAGCGTAGCCTTGGCGCCGAGCATGTGAAACAACGTGGACGAGGTCTGCATCCCATAGATTCGTTGCGGCTGATCGAGGCCGGTTAACGTCATGGTGCGCAGTTTCGAGATCGACATCTCTTCGAAGGAATGGTTTTGGTTTTGCAGATCGACGTATTGCCCGGGCGAAGGCCAGTCGCGAAAGATACCGATTCCGGGAGAGTGCAGCCAGATATTCACCAAACGGTCAGATTGCGGATAATGCACCGGGCGCAGCAAAAGGGCGTCAACGACGCTGAAGATGGCGGAATTGGCGCCGATCCCGACAGCCAGCGAAAGCACAACGACCACGGCCAGACCGGGATTCTTGAAGAGCATCCGTACGGCGTACCGAAGATCCTGCAAAAGTTCTTGCATACTGCCTCCTGACGAGCACGCTTGCGACTCGACGAAGTACAGCACTTGCTGCTCCACACGCTCCACGTTGCAGCAGAAAGGGTTACAAGATATTCGAGGCTTAGCGACTGTCCATTATCGAACAGTGCTGTCCGGAAGTGGACAGTTTGATTTGAAATATGGAGCGGGAGACGGGGATCGAACCCGTGGCATCCAGCTTGGGGCTTCGCAGTGTGAAGCGACCAAAATTCGGACCAACCACCGGCGTCGTGAGCGCCATTGCGCGCCTGGGCTAGTCGAGCCTTTATCGATTTTGAAGTTCTGGCCCTCGCACACGAAAGTAATCTATGCGGAGGATGGACGTTCCACTACGCTTGGATACCCCCATTTGATGCCGGAATTCCGAGGAGTGCTATGCCTTCCCGTTCCACTGAATGGCGCTTGGCGGCAATAGGGCTCGTGATGGCGTGCGCGTCTCAATTGGCGGCAGGCCAATCCAACCAGGAGTGGATCGCTCTCAAGCAAAGGTGCGGCATCCCTGCGGGCACGGCCTATAACGATTGGGTCGCAGCCGGTTCCAAATGCAATTCCGGAAGCACCGCAATCGGCACCGGGACTGGAACCGGCGCTGAACAGTTAGGGACGACCCTGGGGAATGTGACTGCCGACATCATGTTGCAGGGGATGCATAACCTGTTCCATGGCACACCCGCAAGGCCGATCGCGCCGATCAATTCGGAACAACAACAAAGAGCGCTTGCTGCGCAGCAGCTTAACAACAGCGGCATCTACCTTTTGAATCGCAGACCGAGAGATTATGCCGGGGCGATCAATGAATTTCAAAAGGCTCTGCAGCAGACTCCAAACGACGCAACCATCGCCAGCAATCTCCAGTATGCAAGGCGACTCCAGAAAGAGGCTGCCGCAGCCGGACAAACCAGCAGCATGCTGGGGAACCTATTAGGCGACAACACTACTCTGGTCAATACGGGCAGCTTTCCCTCTAATACAACGATTTCTCCGAACGTATTCAATCAGGTAAACCTCGACCCGAACGTGGTGGACTTCAGAGGAATGTTCCGCAACTCGTTGCCTGAGACGGCACGTTCCTATCTTCCAGCCGCGAATGCCAATGCCCTGAATGCGGTCCTCACTGGTTCAGATGCCGGGGTTGTAGACCTGAGAGGAGCGGCCAGAACGTCGGTTGACCCAAAATCGCTGCAAAACCAGATCCACGGAATATTCGGTGGCGCCGTCCCGGCTAACGAGCCTCCTGACCCGATGGTTAGCCGTCCGCAAGTGCAGGAGATCGACAAGATTTTGCAGTGGCCGCAGGCAACCGCAGGGACGCAAGGTTTAGCAGTGCAGCCCAAACCTGCCGATGCCGAAAAACAAATCAAGGAACAGATCAACAATCTATCCCCCAAGCCTGATGCATCCCCGCACAATTGAAAGGCGCAAACTTTTGAAAAAACTATCCAGGTCTTTCTTTCGAGGATTATTTGCCGTCTTGATTTGTCTTGCACCGCTCCATGCGCAGACCGTGAACGACACTCCTGCGGGGAACAGCGCTGTGGTCGCGGCTCAGGCCCCGGAAGAAATGACCAGGAAAATTAGCAACCTGGTGGACGCCGGCAAGTATGCGGAAGCGCAGCAGCTGACAATGGGGCTGATGGTGGCCTATCCCGACGACCAAAGGCTCATCAAGACCAAGGCGCTTTTGGAGAAATTATTTGCGACACCCAGCACACCGAACGCAACGCCGGGGAGCCAGCAGGGGCAGTGGACAGCGAATGCCAGCGCCGAACGACTCAGCGGAGAGGACAAGCTGGATTACAACGCGCTGATCGAACTGGCACGGCAGTCGCAGCAGAACAGCGATCCGGACGAGCAACACAAATTGCTAATGCAGTTTATGCAACAGAGTGCCGAGTTCCTAAAGAGGCATCCGGAGCAGATGCTGTTGTGGCAGCTGCGTGCCGCGGCGGCCATTGGCATGGTTGAGCCGATGGACGGATTTGAGGCGGGGCAGAAGCTGGTGGCAGCGGGCGCGATCGATAGCAATGATCCGGCGCTGCAGCAGTTACTGGCAAAGCTGAAGCTGATGGGCTGGATGGACGAGCAGAACGCGAAGGATCTTCAGTCTAAGGCGGACGAAGCGCGCAGACAACAGGCAGAAACCGCTGAGCGTGACCGGAAAAGTGCTGAGCGCGCACAGTTCACCTTTCCGGCGGCGCACGCCGATGGCTTTCGTTATGGATACGGGCATATCACTATCGACGACGACAGCGCAGTCTATGTGGGCAGCGATCAAACCATTCATTTGTTAAGAACGGACATGCGGGAGGTGAAGTCTGCTTGTTTCGCTTGGGCGTGCGGACTTTACTTCACTCCGAAAAGTGGAAGGAAGTATTTTATGGTCGCGGTTACAGAAGATGCGGTAAGCAGAAGGCAAATGCAAGCCAGCGTCGTTCGCCCCCCGTCCGTGCTTGGGAATGCGGTTGTGTCGAAGTGGAAGTTCGTGTCGGCCGACCGCAAGACGCTTACTCCGCCGGAAGGCAAGTAGAGCCGGGAGTTGCGCCCGTCACGGGAAGTTAGTCCGATGCCGCCGACAAGTCGGCATAACGTCAGCAATCGGTAGGTTAAGATGGGCCAACACAAAGCGCGTTAACCGGAACCGATCCGCTCTCAATCGAGTCTATTTGAGTGGATTCTTTTCGTCTAGAAGCAGAATTAGCCGCCTACTCGGAAGGTATTCACCCGGCAGGCTTTGGTTCGAATGGTGTCGATGTTCCCTCTCTCTCCCTAAAATCCCGCGAGTCGAATTCGGCCAAATCAGTCCTATGCTGCCATCTGTCGGCAATCAGCCCCTATGAAAACCTTGCGCCCATCGGCAAGAATGGCAAGGGGGATACCCCTATTTCCATGCTCAGAGGCCAAAAATGAAAATCCCAACAGACCCGAAAGAAAAAAGAACAGCTCCTGAACCAACTTCGCATGGCTGTCTGACGAAGGGGGTACCCCCTCTACCTAGGTAGTGACGACTATGGCTAACAGATGCGACTTTCGGAAGAAGAATGGGAGCCGCTGCGAAGCGAACGCGCAACCCTCGAATGGTCTCTGCGTCTTTCACGATCCGTCGAGAGCCGCGGACGGACGCAGAGCCCGGAAGGCCGGAGGGATCCGCCGTAGTCAAGGGACTAGGGCTTTGCCTCGCGACACGCCGGACCACGCTCTCAGCAACACCAAAGAGGTCTCGGCGTTCCTGGCGGAGTCGATTAACCAGCTTCGCCGCGGAGAACTGGACGCGCGCATCGCCAACGGCTTGGGGTACCTGACTAGCATTTTGCTACGCGCATTGGAACAGGGTCCAGTTGAGGAGCGTCTGGCGAAGCCTGAAGCCACACTTGCAGCGAATGCTCAGGTAGGCAAAATGGAGCGATGACAACATGGGAATCCGAACTCTACTGAAGCGAATCGAAAAGGCTGAGAAAGCTCTAAAAGCCCAGTCCATATTTTCCCCGGACTGCATTTGTTTCCCGGAGAAGGAAAAACCGTTTTTTTGCAAGCCTCATGAGGAAAAAATTGCCGCCAAAGTAAAATGTCCTCTACATGGTGAGAGGTTCAAGCAGCCGATCTTTCATGTCTACGTCTCTAAATGGCTTCGAGACGCCCAGCCTAGTCACTTGTGGAGTGCTCACAGCGAACAATACCGCAAAGCTTGGTTTGCTAGCTTTCCTCCAGAATTGTGGCCAGCGGAGGAAGAGATAGATGGGGGAAAAGTGTTTTTGAGTTTGAAAGATGGAACAAGACTCCTGGCTTACGAACCAAATTACGGAAAAGGAGATCCATACGAATGCTCGCGCGCACACTGCTAGCCCGGATTGAACGTCTGGAGCAGGCCATGAAGGCCAAGACAATGTATGGGCCGGACTGCATTTGCTTTCCGACCGACGAAATCCCGTTTTTTGGGCTAGTGATTATGGAGGAAATGGCGGCTCGGTTGGAGTGCCTTATTCATGGCAAACGCGAATTTTGGCATGTCACTCCTCTTTTCGTTCCGGCGTGGCGCCGCGAGCAGGAGCGGAACCGACTACCACTCCGAAGCCCCCAATATCAGAAAGCATGGAATGCTACCTTCCACCCGGAACTGTGGCCGGCAGAGGAGGAAGAAACTAAGGACGGGAGAATCGTCCTCAAGCTCAAGGATGGAACCAGGCTTCTGGCTTAGGTGGTGCATGCAGCCCAGAGCGAGGAACAATTGCTTCCTTCTTTCTTTTGACCCTGCATCGCTAGACCCCGCGTGTTTGGCGGAGCGCCCCGCTAAGCGGTATTTGAATAAACTCTTGGACATCGGCATCGAGGGTATTCCCACATCGCTGTCATTGCAGAGGCCTGCTCGACTGTGAGACTGACATTCCAACAGCCACGTCTATCAAGGGCGATTGCTAGAGCGGCTTGGCCTCCCACAGCCCCTGTGTGCGAGAAGTACGCTGCACATCAAAGTCGTCACGATGGTCGCTTTCAGCGTATTTACTCCCAAATTGACCCTTGACCAAAACGTATCGGAAGCCGGGTGAAACCATCGCCGTATCAAAACGCCATATCAAAATAAGATCAGTCTGACTGACTGTTTCAATGCTAAGTCCCTGAGGAGCGCGTGGCGTCGAAAAAGCTGAACTCAATGGGAGGGTTAATTCAGACAACGACCACGAGCGACACTTGACGTAGGGCGTGGATTCTTAAGCGTAGCACCACATGACCCACTTTGAATTCTGTGCCTACGAGTGATCTATTTTTTCTGGTTCTAGTTCATATTTTCTAGGACTTCCCAACAACATGGACAAAGTATGGATGACCTCTTTCACCGCTTCCTTCATCGCGGGAAGATTCTGAGTCATACGGATGCTCGGTCCGGAGATGCTGAGGGCGGCAATGGGTTCGCTCGCGTTGGCAAAAATCGGCCCCCCGACACAGATAATTCCCTGCGCGCCTTCTTCGTTGTCCAAGGCGATACCCTCTTTACGAACTTGTTCGAGGTCTGCTTCGAACTGTTGCGGGGAGGTGATTGTGGATGGAGTCACGGGCGGCAGCCCGTGGCGTGCCACATATTCCTCTCGTTCTTTTTGGGACATGAAAGCCGCGATACACTTTCCCACTGACGTGCAATGCATAAGAGCCGATTGTCCAACATCGGCCGCCATGCGAAAGGATTTGGGACTCTCAAGTACTTGGATGTAAATGAGGGAACCGTCGTGAGGCACAGCAAGATTTACCGATTCCCCAAAAGTCAACAACAGCCGGCGCATGAGCGGCTTTGCGATCGCAGTCAACCTCTGATACGGTAGCGCATTCTTGCCTAGCTCAAAGAATTTTCCGGATAGGGAGTACATCTCTGTGTCTGCATCCTGGCTCACATACCCGAGTTTACTCAGGGTATACAGCAACCTGTGAGCCGTAGCTTTATGGATCCCGCTCGACCGGCTGATTTCTTCGAGAGCCATCCCGGATTTGCGCTCTTGACTCATTGCCTCGAGCACGATAAAGGCCTTTTCCAGAGCTCGAACGAACCTCTTATCGTATGCCCCCTTGCGGGTTTTATGCGTGTCTTTCATCGCTGGCCCTGAGTCTCCAATTGGTGAACTGCGTGAAGTTATGTTCTCTCTAGCGAATATTCCGCCCTAGTATAGCTTTTACGGTGAGAAGTACCGGGAAAGGCCGACCCCGAGTAAATTGGCGACCTCTTAAGCCATTTTAGCCATTCAGATGGATTATCGGAGCTCGCCGCTGCTGATTTTGCGGATCGTTTGTTTCGGGGACGCACTGCGCAACGGCCTTGCGTGCTCTTGCCCAGACCTATTTTTTCGCTTTCCGTCTCGTATGTATTGAGATTTCACTTCGGCATCGGCTTCCCCCCATTTGCGCCGGCGAGACTGGGGGATCTCTTCTGACTCCACCATGCTTTCGAACTCCATGTCATCTTATTGATAATAAATACTATAGTTTACATGCGACTGTCGTGCTCCTCCAGAAATGTTGAAACCGGGGCAGTGCGGCAGTGCACCCTGTACGGCCCGAGAAAAGCACGTCTCGCCGTTGACTTTTCGCGACGCATATCGTATTTTTTAAAACGTAACAGCCGACCCTATGATTCCAACCAAAGCGTATGGCGTAGCGTTCCCGAAAGCCCCAGTAGCGCCCTGGACAATTGAACGGCGCGAGCCGGGTCCCCACGATGTATTGATCAATATCCTCTATTGCGGAGTTTGCCATTCCGACATCCATCAGGCGCGCGATGAGTGGAGTGGCGGCTTTATCTTCCCCATGGTTCCGGGCCACGAAATTGTGGGCAAGGTGGCTAAGATCGGCAGCGCGGTTAAGAAATATAAAGTGGGCGATATAGTCGGAGTCGGGCCGTTGGTGGATTCCTGCCGCGAGTGCCGGCCCTGCAGACTGGGCGAAGAGCAATTTTGCGAACTGGACCCCATTTACACCTACAATCATTACGACCGCGATGGGAAAACGCCTACTTATGGCGGCTACTCGGAGCGCATCACCGTGGACGAGCACTTTGTGTTGCGTATCCCGGAGAATCTTCCGTTAGAGGGAGTCGGTCCGCTGCTTTGCGCGGGTGCGACCACATACTCGCCCTTGCGGCGCTTCGGCGTGAAGGCCGGCGACAAAGTCGCGGTTATGGGTCTGGGCGGGCTGGGACACGTGGGCGTCAAGATTGCGCGCGCAATGGGCGCCAAAGTCACGGTCATGAGTCACTCACCGGGAAAACGCGATGACGCGTTGCGCCTTGGAGCTCACGACTTCGTGGCAACGAATGACCCGAAGGCGCTCGCCGGCCACGCCAAGCAGTTTGATTTTGTGCTCGACACTGTCTGCGCCCCCCACGATTTCGACGCTTATCTGAATCTTTTGCGCTGGGATGGAACCATGGTACTGGTCGGGTTGCCAGATCCCCAGCCGCTGTCGGGTTTTTCCCTGACGCTGCTTCGCCGGAGACTTGCCGGTTCCTTTATCGGAGGCATCCGGGAAACGCAAGAGATGCTCGACTTTTGCGCTCAAAACGGGATTGTTTCCGATGTCGAAGTGATTCCCATTCAGAAAATCAATGAAGCCTACGACCGGACTGTAAAAAGTGACGTGCGGTACCGCTTTGTGATTGACATGGCAAGTCTGAAGCAATGAAATCGCCGCAATCTCATCTTTCGCACGAGATCTGGGCTCTGCCCGCCAGGCATGACTTCCGGAACTGGCGATCTATATTGAGGAGGACCGTTCGATGATTCCATGGTTGCGCGGCATTATCCCACCGATTATTACCCCATTCGACCCTAAGGGAAGGATTGACGAAGACGCGTTTCAGGCAGAGATTGATTTTCAACTCAGTTGCGGAGTGCCGGCGATTTGCGTAGGCGGAAGCACCGGTGAAGGAGCGGGCATGAACCGCGACGAGGTGCGGCTGATCAACCGTCTGGCTATGACTCGTCTGCGCGGACGCGTACCCCTTATTGCGGGAGTGATTCCCGACAATACCGATGAAGCGGTGAGCCTTGCACTCGCAGCCAAGGAAGAAGGCGCGGTGCTGCTGCAGGTGACTCCCACTCATTACGTGAGTCAACTCGGCGCGGAGGAACTGGTTTCCTATTACACGCAGATCCGTCAACGCACCGGATTGGAAATTATCCTCTACAACGTGCTGCCCTGGGCGCAGGTGACGCCCAACCAAGTCGGAGAACTGATCAGCGCGCAAGTCATCGTCGCCGTGAAGCAGAGCGGCTACAACATGCATCATTTGGCCGATCTGATGTATCGCTACGGCAAGACAATCCCGATTTTTTGCGCCGTGGACGATCTGCTTTATCCTTCCTTCATGCTCGGTTCCCAGGGAACGATTTCCGCCATCGCCAGCGTCCTGCCAAAACAGTGCATTGAGTTGTTTGAAGCGGTGCAGAATGGCAACCACGCGCGCGCGCTGGAGTTGCATCATCAACTGCTAGTGATCTGGCGGGCGATTGATGACAACCGGACATTCACCGGCCGGCTGAAGTATGCCCTTGAATTGCAGGGCCGGTCTGCGGGATTGCCGCGGCACCCGTTTCCGCCCGCGGGAGAAGCCGAAAAGAAAATCATGCGCCGCGCGTTTGCGGAGGCAGGCATTCCCATCATGACTGCGCAACCCGTCTAGACTTTGGAGAAGCACTATGCGTCCAGAGACGCAGCGATCACTGGAAGGAAAATGTGCGATTGTTACCGGCGCCGCCAAAGGCCTGGGTCTGGCCATCGCCAAGGTGATCGCGTCGCATGGAGGAAACGTTTTTCTTGTAGATTCCGATCCGGAGGTTATGGAGCAGGCCAAAAGCTCCGAGTTCGCTAGCGGAACGGCTTTCGCACAAGTCAAGGATCTCGCCGACGACGACGCCGCCCCGGTCATTTTTCAGGCTGCGCTCGCCGCGATGGGCGAAGTCGATATCCTAATCAACAATGCAGCATGGAGTCTTCACAAGCTGATGCTTGATATGACTCCAGTGGAATTCAACCGTTTGGTTGCCATTAATCAGCGCGCCCCGTATTTTCTATCGCAGGAGTTCGCCCGCCACATTTCCCACTCCGCAAGAAAACCGAACAACGCCTGCATCGTCAATATTGCGTCGGTGAACGCTCACGCCGGCTTTTCGCATCTCGTCGCTTACGCCGGGACGAAGGGAGCAATCTCTGCCATGACGCGCGCGATGGCGGTCGAAATGGCTCCGCTGGGCATTCGCGTGAACAGCATCAGCCCAGCCGTCGTGGACACTCCGACGTTGCGGAAAGTCATCGCAGACCGCAAGATTGACATGAATACTTTTTTCGACAACTTTCTCATCAAGCGGCTGGCAAGTTGCGAGGAGATCGCCCAACTGGTCACCTATTTGTGCAGCCATTCCGCCGCATGTGTGGATGGCTCCGATTGGATGATCGACGGCGGATATTTGGCGCACTAAAGTACCCGCGAAACTTCCCATCTAACTCCGTTGCACATAAACCACGTGCGACTGAGTGAACTCGTACACCCCATGTTTCCCGTCAGCACCACCGATTCCACTCTTCCGCCAGCCTGCATGAAAACCTTGCATCGCTTCAAAATTCTCGCGGTTGATATAGGTTTCGCCGAATTGGATCTCCTGGCACGCTCGTAACGCGACATTCAGGTCCCGGGTGTAAACGGAAGAAGTAAGGCCATAGTCGCAATCATTGGCGAAGGCAATCGCCTGATCCAAATCGTCAAATGTGACCACCGGAATCACCGGACCAAAACTTTCGCGCTGGATAATGTCCATCTCCTGCTTGCAGCCGGCGAGAACGGTCGGCTCGTAATAGTATCCGGCTTCGCTGACTCCACGCTTGCCTCCGGTGACTACCGAAGCGCCCGCGGCCACGGCGCCCCGTACCAGGTCATCCACTTTCTTGTAGCCGCTGTGATTAATGAGCGGGCCATACTCGACTGAAGTGTCGGCGAGCGGGTCGCCGTACTTTGTGCTTTTCATCGCGGCAGTTAGTTTTTCCACAAACTCCGTGGAAATTTTGCCCTGCACATACACTCGTTCCGCGCAGTTGCACACCTGGCCGCTGTTGATCACACGAGAAGCTTTAATGGCTTTCACCGCAAGATCAATATCGGCGTCTGCCAGAACAATCGCGGGGGCTTTACCGCCAAGTTCGAGATTGACCTTGGTAATATTTGGCGCGGCTGCAGCCATCACCGCTGAACCGGTCTCCACGCTGCCGGTGAAACTGATCATGCCGATCTTCGAAGAAGAGGCCAGAGCTTTCCCGGCGATCGCCCCCCGTCCGTGCACAATGTTGATCACACCCGCGGGCAGGTCAGTCTGCGCTATCAGCTCGCAGAATTTCACCGCATTAAGTGGCGTCTCTTCGCTGGGCTTGATGACAATCGTGTTTCCCGTGAGCAGCGCGGGCGCAGCCTTCCTGGCGATTAGAAAGAAAGGAAAATTCCACGGCAGAATGCCGCCAATCACGCCGATGGGTTGGCGGAACAGCAGAATGGTTTCGCCGGGACGGTCGCTCTCCAGAATTTCGCCCTCGATGCGGCGCGCCCATTCGGCCATGTAATCCAGGTAATCCGCCGTGAAGGTCACCTCGGTGCGCGCAAGGTCCAGAATCTTGCCTTGCTCTTCGGTGATGGTCCGCGCCAGTGGCTCGACCTGCTTTCGGATCGAGGAGGCTATGGCACGCAGAGCTTGCGCGCGCTGCACCGATGGCCGTTTCGCCCACTCTTTTTGGGCGGCCTTGGCCGCGGACAATGCCGTATCTACATCGGATAGTGTGCTATCCGGCACGGTGGCAAGGGGCTGTCCGTTCGCGGGATTGAGGACAGTAATCCGGTCCTTGCCATTCGATAGGGTGAATTGTCCATTGATGAAGTTCTCGTAGTGAGTCATAGGGCCTCGAAGAATCGATCAATGTGTCGCAATCGTGGAAAGTCGCGGCCAGCAGTTATGCCTTGCGCCGGTTGGGATTGCATTGCGCGAGCTCGGTTCGTAAGAGATCGCGAAGGTGAATGACTTCGGAGACGTTGTCCACTTCGTTACAGCGCATCCAATCTGTCCAGATGTACTCGACCGAAACATATCCCTGGTAAGAGACTTTAGCGATCGAATTTAGAACTCGAGGGAACTCCGTCGTATTTCCGGTCAAGGTGGTCTGCAGTTTTCCCTTGCCCGCGCAGCGCAAGTGGAAATGCGACGCCAGAGCGAACAAAGGCTCCACTTCCTCATGAGGAATCCCCTGGGCCGCAAAATGGCTATAGTCCACGGTCAATGTAAGACCAGGCACCAAGTCGATCAGCCGTTTGGCGAGCTCAGGAGTTGCAACCACGGAATCTATATGTGGCTCGACCGC
>Ga0206952_10168_pt1 | contig 18907 bp, 7 predicted proteins | sample Alteio_BWOrgHeat_39_FD_152966 | JGI IMG/M metagenome (GOLD analysis project Ga0206952, IMG submission 152966) | Enriched cells from forest soil in Barre Woods Harvard Forest LTER site, Petersham, Massachusetts, United States -... | ecosystem: Environmental > Terrestrial > Soil > Temperate forest >... | reverse complement strand
CATCTGTAAATAAATTTCTTTGATCACTAAATATTTTATCCCTATACCGGTATTGCCGGTAAAAATAATTTTCTGTAATGCGCACCACGTCTTTTACACCTGGTATTTGTTGCTTCGCCATAACGCCAATTGGTGCTGTTGTACTCGTCCATAACTGGCGGTTAGCACCGGTAGCTACCATATTTTCGAGCTTGATAATGTTAGGCGCATTTTTATGAAAACTGTCATAACTAAATTCATCCTGCACCCATAATAATATCAACAGGCCAACAGTTAACCCTATTGTTAATCCTGCAATATTGATGAGTGCATAAAATTTATTCTTCATCAAATTGCGCCACGCTGTTTTGAAATAGTTTTTTATCATGTCTGATGTCTGATTTAAATAACCATTCACTACTCACCATTCTCAATTTTATTCCGTTCTCAAACTCTTCACAGGATTTGCAATTGCTGCTTTTATTGCCTGGAAGCTTACTGTTACAATTGTTATCAGTAATGCCATCAATCCGCCTAATACAAAAACACCGGCACTAATGCTGATGCGATAATCATAATTCATTAACCAGCTATGCAGGAAGTAAAATGATATGGGCGCTGCAATCAAACAACTTATCAATACCAACACAATAAAATCTTTTGATAACAACAGCCAAACCTGTTGCACAGATGCTCCTAACACCTTGCGGATACCTATTTCTTTTGTGCGTTGTTCAGCAACGTAAGCAGCGAGGCCAAATAAACCCAGGCAAGAAATAAAAATAGCAAGCACTGCAAACAAACCTGCAAGCTTTCCAATCAACAATTCAAGATTAAATTTTGAAGCATACTGTTCATCTGTAAAAAAATAAGTATAGGGATAAGCAGGATCATACTTATTAAAAACAGCAGTGAGTTGCGTTATTGCATCCTGTGTTTTTATGTTGGGTGATAACCTGTATAATATATTGCCTTGCGGATCAGGGAAACAATAAAACATTGTTGGATCTGCCGTTTTAAATGGGGATATCATCAATGCATCTTTCACAATTCCGGCAATAGTATATTGCCTGCCACCCCATGTTATTTTTTGGCCAACCGGGTTTTGCAGGCGCATTCTTTTTATAGCCATTTCATTAAAAATTACGCTTGTGCTGTCATAAGCATTGGAAAAATCTCTTCCTTCAGCCATGTTCATGCCAATCGTTTTAAAATAGTCTTCAGATACGAAAATATTTCCCATCTCTATTGTTTCACCCGGATGTTTGCCTTGCCATTGATCAATATCTGTATGCCACCAAACATCTGTCGCAGGGCTTGTTGCTGTTGTGATGGATGAAACAATTCCTCTTTCTATCAACTCATTTTTTAATGCAGTAAAATTTTTATTCAAATCATCGTTCATACTGGTTGATAATAACCTGTTTAAACTATAACCTGTTGGCCTGTTTTTAGCATATTGTATTTGCTGATAAATAATAACAGTACTTATGATTAAAGCAATGGAACAACTGAATTGTATAACTACTAATATTTTTCTTGATAAGGAAGATTTGCCTGCCTGTATTGATCCTTTTAAAACTTTTACAGGATTGAATGAAGAAAGATAAAACGCCGGCCTGCTACCGGCAAGTAAAGCTGTTATCAACAAGCAACCTGTCAATATCAGCCAGAAATTTAGATTGCCAAACGGCATGATGATATGACTTTCTGTTAGAGTGTTAAAGGCAGGCAACACAAGCCATGCAATAAGTATTGCAAAAACAAAAGCAATTGCAGTAAGCAAAAATGCTTCCATTAAAAATTGTATGATAATATCTTTTCTTTGTGAACCAATGGCTTTTCGCACACCAACTTCTCTTGCCCGTTTTTCTGAACGTGCTGTTGTAAGATTAATAAAATTGATACAGGCAATAATCAACACCAACAAACCAATAATAGAAAACATTTGTACGTATTCAAAAAAGCCTTCTGTGTCTTTACCATTTATATAGTTTGAATACAAATGCCAGCGTTCCATAGGTTGCAGCGTAACATAAGAATTCATGGCGTTAATATTACCTTCTTCCGTATGTTCTATGTTCCTGATTTATGATAAAGTTGAAACTAATGATAACCGTATTTATCGTGTAGTGATGGATATGAAATTTAATGGAAATGACGGTCATTCACCGGCAGTGGTTGCACCATTAAGTTCAGCTATTCAGCGTGAAATTACAGGTGTCGAAGCAACGGTTCCTGTAATGCAGTTCCAGGGAGATGCAACAGCAAAAGTGAGCATTGAAAAAGAAGGTTCATCAAAACCATCTGTATTTAAAAAACAACCTGATATTGTTTTTACCAATCCTCAATATTTTTCATTGCTGCCTTTTAAATGGGTTGCAGGTTCTCCTGAGTCTTCATTAAAAAATCCATTCAATGTTGTGCTTACAGAAAGCAGAATTAAACAATATTTTCCTTCAACAAATATTAATGATGTAATTGGTAAGCAAATAAAATATAATGATGATTTTACTGCAACAGTTTCAGGTGTTGTAAAAGATTTGAATGAGCATACCTCTTTTGATGCAGTTGAATTTATTTCGTTTGCAACCATTGCGCAAACGCACATGCAGAATGATTTTATGATGAACACATGGGATGATTGGATGAGTTATTCGCATTTGTATGTTAAGCTATCAGACAATACAAAAAATGTAAATGTTGAAAAACAGCTGAATAATCTTTTTGTTAAGTATAATAAGAACGCAAACAAAGATGCAGCTAACTATATGCATTTGCATTTACAACCCTTAAACGATGTTCATTTCAATAACTTGTATGCAAGCTTCGATGGCCGCATTGCACATAAACCAACATTGTATGGATTACTCGCTGTTGCCGCATTCTTATTGATTTTAGCTTGCATCAACTTCATCAATTTAACTACTGCAAATGCAGCAAGCCGCGCAAAGGAAATTGGCATTCGTAAAACAATGGGCAGTTCAAAAAAACAACTCATTTTTCAATTTCTTGGCGAAACATTTCTATTTACGCTTGCAGCGTGTGTTATATCATTTTGTATAGCACCATTGTTACTTAAACTATTTGCTGATTTTATTCCACCAGGTTTAAATTTTCAGCCATTCAATCAACCAAATATTTTCTTATTCTTATTAGCGCTTGCAGTTGTTGTAAGTTTTCTTTCAGGGTTATATCCGGCATTTATTTTATCAGGTTATAAACCGGTGAAAGTTTTAAAAAATCAATCATTCACTTTTAGTAATGAAACGAGACATGCATGGATAAGGAAAATATTAACCGTTTCGCAATTTGTGATTGCGCAATTCTTTGTAATTGCAACTGTGATGGTGAGTAAACAAATAAATTATTCTTTGAATGCTGATATGGGTTTTAGAAAAGATGTGGTTTTAAGTTTTGATTTACCGCGACAAGATACAGTTGCTATTCATCGCAGTGTTTTATTGAATAAAATAAAGGCCCTTCCCGGTGTGCAGATGGCGAGCAGGGGCTTTCTTACACCTGCCGATGAAGGTGCGGCGTTTACAGATATTTCATACGCAGCTGCTGCAAATGATAATAAAGAAAGTGTGCAGTTGCGTTGGGGCGACAGCAATTATTTAAAGCTGTTCAATATAAAAATTCTTGCAGGCAGGAATATTGAAGAAAGTGATACGATAAAAGAGTTTCTGATAAATGAAACATATGCGAGATCGCTTGGCTTTAAACGCCCGCAAGATGCAATTAATAAATTGCTTGATTATAACGGAATGAAATTGCCTGTTGTGGGTGTGATGCATGATTTTAATGAGCAATCATTTCATGCTCCGGTTGGTCCGTTGGTATTTACAAGCTTTGATGATAGGAGCTATTTCATTCACGTGTTGTTACAATCTCAAAACGGCAACACTACATCATGGTCGAATACGATTGCGCAAATTCAGAAAGCATATCATCAATTGTATCCTGATGAAGATTTTACTTATAAGTTTTTAGATGACACGATTGCAAAATTTTATGAATCCGAACAACATACTGCAAGTTTGTTAAGTTGGGCAACAGGGTTATCCATTCTTATTAGTTGCCTTGGCTTGTTAGGGTTGGTGATGTATACCATCAACACACGCACAAAAGAAATCGGTATAAGAAAAATATTAGGGGCAACTATTGCCAACATTATTTCTATCCTATCAAAAGATTTTGTGCAATTGGTATTAATAGCATTTGTAATTGCAACGCCTGTTGCATGGTGGGCATCTTACAAATGGCTACAGAACTTCGCTTATAAAATAAATATGAACTGGTGGGTTTTTGCGTTATGCGGGTTTGCAATGTTATTGATTGCGCTCAGCACACTAAGCATTCAAACAATAAAAGCAGCAGTTGCAAATCCTGTAAAAAGTTTGAGAACAGAGTGATTCCATTTGAAAATGTGGCAATTTGAAAATTTGAAAATAAATCATACATCAGAAATTGATTTCTATGTTTAAAAATTATCTCAAAACCATGTGGAGAAATTTATGGAAGAATAAAATGTATTCCTTCATAAACATTACCGGCTTATCCATGGGTATTACTTGCTGCCTGCTTATTTTTTTGTATGTGCAATACCAGTTGAGTTATGATAAATTCAATGTGAATACAAACGAGATTTACCGTCTTACTGAAGTATTGCATTTACCAACTGAAATTAACGCACGTGCAGTAACATCGCCACCAATGGCAACTGCATTAAAAGCAAATTTTCCTGAAGTGAAAGACGCGGTGCGTATCAGTTATTCCGGCAGGTATATATCGTACAACAACAAGAAGATACAGGATGCAAAAATTATGTATGCTGATTTAGGTTTTTTTAATGTGTTTACTTTCCCCGCAATTGAAGGCAACTTACAAAACGCATTAAGTAATCCTTATTCCATCGTGCTTACACAAAGCATGGCAAAAAAATATTTTCCGCAAAAGTTTTCTGCAGTTGGAAAAACAATGCAGTTGTCAGATAGTATTCCGCTTACGGTTACGGCTGTTATAAAAGATGTTCCTGCCAATGCGCATTTTAAATTTGATTGCATTTTATCGCGCAATACAATCAATGCAATGAACAATAATGTTTCGGAAGCAGAATGGTTCGACAATAATTATTACACATATCTGCTGCTGCAAAAAAATGCAGACTATCATCAACTGGAAAAAAAGTTCAATTCATTCATTGCAGTACAAATGAAAGATGATATAAAGGGAACGGGTTTGTATTATGATTTGAAACTGCAACCGCTTACTTCTATTCATCTACACTCCAACCTCAATTCTGAAATACAACCCAACAGCAATATTGTTTATGTATATATTTTTTGTGCTGCCGCGCTGCTTATCCTGCTTATTGCCTGCATTAATTTTATCAATCTTTCTACCGCAAAATCAATAAGCCGTGCAAAAGAAATTGGTTTACGTAAAGTAATCGGCGCCAGCCGCCGGCAATTAATATTTCAATTTTTAGGCGAGTCTTTTTTGTTCACTGTAACTGCTGCCGCATTGTCAATAGCATGTATTATTTTGTTGCTGCCATGGTTTTCGTCATTCACCGGCGAACAACTTAGTTTATTCAATTTTATTAATACTGATGTATTACTGCTTTTTGCAGGCGCAATAATTATTGTAAGTGTAACAGCAGGTATATATCCTGCATTCTTATTGTCATCTTTCTCACCAGTAAAAGTATTTAAAGGAACCACCAAATATGAATGGCGGGATATTTTTTTAAGAAAGGGGTTAGTAGTTTTTCAATTTACAATTGCAATTGTTTTAATCAGCGGCGCTTTATTAGTGTATCAACAACTTCGTTTTATACAAAATCAAAAACTTGGCTTAAATAAAGATCAACTGATCGAAGTAAAACTTCCATCATCTCAGTTGAGCAAGAAAGATATTTTAGAACAGGCATTCGTTAAAAATCCCTCTGTTATTAATGCCTCCTTAACCGGGTTTTCTTACCAGGAACCTGTAAGCACAGTTGCTACTTTGCCGGAAGGTTTTTCATCTAACGAAATAAACTCTATAGCATCCATTTTTGCAGATGAAAACTTTGTAAAAACTTTTCAAATTCCCCTGGTTGCTGGTCGTGATTTTTCTAAATCATTTCCTTCAGATGCAGATGAGGCATTTATTATTAATGAAACTGCAGTAAAAGCATTTAACTGGAAAAATAATAATGCAGCACTTGGAAAAACTATTGATTGGGGACCGGGAAAAAAGGGCAAGGTGATTGGTGTAGTAAAAGATTTTAATTATAGTTCATTGCATGATAATATTAAACCAGCTATCATACAAATTTTGCCCGATGCATATAATTTTATTGCATTACGCATAAAGCCGGATGATATGCAGCAAACTATATCTTCATTGGCGACAACATGGAAAAACATTGTTGACGAAGATGATTTTAAATATTCATTTTTAGATGATGACTTTGCTGCGCTATATCAATCTGAACAAAATCTACAGCATGTGCTGGCGCTGTTTACAGCGCTTTCCATAATAATTGCTTGCCTTGGATTATTTGGTTTGGCGGCATTTACCATTGCGCAAAGAATTAAAGAAATAGGCATTCGCAAAGTGGTTGGCGCCACCATCATCAGTATTCTTGCTTTACTGTCAAAAGATTTTTTAAAACTTGTTTTTATTGCTGTTTGTATAGCTTCACCTGTTGCCTGGTTCATTGTAAATAAATGGCTGCAAAATTTCGCTTATCATATTCAAATAAACTGGTTCACTTTTATACTTGTTGGATTATGTGCTATGCTAATTTCTTTGCTAACGGTGAGTTTCCAGGCAATCAAAGCAGCAATAGCAAATCCTATAAAAAGTTTGAGAACGGAATAATTCAATTTGAAAACGAAAATCCGATATCACTAAATCATACATCAGAAATCAACTTTTATGTTTAAAAATTATTTTTTGCTTGCAATAAGAAACATGCGCAAAAACAAGCTGCATACTTTTATTAATACACTCGGCATGGTGGTAGCATTTGCATGTAGCATTTTTATTGTGCTGATGGTATATCGTCATTTTACTTATGATGATTTCGAGTTAAACAAAAACAAGCTGTATAAAATATATAGTTATGCTATCGGGCCTAATGGAGAAGAAACCGGAACTGCAATGCCATACCCGTTAACACCTGCATTAAAAACGGAAAATATTGGTATTGCAAAAGCAACCAGTATTCTTAATGGGGGCAAACTTGTTCGCTATAAAGACAAGACACTCGACATGAGTACCACTATGGTGGATGAGGATTTTTTAAACATGTTTACATTTCCCGTAATAAAAGGAAATACTTCAAATCCTTTAAGTAGCACAAGCAATGCAGTGCTTACAGAAAAGAGCGTAGAAAAATTATTTGGTAAAGAAGACCCTATAGGAAAATCAATTGAAGTAAAACTTGATGGCAGCTGGTACAAATTAATTGTAACTGCTGTGGTAAAAGATTTTCCCGAGAACTCTACGATAAAGCTTTCCGTGCTTGCACGTACAGAACTATATCCGCATTACGCTGAAATGCGTGGCACCTGGGATAATCGTAATCATGCTGTATATGTTTTATTGGCAAATAATACAACACAACAAAATGTAGAAAGCCGTTTAAGAAGCCTCGTAAAAAAATATACTCCGGATAATGTAGCAATTTCAAAAAAAGATGGATATAAGCCAGATAAAAACGGCGACTATAACAGCTTGCATTTGTTGCCATTCACTGAAGAACATTTTAATACACAACTTGGCAGCGGTGGCACTGTAAACAAAGCTTTTTTGTATGTGTTGATACTTATTAGCAGTGTTATTGTTTTGATCGCATCATTCAATTTTGTAAATCTCAATATTGGTTTATCGTTTACACGCACAAAAGAAATCGGTATACGCAAATGTCTTGGCGCCGGTAAGAAACAAATATGGTTACAGATTTGGGGCGAAAGTTTTCTGATGGTATTTGTTTCAATGCTTATTGCGATTAGTATAGTTGTACTGCTGATAAGAAATTTTAACCAGGTTTTTGCTTTGAATATGAGCCTAACCACATTAACGAGCCCGGTTATAATTTTTACGCAGGCGGCCTTGATAATAGTGGTTTCGTTTATTGCGTCGGGTTATCCTTCATCAGTAATGACAAAGCTGAAAACCGTAGAAATTTTAAAAGGGAAAATAACCGTAAAAAAACCTGGCATGTTGCGCAATGCACTTATTATAACACAATTTGTAATTGCAATTGTGCTTATGTGCAGTACTGTTATTATTTACCAGCAATTTGATTATTTACGTTCGGCGCCTTTAGGGTATAACACTACATCCATTATAAGTATCCCTATAAAAAATGATGAAAAAGGTAGAGGCATTATTGCGCAACTCCGCACAAGACTTGCTACACAATCTTCTGTACTCGCTGTTTCAGGAAGCGATGTTAATATTGGCGTAGGTGAAGATCATACTACAAGCACATCTATAACATGTTTTACCTATGGTGATAAAACAATTTGCGGACAGGTAATAAACGGAGATTATGATTTCTTAAAAACATTAAGTATTAAGCCGCTTTCCGGTCATGATTTTTCAATGGAATATGCAGGTGATACTGGGACGCAGATAATTGCTACCAAAAGTTATGCTGATGAGTTTGGTGAAAAAAGTATTGCAGGTTTTTCTTATTATGCTGACAGTACTCAACCGCCAATAAAAATTGTCGGCGTAATACCTGATATTCAAATCAAATCACTCAGTGATCAGCAAAGGCCTGTTTTAATTAATTTAAGCCAGGATAAGAGCATGAATTATGCATGGATTAAAGTAAACACTGCTAATCCCGCTGCAACAATGAGTATGATCAAAAAAGCCTATATGCAAATAGAGCCGGGTGTTGAGTTCCAGGGTTCTTATGTAAATGAAAATATTGATCGTTTATACAAAGAAGAAAAGATGATGGCAAACATGTTTACTGTTGCAGCAGCAATTGCCATTATTCTTTCATGCATGGGTTTGTTTGGCATTGCTTCTATTATCACACGGCAGCGTGTAAAAGAGATCGGTGTACGAAAGGTATTAGGTGCTACTATAACCAACATTTTTACATTAATAAGTAAAGAATTTGTCAAACCTGTAATCATCGCATTTTTTATTGCAGTTCCAATTGGCTGGTGGGCAATGGATAGTTGGCTGCAGGATTATTCGCATCGGGTAAGTATTCATTGGTGGGTATTTGCTGTTGCGGGAATAACAGCTTTTACAATAACAATTTGTACTGTAAGCTTTCAATCAATCAAAGCAGCAATTGCAAATCCTGTGAAGAGTTTAAGAACGGAATAATCAATTTGATAATGAGACAATTTGAAAATTTGAAAATGAAAAGACCTACAACGTAAAACATAGAACTTAAAACTTACAACGTGTTCAAAAATTATTTCAAAACAGCATGGCGCAACATACAGCGCAATAAGGTAAACAGCTTTATAAATATTGCGGGTTTATCTATCGGGATGGCTTGTGTTATTTTAATTGTAATGTATGTGCAGGATGAAGTACGCTTTGATAAATTTTTTAAAGATGCCGACCACATTTTCCAGGTGAACATGACAACCATGAGTAATGGGGTAGAATCTACAACAGGTGGGAATACGGCGCCTAAAGTTGGACCAACACTTGTTAATTCTTATCCCGAAATAGAAAGCTGTGTGAGAATTTACCGGCCAGGTGACGTGATGGTGCGTTATGAAGAAAATGCAAAGACGGAAAATTATTTTACCGAAAAGCGCGTGATGGCAGTTGACTCAAATTTTTTGCAGGTGTTTAACTATAACATTCTGAAGGGAAATGCTGCAACCTGTTTACAAAAACCAAACGCTGTTGTTATAACAGAAGTTACTGCAAAAAAATATTTTGGCAACACCAATGCAATTGGAAAACTATTATTGTTTGATACAGACCGCAAACCTTTTATTGTAACTGCGGTACTCAAAGATATTCCTGCACAATCTTCTTTTCAGTTTGATATGCTGGCACCAATAAATGCTTATGCAGAAGTGAAAAAAAGAAGCTGGAACTGGTTTTGGCTGCAGGTGAATACCTATGTAAAGCTTCGCAGTAATGTTGGTGTTGATAAAGCATCCATTGCACGGCTCGAAGCAAAGTTTCCTGCAATGGTAAAAGAGCATGCTTTTCAAAGTGAATACGGTCAAACGTATGAAGAGTTTGTAAAAATGGGCGGCAAGCTTGAATATAGTTTAATGCCTTTTACCAAAGTTCATTTATATGCAAATCCTATGAACGTTCCGGCACGCTTAACAACGTTAAGTGATATAAAGTATGTATATATTTTTTCTGTGATTGCATTGTTTATTATCATTCTTGCCTGCGTAAATTTTATGAATCTTTCCACAGCTCAATCTGCAACAAGAGCAAAGGAAGTAGGAATACGCAAAGTGTTGGGTTCAGTAAAATCGCAATTGATAAAACAATTTCTTACAGAAGCAATGTTATACAGTTTAATTGCAACAGTAATTGCGTTTGTGTTGGTGCTGCTCACAATAAAACCTTTTAATGATGTTGCAGGAAAAGCGCTGACGTTCGGCTCAATATTCAGCGGTTATATCTGGTTATTTATATTGGCCTTAAGTTTACTCAGCGGCTTACTTGCAGGTTTGTATCCTGCATTTTATTTAACTTCTTTTAATCCTGTAACAGTATTAAAAGGCTTAAAGCTTTTTAAAAATAGCCTGGGCAATCTTTTTATACGCAATGGTTTGGTGGTGTTGCAATTCACCATTTCAATCGCACTTATTGTTTGCACCATTATCGTGTTTCAGCAATTAAAATATACACAGCATAAAGACCTTGGTTTAAACAAGGAAAATGTGGTTGTAATAGCCAATACAAAACGTTTGGGAAATAATGAAGAAGCATTCAGGCAGGAACTTATAAAACAGCCTGGTGTAATTGATGCATCCGTTTCAAGCAGCATTCCAACAAAATCAAATTTTGGCGATGATTATGTACCTGAGCCAACAGAAAAAGATAAGCCTTTAATGAAAGAAGTTGGCCTTTCTTCTTTTATGGTTGATGAAGAATTTATTCCAACATTGAAGATGAAAGTTTTGCAGGGAAGAAATTTTTCAAAAAATTTTAATGATTCCGCCTCAGTAATATTAAATGAAACCGCAGCAACAATGATAGGCTGGAAAAATGCTGTTGGAAAATATCTTTCTTATCCCGGCAACGATCAGCGCTTTAAAGTAATTGCAGTAGTGAAAGATTTTAATGTGGCATCATTAAAACAAACGGTTGAACCGTTTGCATTGTTTAATAATTCATCTCATACATACAGCCTCAATTCATCTTACATTTCAGTAAGGTTGCGACCCGGAAATTTGAATGACTATATTCATCAGCTTGAAAACAAATGGAAAAGCTTTACACCAAATACACCTTTTGATTATAGTTTCTTAGACAATGAGTTTGATGCTTTATATCGCTCCGAACAACGTATGGGCGCAGTGTTTGGCATCTTTACTTTTCTTTCCATTTTTGTTGCATGCCTCGGCTTGTTTGGTTTATCTGTTTATACAGCAGAACGGCGTAAAAAAGAAATTGGTGTTAGAAAAGTTTTAGGTGCATCTGTGCAAAGCGTTGTTGCACTTTTATCAAAAGAATTTTTAAAACTTGTTTTATTATCAGCTGTAGTTGCATTTCCGGCAGCATGGTTTTTTATGAATAAATGGCTGGAAGACTTTGCATATCGCATATCAATTGGTTGGGCTGCGTTTGTTGTAGCTGGTTTTGCAGCATTGCTTATAGCATTGTTTACAATAAGTTTCCAGGCAATAAAAGCAGCAATTGCAAACCCTGTTGAGTCATTGCGAATGGAATAAGCAACATGAAATCCCACTCGTTGCGGATAAGAGTTTAAGAACAGAATAATTTATCAGCTAACAGCTAATGGCCGATAGCTATTACCCAAAATACATTTTATGCTACAAAATTTTTTAAAAATTGCTTTCAGAAATATCACAAGGCATAAAGGTTTCGCATTCATTAATATTGCCGGTTTAACGTTGGGTTTAACTGCTTGCATTTTAATTGGATTGTTTGTATGGGACGAACATCAGTATGATAAATTTCTTCCGAACGGCGACCAGGTTTATCGTGTATATGATGAATATACAAATAGTGAAGGAACACAAATGATGGCTGTTACGCCGCCGATGTTTGCAAGCACGTTAGATAAGGATTTTCCTGAAGTAGAAAAAACTGCACGTGTAATGATGATGGCTGAATACAAAACGCTTTTTGAAGCAGGTAAAAATAAATTGTATGAGCAGAGCGGTTACTTTGTTGATTCTACTTTCTTCGACGTTTTTCCTTTAACCTTTAAGTATGGCAGTTCAGTTAAAGCATTAGACGATCCTAATGCTATTGTTATCTCGCAGGAAATGGCAGAGCGTTTTTTTGGAAGTGACGATCCTGTTGGCAAACAAATTTTAAAAGACAAAACACCTTACCTGGTAAAAGGAGTTTTTGAAAAAGATCCAAAATTTCATTTGCAGTTTAATTATTTAATTTCTTTATCTGCAATGCAAATACCGGGGGAACGCATGCAAAGCTGGAGTTGGCACCAGTTTGTAACGTATGCAAAACTTAAGAAAGGCGTTGATGTTAATACACTGGAATCAAAATTTCAAAATTATGTAAAGCTAAACGCAAACTCTTTAACCAATGATGCTGCTACTTCGTTAGATAAACCTCTGTTTCAGCCTTTAAAACGCATTCATTTATACTCTGCCGATTTTAAGTTTGACCTCGCACAAAGAGGCAATATAATTTATGTGAACGCACTTACCATTATTGCAATTTTTATATTATTGATAGCATGTTTCAACTTTATAAATCTTGCTACAGCAAAATCACTGCAAAGAGCAAAAGAAGTTGGAGTACGTAAAAGTGTTGGCGCCGGCAGAACGCAGTTAATGGTTCAATTTATCGGCGAAACGGTGTTAATGACTTTTATTAGTATTCTTCTTTCCTTTTGTCTTGCCATGTTTTTGTTACCATGGCTGAATGATTTTACAAACAAGGATATTTCATTCAGCGTATTTGCCAATCCGGTTGTATGGATGTTATTGCTTGCATTAACATTAGTTGTTGGAGTGATCGCCGGTTTCTATCCGGCGCTTGTATTATCCGGTTTTAAACCAGTAAAAGTTTTGAAAGGCAATATATCGGCTGATGAAACGCCGGGAAAAATTCCATGGCTGAGGCATGGACTGGTAATAACACAATTTGCGTTATCTGTTCTATTAATTATTAGTGCGATTGTAGTTTTTAAACAGGTAGATTACCTGCACAATAAAGATCTTGGTTTCAATAAAGAACAAATCATGTTCTTTCCTATGCGTGGTGACAATATGTTTAATAAGGCAGATGCATTTAAAAATGAATTACTGAAAGTTCCCGGGGTTTCTTATGTTTCCATTGGTTATGGCTTTCCGGGAGATGCAGTTGCAGGCGATGAAATTATTGTATCGCATAATGGCAGGCAAACAACTCAATCCGCCACACAAATAACCGCAGATTATGATTATGTAAAAACACTTGGCTTGCACGTAATTGCCGGGAGAGATTTTTCAAAAGAAATGAAAACCGATAAAGACCATGCATGGATAATTAATGAAACTGCAGTTAGGCAATTAGGTTTTCAAACACCTCAAAAAGCGCTCGGGCAAGATTTGTACTGGCATCCATGGGGTGCATCGAATCCTGATTCTCTTAAAACAGGAAAAATTATTGGTGTTGTAAAAGATTTCAATTATAAAAGTTTATATGATAAAGTTGAAACAACAGTAATACAGATCTTTCCTGATGCTGCATGGAAAGTGGCTGTAAAAATTAAAGCTGCCGGCATTGGAAATTCAATCAATGGTGTGAAAAATGCATGGAACAAATTCACGCCGGAATATCCTATCGAATACAAATTTCTTGATGAAAATTTTGAACAGATGTATACAGCAGAGGATAAATTAAGATCACTGCTTTTGATATTTACCTGTATCGCAATATTCATAGGATGCCTTGGCTTGTTTGGGCTTGCTGCATATACCGCGGAACGAAGAAAAAAAGAAGTAGGCATACGAAAAGTTTTAGGTGCCAGCACACAGAATGTTGTAATGCTGTTATCAAAAGACTTTATAGCACTTGTTGTGATCTCGTTATTCATTGCATCACCAATTGCGTGGATCTTTATGAATAAATGGCTGCAGGATTTTGCTTATCGCATACATATTAATTGGTGGGTGTTTGCCGTTGCCGCCATTGCCTCATTAAGTATTGCATTTATAACAGTAAGCTTCCAGGCAATAAAAGCCGCAATAGCAAATCCTGTAAAGAGTTTAAGAACGGAATAATTATAAATAATATAAAGCAACCAACTCACTGCGGAATCCAGGATAATGTTCATCGCCGTACAGGCTGGTTGTTCGTTTCCGAACAGTTTTCAAATCATTATTGTTATAAAAGCCTTATTAGCAGAGGCTTTTAGCATGGCATAAGTGTTGGTCAATTTTTAGAATTAATTCAGGAGGCTTATATTATGCTTAGAAACTTTTTTAAAATAGTTGCGCGCAATTTAATGCGTTATAAAGCATATACGCTTATTAATATTATAGGAATGAGCATTGGCATTGCTGCAATGGTTTGGGGTTATCAAACTTACCGGTTTGCTTTTAGCTATGATAATTTTCATCCTGACAGAGATAATGTTTATCGTGCATTAACAAAGAAAGATGGTGCCGATGATATTAAAGGTATATTTCCTTTAGCTGCTGTTCAGGCTGCAAAAAATCAGTTTGCAGGAATAAAGGAAACTGTAAGACTTGATAGCAGGGGCATGAATATAAAATCCGGGAAAGGCGAAACATTCGCAGAGGAGGTTCATTTCACAGACCCTGAATTTTTTGATTTTTTCAATTTTCCATTGCTTGCAGGTAATAATAATTTGAATGATCAAAGCGGTGTATTAATAACAGAAAAAACGGCAAAAAAATATTTCGGAAATGAAAATGCAGTTGGTAAAACATTAATTTTTTATGCAGGAGAATCTTATGCCAGGCCACTTACAATAAAAGGCATACTGAAAGACCTGCCGGTAAATTCAACCATTCAATTTTCATTTCTCACAAATTTTGATAACCAGTTAAAACCAGATGGAACTAAAATAGCTCCTGATGACTGGTCATGGTTTGTTGGTGCAGCATTTTTTAAAATACCAAACCCTGCTGAAGTATCTTCTATAGCTGCAGGCATGAATAAATATTTGCCGCTTCAGAACAATGCGAGGGAAGATTGGAAAGCGTCCGGGTTTAAATTAATAACACTCAAAGAAAATGCATTACAATTTGATACTATCGGGTCTAATGCACTTTTTCAAAGACCGGATAATGCTGCCGCGTTTGGTCCTTTTATTTTTGCATTTCTTCTTTTTCTTTCTGCCTGTTTAAACTTTTCAAATACTACAGTTGCACGTTCCAATTCGCGGTTAAAAGAAATAGGCATGCGCAAAGTAATGGGTAGTACATACAGCCAGTTAATTCTGCAAATGCTTTTAGAATGCGCCAGTATTGTTTTATTTGCAATTGCATTATCCGTGTTGCTTAACACCTTGTGGTTGCCTGCTTTTAATAAAATGTTTGTGTTTGTTGATATAAAGGCAAATTATTTTCATGATGCTAATCTCCTTGCATTTTTAGCGCTTATGCTTGTTGGCAGCACTTTATTAGCCGGAGCATATCCTGCATTTTATATCAGCCGTTTTAATCCTTCGTCTATATTCCGCGGCAGCGTAAAATTCGGCGGCTCTAATTTGTTTTCAAGGTTGATGTTGGGTTTGCAAATATCAATCTCCATTATTACAGTTGTTGCAGGTATTGCTTTTGCGAGGAATGCAGAATTTCAGCGCACGTATGATTTTGGGTATAACCTTGAAAACATGATGGGCGTTTTAGTGGATAATCAAAACACGTTTGATGTATTGAAGAATGAAATGAAAAATGTTCCGCAGGTAACAGCACTTACGGGAACAGAAAGTCACATTGGTTTTGGTTACAGGAAGATGGTTGGTGAAGCAGAAGGAATAAAAAAAGAGACCAATTATTTTGAAGTAGGAATAGATTATACAAAGACGATGAACTTAAAAATCATTGCCGGCAGAACGTTTGATCCTGCAATGGAATCAGATTATAAAAACTCAATTTTAATTACGCAAAAACTGGCTGGCATGTATGGATGGAAAGATGCCCAGGCATTAGGCAAACAAATACATATTGATACGGCAGCATATTCTGTTATCGGCGTATTAAAAGATTTTCATTCCAGCAATCTTTTTGATCCGCTTGAACCTGTTATAATGAAACCTGTAAAAGCAGATAAGTTTCAATATTTAATTATACAGGCTAAACCGGAAAATTTAACCAGTGTATATGAGAAAACGAAAGCCACATGGGAAAGGCTTTTTCCACTAAAACCCTTCAGTGGTTTTTATCAAAATGAAGTCACTGCAGAATCTTATCGCGTAACCACAAGCATCGCAAAAATATTTTCATGGTTTGCGATTATTTCTATCTTACTTACTGCTACAGGTTTATTTGCACTTGTATCACTTACTATGCTTAAAAAAATGAAAGAAGTAGCACTCAGGCGCGTAGTAGGCGCAGCGCCGGGTGATATTCTTTTATTAATCAATAAAGGATATTTCTGGATATTTCTCATCTCTTCTCTTTTAGGATGTTATGCCGGATGGACTTTAACCAAATCAATGTTGGACTCAATTTTTAAAGTGCATGTTGGTATTGAGAGTTCAACATTATTCATATCAGTTGCTGTGCTGTTCTTAATAACGGCATGTATAACGGGAATAAAAGTATGGCAGGCAATAAAAACAAACCCGGTTAAATTGTTAAGAACGGAGTAATCTGGAATCCGGATTTGGGTTGATTAAAAGATTAACAGGATTGAATAAAAATAAATCAGACATCTAAAATTCTACATCAGAAATCATCTTGTATGTTTAAAAATTATTTTAAAACTGCATGGCGCAACATTAAAAAGAACAAAGTTTTTTTTGCGCTCAATTTTATTGGCTTGTACATAAGCGTTGTTGTTTGTTTATTGATTGGCTTGATTATACTGCATGAAACAAGCTTTGACAAATCAACGAACAATAACCTAAGCATTTACAGGATTGTAAAAAGCAACATTATATCAACAGGTAAAACATACGGTCCCGTAACACCATATCCTCTTGCAACTGCACTGCGCGTTGCAATGCCTGGTGAAAAACTTATTTCGCAAATTCATTTTCAAAAGGATGATGTAATTTCTTTTGATAATAAAAAGTTTAAAGAACAAAATATAGTTTTTGCAGATTCTGTTTTTCCTAAACTATTTTCTTTAACTGTACAACAAGGCAGCATTCAAAGGACTTTGGCTGAACCTGGTTTTACCATTCTTACTGAAACAACTGCACATAAATATTTTGGCAATGAAAATGCAATTGGTAAGCGCATAAAAATCGCAAACCTCGTTGACCTGCAGGTTGCTGCTGTAATTGCAGATGCACCTGCAAACTCGCATCTGCCTTACAATATGCTCATTTCTTATGCTTCATTAAAGCCTGAATTTATCGGTGGCTTTACGCTTGACCAATGGGGCTTAAACTCAGCGGGATTTACATACATCGCATTATCAAATCAAAACAAAATACAGCAGGTGCAAACAGCGCTTGCTTCTATTGCCAATGAACATCTTAATAATAAAAATGACGGAACTAAAACAATATTTAATCTGCAACCTTTGCCTGATATTCACTACAACCAGTTATACGCCGGAAGCAACCCATCTTATACAATCAGCTACAGCTACCTGTATTTAATCGGCGCTATTGGCTTGTTTCTTATTTTGGCTGCCTGTATTAATTACACCAATCTTTCAACGGCGCTTGCAATAAAAAAATCAAAAGAAGTTGGTGTAAGAAAAACAATGGGCGCAACCCGCAACCATCTTATCAAACAGTTTTTATCAGAAACTTTTTTACTTACAGCTTTTGTTTTTATTGCAGCAGCTTTATCGGTTGGCCTGTTTCTTCCGCCATTAAATAATTTTCTTGACAAAAATATTCCGGTTAACTGGCTGCATGTAAACAGAGCATTTTTGTTAATTGCGTTATGGATTTCCGTTTCATTGCTTTCAGGTTTATATCCTGCGTTTGTTTTATCAAACTTTAATCCCATTACTGCTTTAAAAAATAAAACGGTAACGCCAAAAGCATCTGTAATTACATTAAGAAGGGGATTGGTGATATTCCAGTTTTTAACGGCGCAGATTTTAACTATCAGTGCAATAGTAGTGGCGAAACAAATGAATTTTATACAGTCGCAGCCTTTGGGTTTTAGTAAGAATAATGTTGTTGATATAAGCCTTCCTGAAAACAAACCTGAGCAATTAAAATTGCTGAATGATAAATTATCAAATATACCTGGCGTAAGCAGTGTTAGTTTGTCATTGGGTGCGCCTGTAACGGATAACAATGCTTCTACAAGTTTCAACCGCAAAGAAAAATATACTTCAGAAAAAATTGATGTTGAAGTGAAGGCTGCAGACAAAAATTATTTAAAAACATACGGCTTGCAATTAACAGCAGGAAGATGGTTTGATGAAAACGATGAACGCAATGTCGATAATTCTATTCCTGATTCTTTAAAGCGTTATGCATTTGTTTTAAATCAAACGGCATTAAAAGCACTTGGTTTTTCATCTGCGCAGGATGCATTGGGTAAGTATGTAACTTTTGGCATGAATGATATTTCAGCGCCTGTTATTGGTGTAGTGAAAGATTATA
>Ga0206952_10167_pt1 | contig 18924 bp, 17 predicted proteins | sample Alteio_BWOrgHeat_39_FD_152966 | JGI IMG/M metagenome (GOLD analysis project Ga0206952, IMG submission 152966) | Enriched cells from forest soil in Barre Woods Harvard Forest LTER site, Petersham, Massachusetts, United States -... | ecosystem: Environmental > Terrestrial > Soil > Temperate forest >... | reverse complement strand
TTGCTAGCTTAACATGCAGCGAAAAGTTAGGAGATTCTTACCCGTTTCTAGTTTGTGGCGGCAACTTTAAGCTCATTGAGGAATGCTTTGGTTTCAAGCCACCATGGAGCGTTGTCGTCCCAATTTTCCTGCCAGCCGCCCCAGATCACTACACCATCGGCATATTTCCGGGCGGTTTCGAGTTCCATTCTCCAGTAGTCAGCAGGCATGTAATCGCCAGCTGTGCCCTCAATCTCATACCTGGGCCAGAGGAAGACGTAAACCGGCTTGCCTGGAGCAATTCTCCGGGCCTCGCTGATCTGCGCGATTGCATACTTCTCCCAACCAGACTGGTCTGTATAGAAGGTATAGACCGATGGAAATAAGACGTCGGCCTGCTGGGCAATGGGTGCCACAACATCATTTCGTTGCTGCCATGCCACGTACTGGCTTGAATTTGGGCCGCTGATCGCATCCCAATAATCGCGAATTGGAGCGACAGAATAGTAGCCGAGCTTCGCGGCTGGGGCGAGCTGTTGAAAGGACTGTATGGTAACCAGGTATTTCTGAATGCTATCTGCGATCACCGAAGGGTCACCCTGGACGGGCCAATTTTCAATATCGATAACGGCGGTTCCGTTGGAACTGTTAGCTTGCTGAAGAATCGACCCGATCTTCTGAGGATTGGGAGGGTTTGACATGTCATTCCCATCTCCCCACATTAGAGCCTGAGAAATGCTTATAACAGGTACCATGCCAAGGCTGGTCAGATCAGGCTTGCCGTTGTATGTGGTGCCATCCCACACTGCAAAGTTGGGATTCGGGGTGACACCGGATCCACTCGAGGTGACACCGGATCCACATCCCGCCGCTAATAGCAGAGCCACAGCAAGCGCGCAAACACTGGCGATTGATTTCCACGAAGGCCTCATGCTATCCGCTATCGGATAGCTATCCTTTGGTCAGCAGCCGTGTCTTGAAATGGATCACGACTTATGTCTGGGATTCTGTCAGGCAGAGCGCAAGAGGTACTAAATCGTGAGGGAGGGATTTACAATTTGAATCATGAACCCTCGACTGTCCGGAACGGCGAGCCTCCTTCTGGCTGGTAACCTGACCGGATTCTTCATCGTTAGCTATCTACCGGGGATGCTGGGAGTCGAGAGCCGTGTAGCCACCGTGCCATTTCGCGCATTTCTGCTTGGCCTAGCCCTATATATGCTCTATAGGCTATTGGCGACGCGCAGCCTGCGGGTAGGATTTGACTTTGCGACAGCAGTCTCCCTGTTTTTCTGGTCTGCATATAGCATGCGCTTCATTGCCGATGCAGGATTTTTGCAGGTTCCCTTAGGCCGTCCCCCGGATGAGATTGCGCTGTTTCTTTTCGGGGCAACACTACCGGCGTTCATTGCCTTCTATTGCATTCGGGATATTCGGCTTTACAAGCCCGCGCTGGGTTGGGCAGTGCTTTTGCTCGGAGTCTGTTGTTATCTGGCGATCCGAGAAAACGGCTCTGACGTACTGAAACATGCACATGGCGCAAATGACGTCTTAAACCATATCACCTATGGGCACATGGGTTTGACGACTATCATTCTTGGATTGTTCGTACTGTTGAATGTCGATAAGGATCAGAGGTTTAGGTTTTGGATGAGGTGCCTGTCCATCGGAGCGATCTTGCTGGGGGTATATACGATTCTGTCTGCCGGGTCAAAAGGGGCGGCGGTCGCCGCTGTCCTCCTGATTCCGATGACCATCTGGCTCGGTATGAAGCGAGGTTCAAAATGGATTATATCGGGGATTCTTATTGCGCTAGTCGTTGCTGCAGTCTTTTCGTTTAAGATTCTCAACAAATCTGGAGGTCTCGAAAAAACCCTCTATTCCGCGGCGGCTTTCAGTGGATCATCGTACTCAGTCTATGCCCGTCAAGACATGATGGGAGCTGCATGGCGGGAGTACCAGGACAATCCGATACTCGGCAGCAGCATCGTAGAGCGCCAATGGTTGAGCTATCCGCATAATGCTGTCCTCGAGTCCTTCATGGCGACGGGTACCTTCGGGGGGGTGGCCTTCGTCCTTATGATGGCGATTGCAACATGGAGAGCATTCAGGATCATGCGGCGGGATGTATCGATAAGCTGGTTGCCCCTGTGCTTCTTTCAGCAGCTAATAGGAGCGATGTTTTCAGGCGGGATTTACGGCAATTTCGTCCTTTTCGGCTTGACGGGTATTATGCTGGGAGTGGAGTTGCCCAACGGATACTTTGTAATGGCTCCCACTGGTTATTCTGACACTAGGATTGGTGTCGTGGCGGCTATAGCCGAGCGGCAGAACGAGACCGGAGCAGAGGCCTGAGCATAACCCGACGAGAGGACACCACATTCAGTCACGGCGTTCTAGAGGCTCATCAGGCAACCATGACACCGTTTTGGGTCAGAAGCTCTCGCCCGATGCCAGCATGAATCTCCGATTCCGCCTATCCTCATGAGAGGCTGCCAGTAACCACCCGACCTATTACTTTGGTTCAAAGCCACGCAAAATGACAGTATACTGTTCCTATGTGGCGTCAAGCAGCCATAGATATCTTGCGTCCGGTCGTGAGAGTGGCGCGTCTCATGAGCGTTGATCCGAAACAAGCCCTCATTAATGCAAGCGAGATACCGGTGTACCTGAGAGATTTGTATAGGTACTCGCGAATGAATGACGAGAATAAGTTCCGCGTCACACTTAAAAGCATTTACCCAATTCTCGAAAACAGAAGATCTCCAAACGGCCGAACGCGCGGTATCTATTTTTATCAGGACATCTGGGCAGCGAAGAAAATCTATGAACGAAAGCCGCCATGGCATTTAGACATCGGCTCCAGGGTCGACGGCTTCATTGCCCATGTCCTGTGTTTTATGCCTGTCACCGTTGTCGATATCCGGCCGATTTCTAGCGATGTAGAAGGTCTAACTTTCATCCAGGGCGATGCCACGGAATTGATCAGTATGTCGAACAACAGCATAAATTCCCTCTCCTCACTACATGCTGCAGAACACTTCGGCCTCGGACGATACTCGGATCCAATCGATCCCAAAGCCTGCTTCAAGTTTATGAGCACACTAGAGCGGATTCTGGCTCCAGGAGGGCGTCTCTATTTCTCTACCCCAATTGGCCAGGAACGGCTTGAATTCAACGCGCAACGGATATTTTCGACCAGCACCATTCTCAATTCGTTCCAAAAGCTCAAACTATTGTCATTCGCAAGAATCGATGATCACGGAGACTTCTTCGACGATTGCGACCCGAGCAAGGACTACAAGATGAGATCGGGCTGCGGCCTCTTTGAATTCACGAAATAGATTTAGATTTCATGCCCTCAGTACTTAGCGTGAACAACGGTAGGACTTATCAGCTTCACGAGGAAAGCTTTTCTTAAAAGGAAGATTAGGAAAGTTGGTTGGGTGTAATTATTCCATTTTTCCTCGAGTCGCCCACCATTTGAACAGTTTTCGACCGCCAACAAACTCAAATCTTATGAACTTCCGCTACTGCGCGGAAGATTTCAACAAAATCCTAGCACCACTTCAGATTTATAGTGACAATATGCCGAGAGACGAGGAGCTCCGCTACTCTTGGAGCGTTCTCGGCACATTAGAATCTCATTATAGAAATCTCTGCTGCTGTAGACGCAGGTTTGCAATTTTCTACGTTTCTGCTCCAGAGTTTCGTTGCTACAGATTCGACGTAATCCCGTGTATTCTAAGATTGAAATTGAACTGAATCTCGATGCGGCACGCTGAGCAGTTTGATGCACGTGTGAAAAAATCTTACGGTTTACCGAAACTCACATTTCATCTTCATGCGGATCCCATCTGCACTTGAGGCACGTACCGAATCATGAAAAAAGCTTTAATCACCGGGGTTACTGGGCAAGACGGCTCATATCTTGCTGGGCTTCTCTTATCAAAGGGCTACGAAGTACACGGGATCAAGCGACGTACTTCACTTTTTAATACCGATCGAATCGATCATCTCTATCAAGATCCACATGATCGGAACCGCCGGTTTATCCTGCACTACGGCGATATGACAGATACGAGCAGCCTTCAGCGTGTCATTCAGGACGTGCAGCCAGACGAAATCTACAATCTTGCGGCACAGAGCCATGTTGCGGTGTCATTTGAGGAGCCAGAATACACCGCTGATGCTGATGGGATTGGCACGCTGCGAATCCTAGAAGCGATCCGAATTCTTGGCCTTACTGCTAAGACGCGTTTTTATCAGGCCTCAACCTCCGAACTTTATGGAAAAGTGCAAGAGGTGCCGCAGAGTGAATCGACGCCATTTTACCCCCGTTCCCCATACGCCGTCGCTAAGCTTTATGCCTATTGGATTACTGTGAACTATCGTGAAGCCTATGGGATATATGCATGTAACGGTATCTTGTTCAACCATGAGTCTCCAGTCCGCGGCGAGACATTTGTAACGCGCAAAATCACACGAGGGCTGGCTCGCATTAGGACGGGATCGTTAGACACAGTTTTTCTCGGTAATCTTGACGCAAAACGCGATTGGGGGCATGCCCGCGACTACGCCGAAATGCAGTGGCTTATGCTCCAGCAGGAGTCGGCTGACGACTATGTAATCGCAACCGGAGAACAGCATAGCGTTCGTGATTTTGCCACAATTGCGGCAAGCAAGCTGGGCATTCCGATTAGATGGCAAGGAAAGGGTATCGACGAGCGAGGCTATGACTCAAGTGGTAACTGCATTGTCGCCGTTGATCCACGCTACTTTCGTCCGACGGAAGTCGATACGCTTCTGGGCAATCCCGCGAAGGCTCGTCAGAAGTTAGGGTGGCGGCCCCGAACTTCTTTTGAAGAATTGGTGACCGAGATGGTGAACTCTGACCTTGAAACTGCTGAGCGCGACGCTTTGGTCCGTAAGAGTGGATATAAAGTCCTCAAACATCATGAGTAACGCAATGGATTTTGGTGCACCTATCTTTGTAGCTGGACATCGCGGTTTAGCGGGTTCAGCAATCATGCGGCGGCTGAAAGCTTTGGGCTACAAAAATTTACTGCTGCGCACACGCCAAGAATTGGATTTGTTGGACAATAAGGCAGTGCACGCATATTTCCAGGAAACTAGGCCGGAGTATGTGTTTCTGGCTGCAGCAAAGGTTGGCGGTATTCTTGCAAATCGCGATTTCCCGGCAGATTTTATATCTCAAAACCTTAGCATTCAGAACAATGTGATCGAGGAGTCATATCGCTCTGGAGTTAAACGTCTCCTATTCTTGGGTTCCAGTTGCATATACCCGAAGCTTGCGCCACAACCGTTACGTGAAGAGTATCTGCTGACCGGTCCGCTTGAACTTACAAATAGACCCTATTCGATCGCAAAGATTGCGGGCATTGAAATGTGCTATTCATTCAATCGGCAGTATGGAACGCACTACCTTGCGGCTATGCCCACGAATCTCTATGGCCTGGGTGACAACTATGACTTGCGGACATCACATGTCTTCGCTGCGCTGATCCGTAAATTGCATGAAGCGATAGGGCGTGGCGACAACCAACTCAGCGTCTGGGGAACAGGAAATCCTCTACGGGAATTTCTTTGCAGCGATGATATGGCTGATGCTTGTGTTTACCTTATGAATATGCCACAAGTCGACTTCGCTAGACTTACTACCAATGAAGTCGAACCACCAATGATCAATATCGGTTTTGGCAGTGACATGACGATACGTGAACTGGCACAGGCGATGGCAAAGGAACTCGGGTTTCAAGGCAGAATCATATTTGACACCGACATGCCTGATGGAACGCCCCGCAAGCTACTTGATTCGACCAGACTGTTTTCGTTTGGATGGCGGCCTAAGATACAACTTCAGGAAGGAATTCGATTGGCCTACGATGATTACGTAAGACGCAAACTATCCGATACGGTCGAAAAGAATCAATAACACAGATTTATTCCTGACTTACGGACACTGACTCACCCCTTGATCGCTTTTCATCCTCTCTTTGCGAGTTGGCGGCTCTTGAAATGACGTTGATGACACGAGGTAAGGTTGATTCTCGTGTCAGGTTTCGACGTGCATACTCTCGTCCTGCTGCCCCCAAGTTGCTCAATATTTCTCGGGGCTGCTCACTCGCCGTAACAATCGCCCGCGCTATCATATCCGGGGAATCGGGATCGACTACCCATCCGGCCCCGTTCTCGAGAATGGTCATGGCTGTATCTGATTCAGGTAGAACTGCAGCGATTACAGGCCGCCCCGAAAGAAAGTAAGAGATCAATTTCGACGGAATTGAACTAAGAGATTGGCTCCTTCTTGTTGGCAGTAGCAAAATATCCGCCATTTGCAGGAGAGAAACCGTTTCTTCGGCTTTCCATGGACTGTGAATGATCACGTTGCTCACTTGCTTTCTTTCAATTTCCTCGCGGCATGTTGGTAAACGCGAGCCGTCACCAGCAATCACTAAGAATAGCTTTCGGTGATTCTTCAATCGATCGAATACATCTACCAGCATCTCGGCATTTGAAGCCATTCCTACATTGCCTGCATAGACAGCCACGAATGCATCATTAGCTATTCCAAGGCGATGACGGAACACCTGTGTCCCAGATGTACCGGCGGCGATGGAATCTTCCTTTCCCCAAGTAGGAATGACATGCAAGCGTTCCGCTTCGATCCCGCGGTCCTCTGCATAGAGTCGCCGAAAACGCTCTGAGATCATAATGGTCTGTGCAGCCGAACGACAAATCGCCGCATCCATGCGCTTCAACAGCTTGTAGAGCAGATGGCGCGTGGACGTACGCTCTTGAGACTCCAGGGATTCAGGATAGGCATCCTGGATGCTCAACACGAGAGGAATACCACGCAGTTTCGCAATGATTGCCATTATCCCGGTAGCAAAGATTGGCCACGTGTTGGAATAGATTACGTCAGGGCGCTTGCAAAACAAGGTTCGCCAGCCGGATGAAATTCCGAACGACAAATTTTCCGCAAAGCGGCTCAACATCGTAGAACTTTGGGAGAAGGTGCTGAAGCACCTAGTCAGCACACACCCGTCATCCATTGTCTTCGTGGAGTACAGCGACCGGGCGTGCCCCTCATGCAATCGTCCTTGTGGACGACTTGGAAAAGGCGCGAAAACGCGCACGGAATGACCGCATCGCGATAGCTCTTTCGCGATGTCGGCGCAGTTTTGTCCGGAAACCACGGGTTCTGGAGGAAATGCCACGGAGACGATTAAGACTCTCATTACGACATCAGATTAGCACGACGATGACTTGTGAGCGCGCAACCGGCCATTCACCGTGAGGGACTCTCAATGACGCTCCAGAATGACACGCTGCGTTGAGGGAAATCGAAACGTCACCCAGCTTCATTTTCGCGCGGATGTGCGACAATTTTTAATCATGAGGCTCTTTCAAAATTCCGGGATTAACCCTTCTTATCTTCCGGCTCTTCGTCGGAAAACTCATGGGGCGAGCACGTTCAAAGCCCAAATAGAGAGTTTTCTTATGGATCGCTACGGGGCTGTGCACTACCTAGAGCCGGTGCTCAATCGCGAGAAGAATGCTTTCGTTACAAATGGTGATGACGAACTGCTGCAACGCACGTGGGCGCGTGAGCAGGGCATGTCGCCCAAAGCGAGCCTGGAAGACATTCTGCTTGCTCAGATAGAGGCTCATCGTACCGAGGTTTTTTATAACCTCGATCCGATGCGTTATGGCAGTCATTTTGTCCGCAAACTGCCAGGCTGTGTCCGCAGAAAAATCGCTTGGCGCGCTGCTCCCTCCCCGGGGGCCGATTTCAGCGCATATGATCTGGTAGTTTGCAATTTCCCCGGCATGCTGAAGAGTTATGAACAGCACGGCTGGAAGTCAGCATACTTTACTCCCGGTCACGACCCTGTTATGGACGAGTATGCCGGCAATAATGACCGTCCAATCGATGTGTTGTTTGTGGGCGGATATTCGCGGCACCATAGCGGTCGCGCAATGGTGCTAGAGGCCGTAGCGAAATTGCGAAGTCGTTATCGGATCGAGTTTCACCTTAATCGTTCTCGATTCACACGGCTGGCGGAATCGATACCGGGACGGTTCGCTCCATTGGGCAAATATAGACGGCCCAAAGAGATTCGTGCTGTCTCTCGCGAACCAGTCTTTGGTCGTGATCTGTATGCGCTTATTTCAAAGTCCAAGATTGTGCTAAATGGTTCGATTGATATGGCGGGAGAAGAGAGAGGAAATATGCGCTGTTTTGAAGCAATGGGGTGTCGCGCCTTAATGGTTTCCGACGTGGGTAAGTATCCCACGGGTATGCAATCAGACCTGACTATAAAAACCTATAATGATGCGGAAGAGGCGGCTGCCATGATTAAGACCAGCTTGGATGACTATGAACGGTCATGTCAAATTGCTGCGCAGGGCTATAATATGGTTCGTACGGCGTACAGTAAGTCGATCCAATGGATTGAGTTCCAAAAGTTAGTGAATTAAGATGATTCGGGCTACAGTCGCATTGCTAAATTCATTCGCAGAGATTCTGGTTCGATCAAGGGGCGGCATTACTGTAGGAGAGAAGAGCAGTGTGCGTTGGACTCGAATCAAGATAAAACGTGGTGCACGGATATCAATTGGCAACAATTCAATCATCCATTGCAGAGCAGCCTTCGATTCTAACGAGGGTGAAATAACGATCGGGGACCGCTGCTTCATCGGAAGTAGTAGTCTAGTCTGCCACAGTAAAATTGATATCGGTAATGATGTCATTATATCTTGGGGAGTCACGATCGTTGACCACAATTCTCATAGCGTGTATTGGGAAGAGCGTAAAGACGATGTGTTTAATTGGGCGCGCGGAATCAAACATTGGAATGGCGTGCTCCGCAAGCCGGTTCGAATCAACGATAAAGTCTGGATAGGTTTTAATGCCATAATTCTAAAGGGAGTAACTATCGGCGAAGGCGCTGTCGTGGGAGCAGGCGCAGTTGTCACCAAAGATGTGGCGCCCTTCACCGTAGTGGCCGGTAATCCGGCAAGTGTCGTTCGAACATTGACGGGAGCAAATGGGAACTGATAAAAGTTCTTCCTCATGGGAGGATGCAATTCAATGGCTGCGATCTCGGCCTGATGACCGAAATGTGGTCCTCGCCGGATATTACGATGATCCTCTAATTGATGCCGCCAACCGTTACTGGGAAAGTGACGAGTGGGGAGAAGTCAGACACCTCCTCGGACCCTCCAATGGACGGGCGCTCGACGTTGGGGCTGGCCGTGGAATTGCAAGTTATGCGCTTGCGCGTGAAGGATTTGTCGTAACCGCACTAGAGCCGGACGATAGTAACGTCGTCGGCGCAGGGGCTATCCGTGCATTGGCTAAAGAAAGCGGTTTACCTATCACTGTGATTCAAGACTTCTCCGAAAATCTGCCCTTCGACGATCGTCAATTTGATATTGTCTTTGCCCGCGCGGTTCTGCACCATACCAAGGACCTGATTGCGGCAAGTCGCGAATTCTCACGCGTTCTTAAACCTGGTGGTCGTTTGATTGCGATTCGCGAACACGTGATTTCCCGCAAGAAGGACCTATCCGCGTTTCTCTTGCAGCACCCTTTGCACCACCTGTACGGCGGTGAAAATGCGTTTCTTCTTTCTGAATATATGAGTGCGCTATCAAGGGCTGGCTTCGAAATTGATTTAGTGCTTTCTCCCTTAAAGACTGCTATTAATTACGCTCCCCATTCCGAAGAGACTCTAAAAGACGCAGTGGCTGAGCAAGTGGGAAGAACTACTTCGATTACACGCGCGGTGCGGGCAATACTGAGTGCTCCGGGAGTGTGGCCTGCAGTACGGGAAGCTTTGTCTTTGGTCGACCGCCGTCCAGGAAGGCTTTACTCGTTTGTGTGCACAAGGCCATAACGGATGGCGCGCATCTGGATCACAGGAGCTCATGGTTTTATCGGTCGCCATCTTGCGGCATGGCTTTCCCGTCAAGGTCACGAGGTGGCTGGTATCGGGCATGGCGCGTGGCCGCAACCCGAAGCCGCTGTATGGGGTGTCCGTTACTGGCTCAACGGCGAGATTCACCTAAGCAACCTGCAGCAATTGGCGCGCGACCGTGGAGTGCCTGATCATATATTTCATTTGGCTGGAGGTTCATCAGTCGGTGCGGCGATTGCCAATCCACGCGAAGACTTCACGCGCACGGTGGCGACTACGGCTGAGCTATTGGAATGGATACGTCTTGACGCCCCAAATGTTAGGATCATTGCGGTATCAAGTGCAGCCGTTTATGGATCAGACCATTCGGGGCCTATCCGCGAAGACCAGGCGCATAGACCTTTCTCGCCATATGGCTATCACAAACTAATGATGGAGAATTTGTGTGGCTCCTATGCGGCTAGCTATGGCATATCCGCAGTCGTATTACGCCTTTTCTCTGTATATGGACGTTGTCTGAAGAAGCAACTTCTGTGGGATATGTGTGCGAAACTTTCCTCGAACAAAGGGGAGCTAAAGCTTGGAGGTACCGGTGACGAATTACGCGATTGGACCGACGTTCGAGATGTTGTGCGCGCGCTAGAGCTGATGACTAGCTTGTCATTTGACTCAGGGTCAACTCAGATTATTAATGCTGGATCAGGCAAAGGTACCAGCGTTTCTCAGATAGCAGAACTGGTGCTAGACTGCTGGCCTACCACCGGTCACGTTACATTTAGCGGCGAGTCCCGGCCCGGTGATCCGTACAGCCTGGTGGCGGATGGCAGCCTGTTGCAGACAATGGGCTTTCAATGGAATATTCCGGTAGATAGTGGTGTTCACGACTATGTGCGGTGGTATCTGCAGTATTCAAGGAGCGATGTTTGACGCGAGTGGCCTTCCCGCTTATAGGCAGCATAAACTTGCCGGGATCTGGTGTTTACAATTACCTAGTGAATCTAATGCGTGTATTGGCCGAGCATGCAAAAGATCGCATACAACCAGTATTGTTCGCGGGTACAGATGTCCCAACGGCCAACGTTGAGCCTTTTGTCGCTATCTCTGGTGTGGAAGTAGTTCAAGCTGCCGACTTTGATGATGAGAAAAGAGGCCAGCGCCTGCGCGATGCTCTAATGACAGGCTGTGATCATGCGGCAGCTCAGTCCCTCCAAAAACATCGGATCGACGTCCTATTCGAATCGGCTCAGTATTGTGGCTGGCGATTCCCGTTTCCAACTATAGCTTGGTTCCCGGACTTTCAGCACCGACACTTAAGAGAAATGTTCAGCTTTGGGGCGTATTGGAAGCGTGATCTAGGTTTTCGGGCGCAGGTACTCAGTAGGCGACACATCATGCTAAGCAGCGAGGATAGCCGGCGCGACTGTGAAAGGTTCTTTCCTCAGTCTATCGGTAGAACTTCGGTTGTTCACTTTGCAGTTCTGCCACCTGATGCATCCGATTTTGAAGGCATTCGTCGAATCGTGGCTAATTACAAGTTACCGGAGCATTTTTTTTATCTACCCAATCAGTTCTGGAAGCACAAGAACCATCAAACCGTAATCGAGGCGCTGCATATATTAAAGCAACAAGGGTTCGACCTGGTTGTGGCGGCTTCAGGCAAACCGGAGGACTATCGGCATCCGGAGCACTACAAGGCGCTTCAGTCGCTTGTTGTTTCACTCGGCTTGAAACATAACTTTCGCTTTCTTGGGATTGTGCCGCGGGAGCATGTGTTCGCCTTGATGCGCTCTTGTACAGCGATGATAAATCCGTCCTTATCGGAAGGGTGGAGTTCGACTGTTGAGGAGGCAAAGTCGCTTGGAGTACCCATGCTGCTGTCAGACTTATCAGTACACCTGGAGCAGGCTGGAGATTCCGCTCTCTTTTTTGATCGGCATAAAGCAGAACAGCTTGCCGCGCTGATGTCTCAGCACAAACATTTGTCTGTTTCATCACGCCTGGAGATGGAACAACTCGCATTTGCCGTTTCCCGAAATAGGCTGAGTCAATTCGCAAAAGATTTTTTATATACCGTCGAGCGGACGTTAGCCTAGGTTCGAGGGTCTATCTTTTCCCAGCCGAGTACCGCAGAGATGCCCCAGCTAATGACCACCTGCACGGTTGCATGTCGTTAGCATAGAGTCGACATTGCGTTGTGGATGAACGATGAACTCGAATAGCATCGTTTGAGAAACCTTTTGAGAGCCGGGTAGTTCCAACCCTAGCCAAGCTTAAATAAGAGATTGCAGCCCAGTATTCTAGTAATTTCGTAGCCATATCCAGCCAGAAATTGGCTGACTTCTGATCTCTTTGCGTCATCGTTTGCTTCGCATATTACAATCTCAGGGCGGATCTCGTCCCAATCAATTCCATGCAGAACTGCCATATCGTGGCCTTCAGTATCGACTGAGAGCAGCAAGATCGGGTGAGGAGCGAGATATTTGCGATATAACTCTGAGACGGTAGTCACTGGAACAGAATATTCACGGAGCAGCTTTGCCGTCCCTGTTGAAATCATCTTTCTCGCTTCGACCGGCTCGCAGGTAGAGAGTACCGAAGGGATCAATTCGTAAAATTGTAGATCACCAGCACCACTTCCAATTGCAGCATTTACCTGAATATCCCGCGGACGAAATCGCTTATGCTTATCACATAGTCTCGCGATAGGCTCGACTACTAATCCATGCCACCCCATACGATAGAGCAAATAAGTATTGCTCAGGCTAAATGGATGGTTGCCTCCAACTTCAATATAAAGTCCTTGGCGACTGTCGAAATAGTCGCGCAAAAACAGGTCTTCGCCGAATTGTGAGAAACTCGGACGTCGGGCCGCCTTCACCAGTTCTTTATAGTCGCGACCGCGGTCTAGAAAGTCATACACTCCAACTTTATGCAATGCATAAATTAGGTCACTTTTAGTCATATGATCCAATAAACTCAGGCATTTTATACTCTTGTTTATTCTTGGACAAGATTGTTTTTAAATCGGAGGCAAAGTTCAATATAGAAGTTTGCCGGACAATAATAGCTCTCGCGAATGAAGACTCATTTTCCGTCTAAACAATTGAAACCTGACGGTTCAAAGAGTAAATGTTATCAAACCTTGGCAGCGGTTGTGATTGCGGTTGCAGCCCTTCTCGCGCAATCTCGAATCGCAAAGTAAGATTGTGTCCAGTGAACGCCATACATTAGAGTCATTGCCACTCCGTAGCAAAGAATTGCGATTCGTGAACTATAACCAAGATGGAAAGGCAATACGATCGAAGTTACCGTGAGTGCCAGCCTGGAACAATCCCAGGCAAGTTGCGACCTTTGGCGCTCAAGTATGTTCAGGGTCATGGTAACGGGCGAATTGATGAAGCTCGCATAGAACATAAATGCCAAGTATCGGGCATAGACACCTGCTTCTCGCCATATGTGCCCAAAAATAGACTGAAATATAATGGGCGCAAGAATAGTAAACAAAATACAAGGGACAAGCCCGAGATAAAGCATCCGCTTGGTCGTCGTCAGAAATATATACAAGAGACGCTGTGGATCTGATCTGGATAACTTTGCTGCCTCCGAAAGATAGACCTGAGCAATGCTTGATCCGATTAGCGCAGCCGGAACGCCTAAAACGCGGTTAACCAGGGCAAACCATCCGGTATCTTGTGCCCCATAGTATTGAGCCAAAAAAAGGGCAGGCAAGGCCAGCCCCGACAGGTTGATTAAGCCCCCCCATAGGGAAATCAACGGATACTCACGATATCGAAGTGCGAGATCAAACATCCGGGAGAATCGAATTGCACGAATTTGGACCGCGTACTCACGCCACAAATCACGGATGAATCTTCCGCTTCCCATCATTCGGCCCAAGGCATCGCCGGTCAGCAGCCAGATAGAGCCGTGACTAACAAAGCCCATGCATAGCTGGGTCCCCACCTGTACACTAACCTGTATGCACTTTGTGGTTGCAAGCTGCTTGTAACGTCCACGTCGCATCGCCCAGAAACTGAGTGCCTGATATAGACCTCCGCCGATCACACCAAAAGGAAGCAACCACAGGTAGCCTCTTAAGATAAGAAGGCTGGCGGGAAGAATCCAATGATAGTGGCAGATGATCGTGATTCCTGTAGCAACAGTTGCTGAAAAGCATATGCAGAGAATTGCCAATCCAAGAACATCGATAGCGCTCTGTTCGTCCTCGGGCAAGAGGATCGCCACGTCATAACGTCCGGAGGCTGCTATCAAGACAAGTCCCATCACGGAAATAAAAATTTGCAGGGCTCCAAAATCGCTTGGCTTATAAAGACGTGTCAGCATCGGCGATGCAGCCATCGCGATTACCTGGGCCGTCATCGTTCCACCAGCAAGAATTGAAACACTTCTGGCAAAACCGCCAGGCGGCAGCCAGCGGTCCAAGAAGCGAGAAGTAAGCTGCTTCATGAGCGCTGAATAATCCTCTCCGAACGGAGAAACCGATCGGCAATATGCGCAACGAAATTGGCAGGAATATCTTCACCTGTTTCACACTCAGGTTCGAGGTCAATCGTTGCGGATGGAGTTACAACATATTCACGCCGCTGATTGGGAAAACATATGCGAGGCACTTGGCCAAGGTATGCAGCCCACATACTAAAACCTGAACCTGAGGAAACCAAGGCCGCAGCCTGTGAGAGTTCAAGAATATCGAATAAAGCTGAGCGTGCGTTCGCCAGCGAAACATTAGGTAATTCCAGCAAGGGGCGCAATGATTCGACGTCGCCATCGGAAAAAATTCGGGCATCCAAATCGCCGCCAGTAGCTTTCCGAATTGAAAGAAGGATGTCTCGGTACCACTCAATCGGTAGTTGAACATTACGCGTAGTTCGAAGAGCGCTGGGATCGCTGACACGCGTAAAATCGCCCATTCGTATGTGAATTCCGATGAATGGCATGTGCATATTCGCCGGCGGAATGTGGCTCGCTCGAGCGATTCGTAATAGCTCCGAACGCACAGCTCCCGATCTTCCGAAAATGTTCTTGAAGAACCTTTGATTGTCGGCACGGTCATTCTCAAAGACAACGATTCTTGTTCCCCGTTCCAGTCTGGCTTCAGATTCCTGATGGGGGCGAAACTGTTTAGCGATCTTCAATAACCACAGACGATGTGCGCCATGGATATAAGCGTCTCTCCGGAATAGCTTGTGATAAGAACGCTTATCCATCTCACGGCGAAGATAAGGTCCGAGTCGAAAGTAAAACCAGCGCGGGGCCAGCATCGGCACCTCGTTGTCGTGACACCAAAGGAAGCATCGGGCCCATGCAAGCAGACTGTGTCCAAGTCCATAGCGGCCCGGCACTGCATATCCAAAAAGGCTTCCATCCCGTAGGTCAGTCTTCATCTAGAACCCTCTGATCTCTTAAGGCGAGCAAGCTCCAATATACAAGTTTGCTCTTTATGGACGAGGCACCCTCAAGAGAACACCATAGAAGATGTGAAAAATAAAATCGGAGCTAGCATCGATCAGGCTGGACGAGTAACTTTTTGCTGGCGAATGAGTTGGGCAAGGCCCGAGTCATCCCCCGTATAACGACGCAATGTGGTTCACAGGAGAAGTCTCACATCCGATTAGGATGCTTGATTTCCTCCAAATAGTTTTGCGTTTCTGCCGTGTGAAGACATCTGGAATCTCAGGCACTACAAGCCTGCCCTTGGCTGGTCTATGGTCTTGCTGTCCGCCGGCTGGAATTATGTTGGCGGTGGGCTTACCGAATACACTCAATGGGGCGGCTGCCTCCGATTATTATCGCGACCGCATTGTCGTTGTTTAGGCCGCTGATTCAGCACGCCATTTCATCAATAATGGGTGCCGGGATCACTAGCTGCCCCGAAATCATTGAGATTCTGCCGCTATGGTGACTTCAGAAAAGTAATGGTAGCCTTCCACCACGGAGCATTGTCGTCCCACTTTGGATAACCGGTGCAACACCAGATTACAGCGCCGTCAGCATATTGTTTCGCGGTCTGAAGTTCCAGGGTCCAGTAGTCAGCGGGCAAGAACTGACCGCCCTTCGCTCTGTTTGACATATGGAACTGCGGCCAGAGAAAGACATAAACAGGTTTACCCGGTGCTACGCGCCGCGCTTCCTGAATCTGTGCAATTGCATATTTTTGCCAACCTGCCTTGTCATCGTAGAAGGTGTATACGCTGGGGAAAACAATGTCGACCATCTTTCCAAGGGATGAAAGACCTGTGTTCGTTTGCTGCCAAGCGCGCATTTTTTCAGGGTTTGTCATTACGAGATTCGGAGCCCAGTATTCCCGTTGGGGAATAGCGCCATAGAAACCAACCTTTAGCCCCGGTACGGGAGTCTTGGCCCACTGAAATACGGTTTCAAGCTGTTTAACGCTCTGTGCGACAGCTGTGGGATCTCCAGAAAGTGGCCAATGTTCGATATCAAACACCAGAATCCCAGATGATTGCTGGGCCCTCTGCGCGATTGCGGCGATCTTGGCTTTGTCCGGCATCTTTTCTTTATCGCTGCTGCTGGAAGCGGTCCAGGATGCCCAGATGAGCGGCGGATATGCGACTGTGATCGGTTTTAACCCAAAGGGTGTCAGATCAGGTTTGTTTGCAATGCCGGTTGCGTCAAAAACCGGAAACGCCTTTTGCGAAAATGACGTGAGCGAAGGACAGAGCAGGACCAGCAGAAGCAAGAGGTTGAGCTTCATGCCGACAGTATACAACTGTCTTCTAACCAAAGTCCGCGTGCTCCAGCTGTAGAGCATAAGGCGCACTCAGGACGTTCCATTGTTTCGCAAAGAGCATGGAACGCTTTCCCAGTGTAGGCGCGCTATCGAAACTTCAGCATAGAGATTTAACTGCGAAAATGCCGTGCTCGACCCAAAAGCTGCCGTATAACCTTTGGACAATGTCGCAAACATTGGGTTGCTGTAAGCCATGCCTAGGGTATAGCTAAACAATTAATAATTCCATCTTCCTATGTTATTGAAAAATAATACGTTGTACGTCAATATTAGGGCTTAAAATGAGAAAGTGGAAGGGCAACCTGAGGAAAGAACAATCGCATCAAAATTTCGAAAGCTTTGTCATTTTTTCACATCTAGACCGTATCTTCAGCTGCAAGGAGTGTTGATGAACGTAAGACGGTTTCTGTTCTCAGTGATGCTATTTACGCTTTCGCCGATTATCATGCAAGCGCAGGTTGCTCCGGCAACCACTGGAGGTGGCAATTTCAATCTGGCTCTTGGGGCCGGATTTTCAGCATTCAATACCGATTACGCTCCTGATTACATGTACGGTGTTACTGCCTATGCGGATCTGAAACTCATCCGCTGGTTTGGTCTTGAGATTGAAGGGCGTACGATTCGGTTTGATGCCCCTGGACCCCTCGCAGAAACCACAGTCGGAGGTGGTGGCCGTTTCTTACTTCCTCACTATGGGCGCTTCCAACCGTATGCAAAGTTTCTTATAGGTATTGGCAGAATTGATTTTCCGGCAAACCCCTTAACTCCTCAATATACTCACGATACATTTATTTATTACGCACCCGGTGTTGGTGTCGACTACAAATTGATGCAGCACGTCTATTTGCGAGGCGACTTTGAATATCAACGGTGGCCTGGCTTCCCACCCCATGGATTAACCCCCTATGGGTTTACCATTGGGGCCAACTATCGTTTTTAGGGCTGCGTTCAGATTTTAGTGAATAATATGCCGAGACGCACGTCGCTCCGTTTCTTGGAACGCCCGCGTCTCATAAGAATCTCATCATAGAAATCTCATTTGCTGTGGTCATGGTTGCAATTTTCGGTGCGTGACCGGCTTCGCAAGAGCTGTTGCACTTTACTGTTTAGGTGTGACCTTGCAGGCAACCCGAGATTGAGAAAATGTAATCTCATGTATGCTCAACAAGCCGTATTGCATGAGATCCACTTCGATGGTGAATTCCGACATCCTGGAACCGAAAGGAGGATCGCGCGAAAATTCTGGGTGAGGAGGGGAGTTCCTACCGGCTCCGTATTTTTGCCCAGCGGAGTCTTACGTGACAAAAGGACATACCTTCACATAACATGTTGAGCTAGCGGATAAAATCTTAATCTTCCTATAAAGTGAATGAGATAACTTCCGAAGAAGATTCGATCGGTTGTCAACAGCTCTCTCCGAGAGGGCGTCAGTAATCGTGAGTTGAAAGTTATTTGATCAGGATTCCTGTTAACTCGTTCAGTCCTGGAGAAACACCTGATTATAAAAAAAGGAAATGATGCACATCTGAGACGAAACCATCAATGGCATAGGGAATTATTGCTTTGATGCTGCTTTAGATGTAGGAGTTTCCCTGTAGAGTGTTTTTCCAAAACCACTTCATTTGGTCTAGCGCTTCCCTCCTCGCTGATCACGTTCGATACTAATGGTTCGCGGGTGGGCTAAATTCGCAGCGAGTGATGGCAATGACATCTTTCGGGTTTCGTAGGCTCACTTCTGATGATAACGGCTGGTCTCGTTTGGGGAAAATTAGGCAAGTTTCTACCAAGATTCCGCCGTGGCTTTTGCATCGAAACGTGCAAATGCTGCTAGACAGCATCGTAGCTGTAACATCCCTTTGGATTGCCTACCTTCTACGCTTTGATTTTGCCATCCCTCCTAGTCAGCAGAGAGGGCTGGTAGGATGGTTGATCGTCGTAGCTGTGGCTCGTCCAGGCGCAATATTCCTAACAAATGGTTATAAAGCCACATGGCGCTTCTTCGCATTTCGTGATGCGATACGCTTGGCGGCACGATCTGTGCCGGTTTCAATTTGCCTATTATTGTTCCGAGCCGCGGTTCACAATGGCGTAGCCGTTCCGTTTTCTGTGCTCTTGATGGAATTGCTCTTGTTCCTGTGGCTGGCGAGCGCGCTTCGCATCGCCAGACGATATGGTCATGAATTCCTGAACCGTGTCGGGGGCGGGACTAACACGTTGGTTGTCGGA
>Ga0206952_10135_pt2 | contig 19351 bp, 17 predicted proteins | sample Alteio_BWOrgHeat_39_FD_152966 | JGI IMG/M metagenome (GOLD analysis project Ga0206952, IMG submission 152966) | Enriched cells from forest soil in Barre Woods Harvard Forest LTER site, Petersham, Massachusetts, United States -... | ecosystem: Environmental > Terrestrial > Soil > Temperate forest >... | reverse complement strand
GCCAACGTCGAGGCCCGCGAGATCGCCAGTGGCGAGTGGGCCCATGGCCATGCCAAAAAACAGCGCGGCCTGCTCGCTCCAGTTGCCGCCATTGATGCCGTGGAAGCGGCCACGAAACTGTCCTTCGGAGAAGGCTGCAAACTGGAACAGAAACTCTTCATTGAGTGCCTCTTCTCCGAACAGTCCAAATCACTCATCCACGTTTTTTTCAGCGAGCGCGAGGTGAACAAAATCCCCGACGTCCCGAAAGAGACTCCCATGATTCCGATTAAATCCGCCGCCGTTGTCGGCGCGGGCACCATGGGCGGTGGGATCGCTATGGTGCTGGCAAACGCAGGAATTCCGGTCATTCTCAAGGATGCGGACCAGCCTGCGCTCGATCGCGGCCTGGCCACCATCCAGAAGAACTACGCGAACTCCGTTCAGCGTGGCCGTTTCTCTCAGCAGGTTGCCGAAGAGCGCTTCAAGCGCATCACTCCGACGCTAACGTACGACGATTTCTCCAGCGTGGACCTGGTGATCGAAGCCGTTTTCGAAGGCATGGCACTCAAGAAGGAAGTTTTCAAGGAATTGGATCGCGTGTGCAGGCAGGGCGCCATTCTCGCCAGCAACACTTCTACTCTAAGCATCGACGAGATCGCTGCTTCCACCTCGCGGCCCGCGTCCGTCATCGGAACGCATTTCTTCAGCCCCGCGAATGTCATGCGCCTTCTGGAAATCGTCCGTGGCAAGGCTGCCTCAAAGGAAGTGATCGCCACGTGCATGCAGCTTTCTAAAACGCTCGGCAAAGTGGGAGTGCTCGTAGGCAACTGCCGCGGTTTTGTCGGCAATCGCATGTTTGGCCCCTACCGCCGCGAAGCCCAATTCCTCGTCGAAGAAGGCGCAAGCGTCGAAGCCGTGGACCGCGCCCTTTCGGATTTTGGCATGGCCATGGGCCCACTCGCCACTGGCGATCTCGCGGGCCTCGACGTTGGCTGGCGCATCCGTAAAGAATATCGCCACCTGGAAGTTCCCGGGATTCGCCAGCCGTTTACGGAAGATCGCCTTTGCGAGCTCGGCCGGTACGGCCAGAAAACCGGCGCTGGTTGGTACAAGTACGACGACCAGCGCCGCGCGACTCCTGATCCTCTTGTGGCTGAGCTTATCGCCAAATGGGTCGCAGAAGCGGGGATTGCACAGCGTCAAATCTCCGCCGCGGAGATCGCAGACCGTTGTCTCTACGCGCTGGTCAATGAAGGCGCGCGCATTCTTGAAGAAGGTTACGCGCTGCGCGCTTCGGACATCGACATTATTTATATCAACGGCTACGGATTTCCCGCGCATCGCGGCGGCCCGATGTGGTACGCCGACACCGCCGGCCTCAAACAAGTTTATGAGCGCATCTCCGAATTCCAGCGTCAGCACGGCGAAATCTGGCAGCCCGCTCCGCTCCTCAAGCGCCTTGCGGAGCAAGGTAAAACATTCGCCGAGTTCAGCAGAGATCAGGTCGCCACTGCCTAGAGCCGGCGTTTCATAGGGATGATGTGCATTCAAGGGTAGAGCGCGAGCGAATTTCATCCTTGGCGACACTTGCGCTATAACGTTTGACGGAAGGGCCTGACTACCAATGGGGATTCTCTTTCTCGTCCGTCATGCGCAAGCTTCGTTCCTGGAGCAGAACTATGACAAATTGTCCCAGCTCGGCGAAGCGCAGGCACGCCTGCTTGGGGAGTATTGGGCGCAGCGCAACGTCGTTTTCGATCGCGTATGCGTCGGTCCGCGTATCAGGCAGAAAGACACCGCCAGGCTGGTGAGCGAAGCCTTCGAAAAAAGCGGTCTCAAGTTTCCCCGGCCGCTGGTGCTCTCCGAATTCGATGAATATCAAGGGGAGTCCGTACTCGAACGCAGCCTGCCCGCTTTGCTAAAAAAGGACCAACGTATCCGCGATCTTCATGCCGCGTTTCAGTCAGCCACGGATTCTGGTCGTCGGCGTGTTACATTTCAAAAAGTATTCGAGGCGGTGATTGGAAAGTGGGTGCAAGGCGAAATCACTCCGGAGGGGGTTGAGACTTGGCTGGAGTTTTGCTCGCGGGTGAACTCCGGCCTCTCAAAATTCCTCGACGCTGGCCCTCGCGGAGAACGGGTGGCGATTTTCACGTCCGGTGGTCCCACCGCGATAGCCATGCAGCGTGCTTTGCAACTCTCTCCAGAACGCACCTTACAAGTGAGCTGGATGTCGCGCAACTCTTCTTGGAGTGAATTTCTGTATGACGCGGAGCGCTTTACTCTCAGCAGTTTCAATTCTCATGGGCACATCGTGGATCCTGCAATGCTGAGCTACCGTTAGGGTGACTCTCAAATGAGCGATTTGCTGGACCATCCCGCAGCCATTCGATCCGGCGAAGAGCTGGAGTTAGCTAAACTCGAGCCCTACTTGCGTGTTCAGTTTCCGAATGAAACGGGTGCGCTCCAGGTCCGCCAATATCCCAGCGGCCATTCCAATCTAACGTATGCGGTGCAACTCGGTGACAGGGAGTTGGTTCTTCGCCGTCCGCCCTTCGGCAGCAAGGTAAAATCGGCCCACGATATGGGCCGCGAATTTCGCGTACTCTCGAAGCTGCACTCCGTCTACGCGCCGGCTCCTGAAGTGCTTCTTTACTGCAATGATGATTCCATTCTCGGCGCGCCATTCTATGTGATGGAGCCGATTCACGGGATCATTCTTCGCAGAAACTTGCCGCGCGGTTTGGATTTCTCCGCAGAAAAGGCACGGCGGCTCAGCGAATCCTTTGTTGAAAATCTCGTGCGCCTGCATCACGTGGATTACGCAGCGGTGGGTCTATCCGATCTAGGAAGGCCGGAAGGCTATCTGGAACGCCAGGTCCGTGGGTGGATTGAGCGCTACTACGGTTCCAAAACCCACGACTATCTGGAAGTGGAGAAAATCTCCGCGTGGATGCAACAGCACATACCATCCACGCGCACCACTTCGCTGATTCACAATGACTACAAATACGACAACATTGTCCTCGATTCGAACGACATCACGAAGATTGTCGGCGTCCTCGATTGGGAGATGTGCACCATCGGCGACTCACTTTCCGATCTCGGCACCGCGCTCGCCTATTGGATCGATCCAACGGATCCCGAGGAGTTGCAGCAAAATCGCTGGGGCCCCACAACCCACGCCGGCAGCTTCACACGCGAAGAATTCGTGCAGCACTACGCTCGGCAGACGCACAGTGATGTTTCTCAGATTGCTTTCTACCTCACGTTCGCGCGTTTCAAATTGGCCGTCATCGTGCAGCAAATCTACTTTCGCTACCAGCAGGGCTTGACGAAAGACGAACGCTTCGCGTCCATGCCCGAGAAGATTCAGTTCCTCCTGCGCGCTGCTTTACACGGTGCCCAAACGGGACGTATCTAGCGTAGTTCCCTCAGTTTCGGGAGACGAAAGCACGGGCAGCCGCAGCGGATCACGCGTAGTAGCGAACGATCCACTCCGCAACGCAACCCGGCTTTTCCGTGTGTTCGCAATCGATCGTGACTGCGTAAATCGCCTCCACGCCATCGGCCAGCTCTTTTAATGCATTCAACACAATGCGCGCGCGAATTCTGGAATCGGCCCGCACCGCCGAAGGAAAGCGCACGCGATTCAACCCGTAATTGACCGCCAGTCGCACGCCGCTTTGAACTTGAATCAACTCTTTCACGAGGTGGCTGATCAGGGACAGCGTAAGAAACCCATGCGCGATTGTCGTGCCGTAGGGCGATTCCTTCCTCGCTTTCTCACGATTAACGTGAATCCATTGCCGGTCTTCCGTCGCTTCCGCAAACTGTTCGATCCGCTCCTGCGAAACGCGGAACCATTCCGTCACCCCAATTTCCTTGCCCACCCATTCATTCAATGCTAGCGGATTCTTAACTGCCACTGGCGGCATCTACTTCTCCTAATAGACCTTTCGTGATTACCTTCCACATTTGTTCCATCATCAGTCCAAATCCTACGGTGCGGCTGCGTTCTTGCTCTTGGCTAGCTCCCACTTAGCAATCGATTCGACGTGCACCTCATCCGGCCCATCGGCAAGCCGCAGCGTCCGTGACATGGCCCAGGAGCTCGCCAAAAACGTATCCTGTGAAACTCCTGCGCCTCCATGCGCTTGAATTGCCCGATCCAACACGCGCAGAGCCAAGTTGGGCGCAACAACTTTGATCATCGCTATTTCAGCGCGCGCCGCCTTGTTTCCCACCGTATCCATCATGTACGCGGCCTTCAGCGTCAGCAGCCGGGCCTGCTCGATCTCCATGCGCGAGGTTGCGATATCTGCGCGAATCGTTCCTTGTTCGGCCAGCGTTTTTCCGAAGGCCACCCGTGTTTGCACCCGCTTGCACATCGTTTCTAGAGCGCGCTCCGCAACACCAATGCATCGCATACAGTGGTGAATTCGGCCAGGCCCTAGCCGCCCTTGCGCAATCTCAAATCCACGCCCTTCGCCGAGTAGAATATTCGAAACGGGAACTCGGACGTTCTCAAACGTGACTTCGCCATGCCCGTGCGGCGCATGGTCGTACCCATACACTGTCAACATTCGCACAACCTTTACTCCAGGCGCGTCCATCGGCACCAGAATCATGGACTGCTGTTTGTGAGCCGGAGCCGCTGTATCCGTCTTGCCCATGAAAATTGCAATCTTGCAACGCGGGTCACCAGCCCCGGACGTCCACCATTTCCGGCCATTCACAACGTAGTGGTCGCCTTCGCGGACGATTTTAGCCTTAATGTTCGTCGCATCAGAGGAAGCCACGGCCGGTTCCGTCATCGCGAAACACGACCTGATCTCTCCTGCAAGCAACGGCGCCAGCCACTGCTTCTTCTGTTCCGGCGTACCATACCGCGCCAGCACTTCCATATTGCCCGTGTCCGGCGCCGAACAATTGAACACTTCCGGCGCCATGTGACTGCCGCCCATGATCTCGCAAAGCGGTGCGTATTCGAGATTGGTCAGCCCTGCGCCGTGCTCGCTTTCCGGCAAAAACAAGTTCCACAGACCGGCAGTGCGGGCTTTCGGTTTCAACTCTTCCACGATCCTCGTGGGCAGCCACCGATTCTTCTCGGTCTCGTCGTGGAAGCGCTGCTCATTTGGATAAATGTGCTCGAGCATGAAGGCTTGCACGCGGCGCTGCAAGTCCTTCACTTTGTCGCTGAATTCGAAGTTCATCGCGGTTCCCTATCTGCCGGTGAAAAGTGGAGCGCGCTTCTGGATAAAGTGTGCCACACCCTCTTTGAAGTCTTCGGACTGCAGGCTCGCCAGCATTTCACGCTCGGAGATCTCAAAGGATTCTGCCAGCGTCTGAAACATGGCGTCATACACTTGTCGCTTGATCACCCGCAACGACCGCGGGCTAACGCTGGACGCCAGCTCCGCCGCGTACTTCTGCACGCTCTCCAGAAACGTTTCGCGTGGAAAAACCTGGTTCACCAGCCCTATTTGCAGCGCCTCCGCCGCATCGATCATTTTTGCCGTAAACAGCAGGTCCAGGGCGTTGGCGTGTCCCACGAGGCGCGGCAACATCCACGCCATTCCGTACTCCGCGATCAGCCCTCGCTGTGCGAAAGCGGTGCCAAAACGCGCTGCGTCGGAAGCGAACCGCAGATCACAATACAGAGCAATCACCAATCCCAAGCCCACCACCGGCCCGTTGATAGCCGCGATCACCGGCTTGGCGACCGCAGCAAAATAGGAATATTTCTTCTGGAAATCTTTTCGCACACCCTCGGCGCTCTCTCTTGTAGGTTGCGCACTCTGTGCGCGCCGCGCTTCATCGATTCCCTTCTCCGCCACTGTGCTCAGCAGCGACATATCCGCGCCTGCACAGAATCCGCGCCCCGCGCCCGTAAGGACGATCACACGAACGTTTTCATCGCGCTCTGCGTCGTCCATCGCGGCGCGCACCTCGCGCTCCATCACCGCCGTCCAGGCATTCAATTTATCCGGCCGATTCAGCGTAATCGTGGCAACCCTGTCGGCTATGCGGTACTGCGTTTCTTGATTTGGCATGGTGAGCCGGATTATATACAATGGCGGCCGTGTTAGTAACATGCATCTGTGGGTGACTATCGGATTCCATGGTCTTCCATCCAGAGGTCCTCACGATTGCCATCTACGCCAGCCGGAGACCGCATGCCCTTTGTTGAAAATCAAAACGCCAAACTCTATTGGGATGAACAGGGTTCCGGCGAGCCTCTATTGCTCATCATGGGCCTCAGTTATCCCTCCTATATGTGGCATCGCAGCCGCCCCGTGCTCGCCAGCCGTTATCGCACCATCGCATTCGATAATCGCGGCATCGGCCAAAGCGACGTCCCCGCCGGTGTTTATTCCATCCCATTGATGGCTTCGGACGCGGCTGCCGTTCTGGATGCTGCTGGCGTGGAGCGCGCGCACGTCTTTGGCATTTCCATGGGTGGCATGATTGCGCAGGAATTTGCGCTTCAATACCCAAACCGTATGCGTTCACTAATTCTAGGATGCACCGCACCGGGAGGTCCCCATGCGGTACAGGCCGAGCCCGCAGCACTCCAAATTCTCATGCGCCGTGACCTGACGCCCGAAGAATCCAAGGAAGCTATCATCCCGTTCATCTACGACGCTGGCACCTCGCGGGAGCGCATCGACGAGGACATGGCCATCCGCATGAAGTGGTATCCCACTCCACAGGGTTACGCCGGCCAGCTTCAAGGAATTTTTGGCTGGGAGGCCTACAGCCGCATCTTGCAAATCTCCACCCCGACGCTCGTCATCCACGGCGAAACCGATCGGCTCATCCCATCCGCAAATGCGAAGCTGATCGCCGAGCGTATTCCAGGGGCCAAACTCGTATTGATCGCACAAGCCAGCCACATTTTCGATACCGATCAGCCCAGCGTAGCCCATCCTGCAATTCTAGAATTTCTCTCGGCGCAGCACAGTCGTGCGCACCGATCCCCGTATTAGATCTTCTCCATGCCGGCCTAATCATGAGTCAGGCTCAAGTCGAATTGTCTTGATTGGGCGCGGCGCTTTCCGCCACCCTAAGCTGCTCACTCGCCGCCTCCTCAGCCAATAACTCAAAACAAGGACAGATCTGCTTGTTCATCAATTCGAAATTCCATTGAACCGTTCAACTCCGATTGAAGCATGGCGGAGGATTCGAACGAGTCTATGCCTTTCTTAGGTCTGTGCGAAATCATCGTTCACTGCGAGCAGATACCGACGGGGCACCCCGCTGTTTTCTTGGCTCCTTCCATGACTCCTGCCCACCGCCGACTTACCTCCTTCGCTCTCCATGATGGCTCTAGCGAATACCGACTTCGCCGTAAAACCATTAAGCAATCAATTCCTCACGCAGATATCTCATTTCCCCACGGCACCACGCTCCAGCCGTGACAACAATGTGATGCAGTGTTCAGAAGGACAGGGTCATTCGTCTTGCCAGACGGGAAAACCTTTGGAGGCGGGAAATGGGAAGCCGATGCATTACGACTGAAACGAAATGGGAAGAGGCACTCGTTCGGGCGAGCCAGGGCGGAAATGACCAGGCAATCGAGACACTGTTCCGCCGGTACCAACGGCAGTTGCTCGGAACTGCCCGACGTATTTTGGGAAACACCGAAGACGCGGAAGACGCTTTGCAGGACGGGCTTCTGTCGGCGTACCGCAATGTGGCGCGCTTCGAGGGGCGCTCCAAGTTCTCGACGTGGTTGACCCGCATCGTCGTCAATGCGGCACTCATGCGGCGACGACGTGCCAGAGGGCTGCGTGTGACTTCGCTCGACGCCACACCTCCAGAGAGTGAAGTTCCCATATCAGATCTCTTACACGATGAGGATCCAAATCCTGAGCAACTGTTCGCCCACACCGAGTTGAGGGAAATGATTCAAACGAATGTGGGACAGCTATCGCCCCCGCTATTCACGGCATTTGTCCTTTGCGCCATGGAAGAGCACTCGCTGGAAGAAGCCGCGAGACGACTGGGTATCACGCTGAACGCGATGAAAGCGCGGATGCATCGTGCTCGATACAAATTGGCGGAGAGCTTAGGACCCCGGCTCGAGCGACGGAGGACAGGTGAAGAAACCAATTCTCGTAAAGAGCATTGCACTTGATGCCAGTGGGTCTCGCATTTCCAGGCGAAGCCAGATCTTTACTAAGGGGCTGGCTGCGTAATCGGACGGACGTATTGGACAGCAGGTCGAGAGTTCACAAATCACACCTTCTGTTTTGCCATGGACGCGGGCGTGTACCTCCGCGAGGTCTTGCCGAGTAACGATTCTTAGCAACCGCAAGATTATTTTTCTTCAATTTGGTTGAGCGCTTGCGCGAACGTTGTGTCTGGTGCTACCGGCTCAAAACCAGTTCTACTCTCATCTTGATGCTTATTGATTGTTTTGAGCATTACAAATCGCCCTTCGATGTCGATTTTTTCCATGCTGGTTTTCCAAACTCCCGGCGACAGCTGAACGCGCGTAATTTCCGTGGTGCCGCCTTGCTCCACGCGGCCGATCAAGCCGTACCCAAACTTTACGCGTGTTCCCAGTGAACCAGAAAGGCGTGCTATTCGCTTCTCGTGAAGATCGATGAAAACTATCCCATCCAAAGCGTGCAAAATCCGCTGCTCATAGGTCTTGGGCTTGAACCCAGGATTTGGATGAAACGCTATTCTCTCGGATTGTCCCTCCCTGCCCTGATCCTCAAAAATAAAGGCCTCAGGAATAATGCGCAATAGTTCTTCCATCGTTTTGTCGTCATCGTCCCGTTGTCTCTGGATCTCACGCCTCCCGGCCGGATTTTTCAGCAACTGTTGGTGGCGAACATTCTCCCCTTCAATCTGCGCTGGTGTGGGTGGATGGCCATCCGTTGCAACCACGTGACGAACCGGGCCGTCAACTGTCTCGATAACGCGCTCGAGGAATATGTGATTGTTGCTGTGGCGCTCCGCGGTATAGGACCACAACGTTTTCTTTTCGCGCTGTTGCAGTTCGTTGTAGCAGGCATCTCCGATCAACTCCTTTGCCGGTTGGGAGGGCAACGCTGGCGCTGGTGGCAACGCCATGGCAGCAGCAAACATGAGGATGACGAAACGGCAAACGTGAGCCAGTAAGGATATAGTTCTCGATAGTTCCATGGCGATTTCTAATATCCGATTATCCGCAACAGGACCAGAAGGGTCGCACAGACCCTTTGAACCCAGAACTTCATCAAGAGTTCTCCTCTCTGATTCATTCTGGTGACCTGTGAGAGGTAGTGCCGCTAGGAAGGGTGTTTTTCCTGTTAGTGTTTGTAGGTGAACCGATATGCAGCGGGACCTGCTCGGAGTGTGGGCGTGGCCCCTCCTCTCGGCTGGTTATCCGCTGCAAACTCTGCCGAGTTGTGGATGGATACTGCTTGGCTATTTCAATATTCGGGAGTTGAAATAGGACAGGACCGTCAGCCCGGCGTTTGCTTCTGCACGAGTCGAACTCAGATCTTGTACCTCAGAGGAGGACTTATCGGACTTACTGTTTCCGGGGCCATGCATACAGATAGCCGATGGCGCGGACACTACGAATCCTCTCGCCACCGTCGGGATGTGGCCCAAGCTTGCGTCGAAGATTGGTAATGTGAAAATCGATACTTCGATCGAAGGGCGAGAATTTCCGGTCCAGGACACGTTCCACCAGCTTATCTCGTGTGAGGACTTGGCCTGGAAATTCGAAAAACATGTGCAACAGCTCAAATTCTGCCGATGTTAAATTCAAGGGCCCGCCGGCTTTCGAGACGGTGCGCGCACCCAAATCGAGTTCCAGGTCTCCAAACTTGATTTTGGGAGGCCTAAGCCCGTTCTTGCTGTCGGATTGCCAGCCCGATCTGCGGAGAATGGCAGAGATTCTTGCCGCGAGTTCGCGCGGGTTAAACGGCTTCGCCAGGTAGTCGTCGGCGCCAAGCTCCAACCCAAGGATGCGGTCAAACTCCTCACCCCTGGCGGTCAGCATCAGAACAGGAGTTCGCGCGCGCTGTCGAATGTCTTTGAGAACGTTAAATCCCTTTTTGTCTGGCAACATGACGTCCAGCACGATTAGCTCGTAACTGCCTTCAATGCCCGCCTTTGCGCCGGCTTCACCCGTATGCACAAAAGAAACCCGGAAATCCTCCGCCTCGAGGTACCGCTTCAGGATTTCGCAGAGTTCGCGATCGTCATCCACTATAAGCAGGTGCGGCTTGAGTTGCAGCGTCGTCCTACCGGCAACTTCCCTTGCGTTGCCACTTAACGTGCTCTTCTCGTCCATAACGACTCCGACTAATCCCTTCTGAACCTGGACAGGCCCGGCTCAAACAAATCCTGACAAAAGAAAGTACCTTCCCCGGCCATATTATGCTGTGTTCCTTCCAACCATACGATGCAATTTAGGGCGGGCCGGTCACTTACAATCCGCTGCTCGGCATGACATTCCCGTCCACGGCCGAAAAAATGAACGCTTAGGATCGGCTAGATCGCCTGAGCATCCCGCAAGCAGCTTAAGCGATGCTAAGGCTAATGTGAATGCTGCGGAACCCACCAAGCAGGAAGGATCTTCGGAAGGCGTATTTTTTTGGCTAATGGCCCCCATTGAGGTTCAAACTCAGTAGCTACGTTCCCGATAGCGATTTGCAAGAACTCACTAGCCATACGCTGTTCTGCATGGGTTACATCGTTGTAGCCGTTCGGAAGGATGCCCATGCCCACGAACCCACCGGCTGCAGCCGAAGCGAAGTTACTTACCGCGAGAGTATTTCTGCCGGAATCCGTCTTGTCGATGATGGTGAAGGCGAGCGCATGGAAGGTTCGACGCAATGGATTGGTGCTGGTGGAGCGTTGGTAGCGAGGGTCTTCATGGAGAAGGTAACCCGTGAGAAACTGAGCCGTCTCCCTGGAGGCGCGATCGGCAACCTTGTACCCGTAGGTTCTGCCAAATGCCTCAGCTCCGTCCTTCCATTCTCTTGGGTAGTGGTTTGGCGGATTGAGCATTTGGAAGCCCGCACCAAATGCAGGAAGAATCACAGCGGGCGGGCCAAAGGTCTTATGGATGTAGATTTGAAGCTTATCTTCCCCTGTTAAACGGGTTCTGGTTAATGTTGGAGGCAGCCCCAGCACCTGGTTCGGTTGGAGACCCGAAGGTGCCACAGGGTTTTGGTCTTGCCCTTGTGCCTGCCCCTTAGGCAGTGGTGCATCGGGCAAAGAGTCGCTGGTCAAGTCCTGCCGAGTGGGTTGGGGTTCATCTCCATGGGATGGCGACGAAGGAGCAACGTCTGCATGATCGGTCGGCGCCGGTTTGGCTCTTAAATCCTGTGCGGCGACAGGATGCGAATGAACACAAAAAATAGCAGTCGCGAACAAGATAATGGCGGCTGAACGCCGCAGACTGATAGGCCGGTAAGTCATAACTCTCCGCTCAGGAAAAGTATTCCCACACGCAGAGTACGGTGCCGTCTCGGACGGTGCAGTGAGGAAGGGTAGGGCGACTGTAAGGAATTGTTTGGTCTTGGCTGGAGGGCTGTTCGGAAGTTGGGTTGTATTGTATACCTCGAAGGGAGGACCGGTGATAAGGAAGGAAGAATCTTTGCCACTTAATCTTCATGCAAGATTCCTCAAGGTGAAAGCCAGGGTGCCGATGTACCGGCTCTTCCTGAAGATCTTTTTTTGGTACTGGCTGACGGCCTGGGGCATGATCGCTGTCGTGCTTCTCGGCAGTCGCCTGACGGGCATGAGGCAGGTGTCAACTCCAAACATGTATGCCACCGTTGCGCCTATCCTGGCGGCAGAAGCCGCTAGGACATATGAATCGGGCGGCCCAGAGGCGTTTGCCCGTTTTTCGCAGAGCGATGTTCACGATCACGACCGGCAAATCTTTTTGCTCGACGGATTCTATAAGGATGTGCTGTCGCAGCCGCTGCCAGATGACGGTCTTCAACTTGCGCACGCAGCAAAAGACGGCCAACTCGTCGTACTTCGGGGCCATATTGCAGCCTACAAGTTTGTCTCCGCCTCAGGTCATCCCTACATTCTGATGCTCTTCCTGAAATCCGATTTGCGCCGGATAGGGGACGTATTGATGGGCGACGGCCTCCCTTTTAGCATTTCCTTGATTGTCCTGGTCACCTTACTTTGCCTCGGCCTTGCGTATCATATTGCCTCACCGATCCACAGTATTCAGTCGACGGCTAGAAAAGTCGCGCAAGGAGATCTCCAAGCGCGAGTGCCGCCTTCCGTTTCCCGGCGCCATGACGAGGTGGCAGCTCTCGCAAAAGACTTCGACTCGATGGTTAGCCGTCTTGACTCTCTGATTCAAACGCAAAAGAGGCTTCTGAACTCGGTATCGCATGAACTGCGCTCTCCCCTGGCTCGCATTAATATCTCTCTGGCTCTTCTAAGAAATCGTTTCGCAGCAGATTCTGACGACCTGTTTCAGCGTCTGGATCGTGACGTTGTGAGAATCGATCTGCTAATGGCGCAGCTATTGACGCTCTCGCGCCTGGAATCCGGGTTTTCGTCAGCGGAGAGAGAAGACGTGGACTTCGCCCAGCTTGTCGAGGAAGTGGCGGCTGATGCGAACTTCGAAGCACAAGCGCTTGGCAAATCCGTCAATTTTCAGACGGCCGGTTCGATCATTCTACGAAATGCCGATCCCCATGCCCTTAGAAGCGCTTGTGAAAACATTATTCGCAACGCCGTTCGCTTCACACGGCCGGGAAGCGATGTCCAGATCGTTTTGGACGTGGATCGGAGTACTCCGGAACCATTGGCGCTTCTTTCCGTGCGGGACCAGGGTCCTGGGGTTCCGGATGATTCTCTGCAGGCAATATTTCAGCCTTTCTATCGAATAAACCGGGACACGGAAGCTACGGGAGGGAATGGTCTGGGGCTCGCCATTGCCTCTGAAGCGATTCATCTGCACCGCGGCACGATACGTGCCGAGAACCTTCGGCCCACTGGCCTCGAAATTATTATCCAGTTGCCTGTCGCACCCGACATAGCCTCTGACGGAGAGAATCTCTCAAAGCGCGAGCATAGCACCGCGCTATAAGACTCTGGCATTTACCGGCGGAAGGGCCACGCGGCTCACTCTGAGTGAATCGATCCGTGGTGTCGTGTCACCGAAATATTTTCCGGACAAAGCTCGTTCGGCTTGAACTGCTTCCTCAGTCTTTTTCCAGTGTGCGTGATCCGCTCTCCATTCAAATCCTTACATATAACTGATCGTTTCTAACAGCACTGCGCAGTTGTCGTCCGCACAATGGAAGCTGCGGAGGCATCATGAAGATCAGAAGATGGATGCTCAATAGATCCTGTGCGGCCTTCCTATTCCTTTTTCGGATGCTAAGGGCACGCGCACAGATGCCTCTGATTATTTCTCCGGGAGATGGCAAATGATCCCATTTCTCGAAGAGACCGAAGAGAGGGTCTCGCAACCTGGGCTCGCGCAACCGGCCCATGTTGCAAAGGGCGCTTCCAAGTCAAAGAGGATGTGGGCCATTTGTCTGGTTGCCATCCTGGTGCTCGGCGTCTCTTCTGCGGTGCGGTCCGGAAAGCACAAGGAAGATCCTGCGACTGCCGGTGAGGCAAACCATTCTGTCATCATCCACGCCAGCGTCGCAGTTCGAGGAGACATGGGCCTTTATCTTGACGCTCTCGGCACGGTAACGCCAATTTCTACGATAAACGTTTTCAGCCAGGTGAGTGGTCAAGTCCTTGCAGTGCATTATCACGAGGGTCAAATCGTACACAATGGTGATCCGCTCATCGACATCGATCCGCGTCCCTACCGCGCACAATTGCAACAGGCAGAAGGTCTACTCGACCACGACCGCGGCGTTCTCAAACAAGCGGAGATTGATCTTGCCCGCTATAAGGAGGCCTTCGCTTCGAATGCTGTTGCAAAGCAGATTCTCGACGACCAGGAGCAGGTCGTGGTTCAGGATCAAGGAGCCGTCAAATTCGACCTTGGTCAGGTGCAGTATGCGGAGGTCCAGCTTAGCTACTGTCACATCACAGCTCCCACTTCCGGCAGGGTTGGTCTGCGGCTCGTCGATTCAGGCAATACCGTTTTTGCAGGGAGTTCGAACGCGCTCGTGGTGATCACCGAGCTCCAGCCGATTACCGTTGTGTTCAACGTCGCGGAAGATCATCTCGGAGAGGTTCAAGCGCAACTGCGTCAACACAAATCTCTTGCAGTGGAAGCTTTTGACCGGTCTGCTGAAACGAAGCTGGCAACCGGAACCTTGCTGACTGTCGACAATCAGATTGACACGTCGACCGGTACCGTTCGGTTCCGCTGTGAATTCAGCAATCGCGACCTGGCCCTGTTTCCAAACCAGTTCGTCAATGCGCGCTTGTTGGTGAAAACTCTCAAAGATTCAGTTCTTATTCCAAGCGCTGCGATCCAGCGCAATGGAACGCAAGCATTTGTCTTCGTTGTCGATAAGGATGCCGTTTCGGTCAGGAATATCACCGAGCAGAGCACCGACGGCGGTACCACCGCAGTGGAAGGTTTGCGTGCGGGGGAAATAGTGGCGCTCTCGAGCTTCGACAAGTTGCAAGAAGGAACGCCGGTCCAAGTCGAACAGTCACCTCAAAAAACAACAGTCGATAAGAGAGCCACGTTGTGAACCCCTCCCGCCCCTTTATTCTTCGGCCCGTCACGACTGCTTTGCTTATGGTGGCGATCCTGATCGTCGGGGCTGCTGCCTACATCAAGCTGCCAATCTCGGCACTACCCGAGGTGGAGTATCCCACCATCCAGGTGCGGACCTTTTATCCAGGAGCCAGTCCGGATGTGATGTCGTCCGCCGTCACTGCGCCTCTTGAGCGCCAATTTGGACAGATACCCGGTCTGACGCAGATGACTTCCACCAGTTCGGATGGCTGTTCATCGATCGTTTTGCAGTTCTCGTTGCGCCTGGATATCGATGTGGCCGAACAGGAGGTACAGTCCGCCATCAACGCCGCGCAGAGCTTTTTACCCACGGATCTTCCAGTACCCCCCGTGTATAGCAAATCGAATCCGGCGGACGCGCCTGTATTGACGCTCGCCCTGACTTCAAACATCCTTCCGCTCTCAAAGGTGGAGGACCTGGCCGACTCGCGGCTGGCCCCGAAAATCTCGCAGCTCAGTGGAGTTGGACTGGTGACAATCGGTGGCGGCCAGAAGCCCGCTGTCCGCATTCAGGTCAATCCGGCAACGCTGGCAATCTATGGCATTAGTCTCGAAGATCTGCGGGCCGCGCTTGCGAGCACAAGCGTCAATACGGCGAAGGGAACCATAGATGGAGAATCGCAGAATTATCAAATCAATTCGAATGACCAACTGCTAGCCGGCGACGACTATCGCGATGTAATAGTTGCCTATAAGAATGGCGCTCCGGTAACACTTTCAGATATATCCAAGATCAGTGATGGCGTCGAGAATATACGGCTTGCAGGCTGGATGAATCAGACCCCCGCGGTAATCTTGAACATCCAACGCCAGCCAGGGGCAAACACAATTGCCGTCGTGAGGAGCATCGAAGATCTCCTCCCTCAGCTGCAGGCAAACCTTCCGGCATCCGTAAAGCTGACAGTGTTAACCGATCGGACGACAACGATTCGAGCATCGGTCAAGGATGTGGAGTTTGAGTTGGTCCTTACGATCGGCCTTGTCGTGATGGTCATCTTCATCTTTTTGCGCAATCTCTACGCGACCATCATCCCTGCTATTGCCATTCCCATCTCTCTCGTTGGCGCGCTGGCGGTGATGTATTTATTGGGATATAGCCTGAACAACCTCACTTTGATGGCCCTCACGATCTCCACCGGTTTTGTCGTCGACGATGCGATCGTAATGATCGAGAACATATCGCGCTATCTCGAAGAAGGACTAGAGCCGCTCGAAGCCGCTCTCAAGGGAGCGGAACAGATCGGCTTCACCATCATCTCACTCACCATCTCTCTTATCGCGGTCCTCATCCCCCTGCTGCTGATGGGGGATATCGTAGGAAGGCTCTTCCGTGAGTTCGCCATCACGCTGGCCGTTACGATCCTCATCTCTGCCGCGGTTTCGCTCACCCTGACTCCCATGATGAGTGCTCGCCTGCTGCGCCACAAGCCAGAATCGGAGCAGGGGCGGTTCTACCGGTGGTTTGAGCACATGTTCGAAACTCTCATCGCGCAATACAGCCGAACCCTGCGGTGGGTGCTTCGCCATGAAATCTCGACACTCCTTGTAGCGGCCGCAACTTTGGTGCTTGCCGTCTACCTTTACGTTGCCATACCGAAAGGCCTGTTTCCGACACAGGATGTCGGGATAATTCAAGGCATCTCCCAAGCTCCTGAGTCCATATCCTTCCGCGCCATGTCCCTCAAGCAACAGGAACTATCAAACGTCATTCTTCAGGACCCCGCAGTTGCGAGCTTGTCCTCTTTCATTGGGGTAGATGGGACAAATGCAACGCTTAACAGTGGGCGCATCCAGATTAACTTGAAGCCATTTGCTGAGCGCCACGCCGACGCGACGGCAGTAATCGACCGACTCCAGTCCAAACTGCAAAAAGCGGAAGGCATACGTCTCTACCTGCAACCCGTACAGGACCTGACAGTCGACGACCGCGCCAGCCGTAACCAGTTCCAATACACGCTTGGCGATGCCGATCAAGCGGAACTCGACACATGGACCGAAAGGATGGTTGCGGAGCTCAGAAAACAACCAGTGCTAAGCGATGTTGCTACCGATCAACAACCTGACGGGCTAGCCGAGCATCTTGTCATCGACCGGGCCACAGCATCGCGCATGAACATCACTCCGGATCAGATTGACTCTACTCTGTACGATGCGTTCGGTCAGCGCCAGATCAGTACCCTCTACACGCAATTCAATCAATACCACGTCATCCTTGAAGCATCTCCTGAATTTCAGAGGAATCCGCAAAAACTGCAGGACATCTATCTACAGAATTCCTCCTCGCAGAACAGCACTAGCTCCAGCACTATCTCCACCTCTGGCCGGTCGTTTGCCAACAGCGCGTCTACTTCGGTACGGACCCTTGCGGTCTCCTCCACTAGCGGGATTTCAGGGGCGCAGCGGTCGAGTCTATCCGGTTTCGCCGGCGCGTCTGCTCTATCGTCCAACGCGTCCGGAGCGCTCGCCACTTCCTCGAAGTCTACAAGCTCGGTTCTTTCGACCAGCGGCGCGTCCGGCCTGTCCGCCGCATCGAGTCAGCCTTCTTCGAATCCTTTGGGAACAGGCGGCTCCGCCGCAACATCGGCTTCGGCGTCGTCGCCGATCCCACTCTCTGCAATCGCGCGCTTTGAAAAGAGATCCAGCCCCTTGACCATCGCTCACCAGGGCCAGTTTCCAGTCGTCACAATCTCTTTTAATTTGGCGCCAAATACCTCATTAAGCCAGGCCGTCGCTGCAGTCGAAAAAGTACAGCGTCGCCTAGAGATGCCTCCAAGTGTGGTGGCAAGCTTTCAGGGCGCCACCGCAGCCTACAAAGCAATCGGCTCTAACGAGGCACTGCTGATTCTAGCGGCGCTGATGGCGGTCTATATTGTTCTCGGAATTCTCTACGAGAGTTTCATTCATCCGATCACCATCCTCTCAACGCTTCCTTCGGCCGGAGTCGGCGCGTTGCTGGCACTTATGCTCTTCCGGCAGGATCTCGGGATTGTAGCCATCATCGGCATCATTCTGCTGATCGGTATCGTCAAGAAGAACGGCATCATGATTGTCGACTTCGCATTGGATGCCGAGAGGACTCGCGGTCTCACCTCCACGGAGGCGATCTACGAAGCTTCGCTCCTGCGTTTCCGCCCCATCTTGATGACAACTCTGGCGGCGCTCTTTGCGGGTCTACCGCTTGCCTTCGGTTCTGGTATCGGCTCGGAACTCCGGCGTCCGCTGGGCATTGCGATGGTGGGCGGTTTGCTTCTCAGCCAGATCCTGACGCTCTATACGACTCCTGTCATCTACATCTTCTTCGACAGGTTGGGACAACGTTTTGCTCCCCACCAGAGCCGGGTGGTAACTCTTGACGCGGCGGAACTGCCATGAGCTTCTCAGCCCCATTCATAAAAAGACCCGTCGCTACCACACTCCTCGCCCTTAGCATCACGTTGACAGGCATGATTGCGTTCCGGTTTCTGCCTGTTGCCTCTTTGCCTTTGGTCGATCTTTCCGCGATTCAGGTTTCCGCAGCGCTTCCTGGCGCAAGTCCCGAGAATATGGCGTCCTCCGTGGCCACTCCGCTGGAGAAGCAGTTCAGTCATATCGCGGGCATCACGTCAATGAGCTCCAAGAACTCTCTTGGCGTCACTTCGATCAGACTGACTTTCGATATGAGCAGAGACGTGGATGGCGCCGCGCGGAATCAATCTTGCGGTACGTGGGATTCACAGGAAGGTTGGAGGGTAGATAGCTGCGAGCTGCGTTGATTGCAGCTTCTACATCCCGCGCGGGCGCCTGTGCTCGTCCTCAATCTGAGATCAAAGACAGCCGCTTCAGGCGTCCTCTATGACACCGCTTCTTCCATCATCCAGCAAAAAATCTCTCAAATTAACGGCGTTGGGCAAGTGACGATTCTTGGTGGGTCTTTGCCCGCTGTGCGCATCGATCTGAATCCGCAACAGCTAAGTCACTATGGTCTTGGCTTGCAGGATGTCGCCAGCGTGATCAGCGCTCAAAATGCGAACCGTCCAAAGGGTCAGATCTCCGATGAGAACACCATCACCGACATTACGGCAAACGATCAAATATCGAAGGCTCGCGACTATGCGCCCCTCGTGGTTGCATCGAAGGATCATTCCGTCGTAAGACTCAAGGATATTGCAACGATCTCCGACTCGGTCGAGAACGTTCGTTCAGTGGCTTACGTTAACGGTAAGGAGTCCGTTAGCCTCCTCGTCTATTGTTCTCCTGGCGCCAACGTCATCAGCACAGTCGATGAGATCAAACGTCAGCTACCCTCCATCCGGTCTTCCATCCCTTCGAACCAGCAGCTCTTGGTCACGGGCGACCTTACTACCACAATCCGTGCGTCGGTTAAAGACGTGGAAGCAGCACTGGTTCTGTCAATCGGCTTGGTTGTCTTCGTCGTCTTCCTCTTTCTGCGCAACGCCCGGGCCACCTTGATCCCCGGCGTCGCAGTAACGGCATCAGTGATCGGCACGTTTGCCGTGATGTACCTCTGCGGCTACACGCTAGACAATCTGTCGCTCATGGCTCTTGCCATCTCCACTGGGTTTGTCGTCGATGACGCAATTGTCGTCATGGAGAACACTGTTCGGCTCATGGAGATGGGTGTCCCGCCGATGGCCGCGGAGGTACATCACGGCAAACGTGCCG
>Ga0206952_10165_pt1 | contig 19432 bp, 12 predicted proteins | sample Alteio_BWOrgHeat_39_FD_152966 | JGI IMG/M metagenome (GOLD analysis project Ga0206952, IMG submission 152966) | Enriched cells from forest soil in Barre Woods Harvard Forest LTER site, Petersham, Massachusetts, United States -... | ecosystem: Environmental > Terrestrial > Soil > Temperate forest >... | reverse complement strand
GCCTATTTCAGGCCGTTTTTGTTGTGTTTGCGTATCAGGTGCGATGAAAATTTATTCCGCAGCCTGAAAGATACGCACTCTCCATCGCGTTTCTGAAGGGGTAAGCACGACAACGTACCGGGCTCGTACCTGTGTTGTTGTCAATACCTTTTCATGATCGAGCACCTGCTGGTCGTATACCACATTGTCGATGAGCTGAAGGGATAGCCCTTCCGGCGAATAAAAAACGATCTGGAGATCGTGCTCGTGATCCTGATAACGCGTATGGATGCCAAGCTTTGCCTGCGCCTCAACGGTGCTTGCTAATCTGTCGCGCGCGGTGCCAACGAAGTCTGTATCAAGCAACGAGGGCTGATTTTGATCGAGCGCCGCTCTAAAGCTTTTCCACGATTCCAAATAGTCACGAATTACGGCAGATTCTGTCTGTTTCTCCAACGGCCTCGATGACATGAGCTGCGCCGGTTCTATTTTTACTGAAGGCTGGCCTGCCATAGCGGTCATTGGAATGATCAATGCCGAAGCGAATGCGAGGAGGCGCCTCATCGTCCCCCCCAGTGGATTGCATTTCCTGCTACAACTCCGCTTGCGGCGGATATCGTTGCTCCGCTTTGGGCAGGCAGCTCAACGCGGGCTATGCCCTGCTTGATCGGCACATCTGCGGTTGATTGGACACCGTTGATTGCTTCGGTAAAGGTAACAATGGTGCCGTCCGGAATGGGATTTCCCTTGCAATCGTGAACCGGAGACGTCTCTACAAGCAGTTTTGCTCCGTTTTGCCGAGCGCTGATAGTCAATCCACACGGATCTCCCGGTACCAGATCTATAACGCGCGTGCTGGATATTCCACCTGCTTGTGCAACAAACTTTGCCTTGCCCAACTTGGATGTGGAGTCCATTCCTGTCCAGGCGACGCCGTTTCGAGTGGTTATGGTTCTGGATTGCGCCGCACCATATTGGCCCGACAGTACAAAAGATACCGGCAGCGGCTGAGTGATCAGATTGTCGTACGCGTCAAAAACATAAGCAGCTCCACTAATGCCGTCATGCAGATCGATGGAAATGCGGGATGGCCTGGCGAGAAAGCTCAACGTTTTGGGCCGCGAGGCTGGAATCACGTCGAACTCTTCCGTTCCTGTGGAAGCTCCAACAACCAGCGTGGCCAGATAGTGACCTGCGCAGTAGAGGTCGCCTTGTGTGAAAGCTACTGGCTGACCCAGTTGCACATCGCGCCGGAGTGCCTGTCCGGGCCCTGTAATGTACAAAACTCCTGTGCCTGTGCCGGAAGTCGGAATTGAGAAAGAAGCACCGGCGGTGATGCTGTGAGGCATGCTCATCTGGCCACTCTGAGAAAATGCGGCAGACGCTCCCATCGTGAATATTGCGGACACACATAGTTTCTGGATGTTCCTCACAGCGAACTCCCAGAACTGAAGGTCGAGACGATCGTTCGCTGATTGCTGATCTTCCTGGCCAGGTCTTCAGGAACAGGAATACGAAAATCAACCGGTATCTGTGGTTGGAGCGCACGGTCGATATATTTACTCCCGACCCAAACGACCTGTCCGTTCTTGTCATAGAACGTAGAGAGAACGTGCGCTACGTTAACCGTCTGCCCGCTCTGGTTGGAAAGTTGACCACTTAGGGACGCGACAGGGCCAGGGTTATATTGCTGGTTCTGTACCTCAACCACAGGGTCTGCAGAGGCTGCGACCAGCACTGACATTGGGTCCATGTGGATACTGCCAACCTGTGAAAGGTCCATGCCGGGAAAGCGCACTACGAAAGGAGTAACCTGCTTAGGTAAAAGTGTATGCGAGATCAAATCGAAGCTGTCTTCTCTGGCCAAGGGTGATCCATTCTTGCCAAGCAGTGTGGCGCGAACGGAAACAAACGCAGGCACCACGTCTTCATTCAGAAGTTCACCCATGATCATGACGCCCTCTGCGCGGCTCACTGGATGCATGTCGACGATCCGAACATGAGGGGCCTCTACGCCCTGAGCGCCCCAGTCATCCCCAGGGCCGCGATAGATAACGTCCCATCTCAGGTAGTTCACTGGAATCACTTGTGGCGGCGCGTTCTCTTCTTTGACGAGGGGCCAATTCACTGCCCAGCGATCACCGATCTTCGTGAGGTGCAGATTGCGTGTATCTTCGAATGAACCAACGACGGATGACCAACGCATCTTCATCACTACTTCTGCATCATCCGCCGATTGGTGCAGCGGCCGCACTTCAAAACTGTCGAGCGTGGCATATGTGCGCAGACTCAGTGCATACCCTTTCAGATCGCGAAGGAACTCGGGCTCCGTGAACTCAGCTTTATTGGCAAGATTGTTATATGCGCCTTCCCAATTTTGAATATGAATTTGTGTCCCTAAATTCTCCGCTGCGGCTTGAGGCGTTGAAGATGGGCGAAACACCTCGCCTCCGCCTGCATAGGCTGCGGCCGAAGCAACGGGCCATAGAGTACCAATTGTTACCAGTGCTGCTGTCGCAACTCCGACAGAAATTGCAAGCAATCCTCCCTTGTTCACGACGCCAATCTCCTTGACGCTAGATCGTGGACCTGCGTAGTTGTCACAGTGTCTTCTTCTTCAGCTCCCAGTCGCCGTTTTTCTGGAATCAGCAACACGAGAATGGCTAGCACGCTGCTGCCGAACGGAAGCGTGCCCCACATAACGCCCTGCCAGTGCGGGGGCATTTGAGGCGCATTCATGGGAGTTGCCGGTGGCACTCCATCCTTACCCCAGATGGTGATGGTACTATCGCTGAGCTGATCGACCTTCCTCCAGCCGGCGAATGCAAGCAGTGGAGCATAATAGGAATCGCGCACGATGACCCATTTCAATCCATAGCGATCGGCGTGACCCAGCATCGCTTGCAGCGAATCGAGCCCTGGTTTTCCGAAATATTTTGCGCTGGTAAGTGCCGCACCGCCGTAGCTGGTCAATTCCGGCAGCATGCGTGAAGAGTTGGATTCTCCATCAACACTCGTGGCATCGGTCAAAATCGCAAGCCGGGAGAGCTTGTTACCGAATCCCAGAGTGACGTAGCGATAGCTGTCATGACCATCACGATTTAACCATTCGGCGATCGGCTCTACATTGAAGTTGGCCGCATCGGCAGGGCGAAATGTGGACCAGGCGACTGCAAGGGCACAGGTGAAAGCTCCTAGAATTGCTAACGGAACCAACGCCCACACTCGGTAGCGATCGATGAGATCTACTACAAGCGATCCGAGAATCGGGAGAGCGAGCAATGTTGCCCAGTAACTGAAGCGTTCGAATGTCAAAACTTCAAACGCACGACCTAAAAGCAAACGACCTACGGGCGTGGTGCCTCCAAGACCAATGAGAAAAGTGACCCAGAACCCAAGCATCAGCGGACGCAAACGAACGAACCGCGAACCGCGCCAGATGATAAAGGGAAGCGCCAACAGTAATGCCCCATAGGGGACGATGAAATAGTTCAATCCCCACTCAGGGTTGAGAATGTAATTCGCGCGGCTAGGGTGCGGGATCGGCATTTGCGTGACGGGATATTTGATCAATCCGATCCAGAAGGGAAGCAACACGGCGGCAATCGCAACGCCAGTTATCACAGCAACCGAAACTGCGCGGAACACCACGGATGGCGTTGAGCCGTCTTCATTGCTTTTGCGGTCGAGCAATACAAGCGCAAGAACCGGCAGCGCAAATAAGAGTGAACCAAAGATGAGCGTTACATGGTGTGCCGCTGCTGCTGCTGTAAAGAGCACGACGGCTTTCAGCAAAGAACGTCCTTTGCCGTAGCGAAGCCAGTCATAGAGGTAGGGCAAGGCGTTAAGATAAATCGGCGCAGCCGCCGTAGTGCCCAACTGCCCTGCTGAATAAACCAGAAAGCTTTCTGAACCGAGTAACACACTTGCCAATGCCGCGTACGATGCTGCACGCGGACTAACCCACAGCCGCGAGAAGCGATACACGCCAACAGCCAGCAACAAGATGGCTGCGAGCTGCACAGCCATGTATGCCATGTTCAGTCCGAGAACCCAGGAAAGAAGTGCAACCCACTGCTGAGGCAGCGGCGGGTAGGTGGTCTGAGAAAAGCCGGCAAACCACTTTGGATTCCATGGATCGAACCAGTGATGGACGTAGTGGGACGCAAAGAAAATGTGGAAATTTGTGTCGTAAGACTTTAAGGGAAGCTGCATGAGCAGTAAGGGCAGATGAATAACGACCGCAGCCAAGAGAATCAGACTCATGGGTATTGGTCGTGAAGACGTCGGAACAGATCCAGTTCTGTGCAAGGTACCCCTCTCGCTTCTGCTTCGATTAGAGAAACCCCCATTTCGGTTGCTCCGCAACTCTGAAATCAGTATCTGCACGCCATCAAATCTTCTCTTGCGTGGGTCAGCCAACATTGTGAGCTTTGATTGAATCTTAAAGCGTGATTTGGTGGCCTCTTTGAATGGTTAGATCGCTACAGTTAAAAGTGACTCTTGCAAGTCTTCTTGCTCTTTATGTCTGCGCTGCGTTTTCTCAAACCTACCAGGTGAATCCTGCCGGTCAAGGTGAAGCTGATACTCCGAAAGGTCAAGCGCAATCGCAAGGGCAGCAGCTCGGCTGGGGATCCAATATTGAAAACGCTCGTCTGGAGCGTGCAGCGCAACTTGCATTGCAGCAGGGAGATCACGCACGCGCACTCGATTACGCGCAGAGAGCAGCGCAGGCTGCGCCGAATGATCCGCAGATGTGGTTTCTGTTGGGTTATGCAGCGCGTCTTAACGGCAAATACGGCCAATCAATCGAGGCATACAAGCGCGGCCTTCAACTGGCTCCATCCTCCGTTAACGGGTTGTCCGGCCTTGCACAGACTTACAGCATCTCGGGGCGGAAAGACGAGGCAGAGCGCTTACTCAAGCAGGTGATTAGCCTCGATCCGCAACGCAAAGACGATCTTTTCATTTTGGGCGATCTCTATGTCAGATCTGGAGAATATACCAACGCAGTCGAGTGGCTGGCGAAAGCGGAGCGGCTCGAGCCTGCTGCGAGATCTGAGTTATTGCTGGCAGTGTGTTACGAGCGCCTGAATCAGATGGATCAGGCCAACCATTATCTGGAACTTGCAAGAAGCCGTGCTCCTAACAATCCGGACGTCGAGCGCTCTCTCGCTGCGTTTTACCGAGAAACCAACCATTATCCTCAGGCCATCAACGAACTGAAGAGCATCCGCAATCCCAAGCCGGATATAGTCGCTGAACTCGCCTATACCTATCAACTCGACGGCAAATTGGACGAATCCGCTCGAACGTATGCGCTGGCAGCAGACGCGCTGCCGCGTGATATAAAGCTGCAACTCTCTGCTGCGCAGGCGCAGGTGGCAGCGGATTCCATCGATCGTGCCCAGCCTTTTCTAGATCGTGCCTCCAAGCTTGATTCCAGCAATTATCGACTGCATGCGATTCGCGGCGAGATTGCACAAGTGCAAAATCGCAACGAGGAGGCCATTCAGGAATACACAGCAGCAGTAGCACACGTGCCTGCTTCACCCGTTGAAGGACCGCTTTATCCAATTCAGCTTCGCATGAACCTGGTGGCGCTGTATCAGGCGGAAGATGAGCCCGATGCTGCGCACGAGCAGTTAAAGATTGCTCATTCTGCGATCAGTGGGCTTGATGAGCAAGGATCTGACCGCGCGGCATTTCTACGCTTACGCGCTCTGATCAAGATGAATGCCGGTGAGGTCGAGAGCGCTCTAAATGACATGAAGGAGTGCCTCGCGTTGAATCCTGAAGATCTCAACGGTCTCCAGCTGGATGGCGATCTGCTGATGAAGATGGGGCGCGCTGAAGATGCGATCGTCGTATACAAGAAAATCCTCGCCGTCGATCCACGAAATCGCTTCGCTCTCACATCTGCCGGCTACGCGTCGCGCGCAGCAGGCAATGACAATGACGCCGAGAAGTACTTTGAACTGCTTGGGCGCCGGTATCCGTCTTTATATATTCCATGGCTTGCTCTCGGCGATCTGTATACAGCGCGCGGTGAGTACAAAAAGGCCCAAGCGGCTTACTCCAAGGGATATGCGACTGCTCCGCAAAATGCTCTGATCGTTGCTGGCGGTATGAATGCTGCGATTGAATCGCACGACTTATCTTTGGCGGGTAACTGGCAACACCGCGTAACGGAAAAGATGGAATCGGTTCCTCAAGTATTGAGTGAAGAAGAGAGGTACTTCAACTTTACGGGAGATGCAAAGAGATCTGCTGATTTAGGGCATAAAGCAATTAAATCCTTGCCTCGCGATAGAGAGGTCGTGGTCTATCTCGGCTACGATCTTCTGCGACTGGAAGAGTATAGCGAATTACTATCGCTCACGACGGAATACAAAGATGTCTTTCCCAAGGAACCTGATATTCCTTTGCTGGCCGGGTATGTGTACAAGCATAACGGCCAATTTGAAGAGGCAGAACAGGAATTCAGCGAAGCGTTGGAGCGCGATCCTAATGTAGTCACGGCATATGTCAATCGAGGCTACGTCCGAAACGATCTGCGCCAGCCTGAAAAAGCTGCCGCTGATTTCGAGCAGGCTCTCAAACGCGAACCTAAGAACGGAGAGGCTCATCTAGGCTACGCAGTAGCAGAGCTTAACCTTAATCGTCCACAATCTGCCATTCGTCAGACGCAACTCGCGGAAGATGAGTTTGGCGATTCGAAACTGCTTCACGTTATTCGCGCTACCGCCTTTGGACAAGAGGGGCAATTGTCGAAGTCGGCCGAGGAATATGAGGCTGCGTTGAAATTCGATCCCAAGGATGGATCGCTTTACCTGGGTCTCGGCAACATATATTTCTCGCAGCAGCATTACCATGAGGCAATTGAGCAGTTGCAGAAGGCTCAACCCCTTCTGCCAGACAATGCTTCAATCTATGCCCTGCAGGCCCGATCCTACGCGGAATTGCAAGATCGCGAGCAGACGTTGCGGAATGTTCAGTTGGCAGAGCAATGTGCTGAGAAGGCTCCGGTTTCAACCGACAAAGCTGCGTCGCAGAATCGTATCAGCGACATTTATATCTCCACCGGTCAAGCGCTGAGCACTCTGGGTGATCAGCGTGGAGCAATGGAGCGTTTCAGCAAAGCGCTGGCTGAGCCCGATAGCAATCGTGTAGGTGTTCGTCTCGCGATAGCTCATCTGATGGTGCAGCAGGATCATACTCAGGATGCTCAGCGGCAGATCGCGCTAGCGCAGATGGAAGCCGCGGCGGGTGACACCAAACCGCCAACCGGTGATCAATATGCGGAAGCCGCCGACATCTTTCAGCAAATGCACGAATACCAGCTTTCGCAAAGCTATTTGCAACGCGCGAAATCCGCTGGCGTGTCGGATATCCGAGTGCGGGTAGGAATGGCGAATAATTATCTTGCCTTGGGTGAAACGACACGAGCCGCTGCCGAACTGGCAGCTGTGCAACAAACCGACAGAAGCGAAGCGGATTATCAATACCTATTAGCCGAAGCGGCCGTATATCAACAACAACACAACAGCACGCAGGCGCTTTCTGCTTTTGCCGTCGCGGTCAGTGCGGCCGGTGAAGATCAGACTGCCGAACAGGATCTGTTGCAGGCGGGCGCTAACGAAGGGCTGAGAATTAATCCGAATCTGAGTGTTTTATCGAATCTTCTCGTACATCCGGTCTTTGAAGACAGCACAGTATATGTTCTCGACTCAAAGCTCGACAGTCCCAACGGCCCCGTACCTGCCTCTGATAACGCCGCGCTGCCGCCGCCGCGTTCCTCCATACAAACGGACTGGACAACTGCCTATCATTTGCACTTCGGCAATTTGCCTGTCACGGGTGGGGTTGTTCAGCTGCGCAATGCTCGGGGAAATATTTCGGTGCCGGCGACGAATTCCGTTGTCGATCGCAATACGACTGATTTCACAGCGAACTTTGGTATGGCTCCGACAATTCGAGTGGGTGACACGGCAGTGACTTTCAACACCGGCATCCAGGGAACCATCCGTCGAGATTCGCTTTCGCCTGTGCAGATGAACCAGAATCTGTTCCGCGAGTTTGCTTACGTTTCCACGGGATCATTCTTTAACGCAGTGGCGGTCAACGGATATTACATCCACGAAGGCGGCCCCTTCACTGAAAGCCCTATTGACGAGCATGCGAATGCCGGCGCCGTCGACTTTAGAGTTGGCGAGCCTTGGGGACGCACTGCACTCGTGACCGGCTGGGGTCTGAATCATCAACGCTTTGTATCGCAACAGCAGGGAAACAGCGAAAACTATTACACATCGTCTTACATTGGCCTCTCGCGCAGGTTTGCGACACGCTTGAACGTTGAGGCAATTGCCGAGGACTTGCGTACATGGAGGATCGTTCCATTTTCTCCTATTCATTCAGCAATTTCGCAGGCACTACGACCGGCGGGTACGGTGGATTGGTCTCCGTCGCGTTACTGGGGCTTGCAGTTTTCAAGTTCCTATGAGAACACGCGGGGTTTCCATGTCTACGACATGCTGCAGAATTCTTTTGCGCTGTCATACACCAGGCCATTCGGGCGCACTTTTAACGACGAGACAGGAGAGGTGCAGCTGAAGTATCCCATCCGTATTTCTGCTGGCGTACAAACAGAAAATTTTCTCAACTTTACAAGTGGTCCGAGCCAGCAAGTTCGACCTTACGTAAGTATCACTTTATTTTAAGGGCCCAATAATGAAGATCTGCTTAGTTGCTGCGTTTCCCCCCAGCATAAGACAGCTGACCGAATATTCCTATCATATTGCGCGTGAGCTACAGCGCTATGACCATCTGGAAGTAATTGTCCTTGCCGACGAGCTCGATAACTATGAATTCGCAACCGATGCACATGGCAATTCACTAGGAAAGCAGTGGCAGGAACTGCCGGGCTTTCAGGTCGTTCGCTGCTGGAAATTTGGAAGTCTTACTACTCCCATGCGACTGTTGAACACGATTCGACGCTTGAATCCAGATGTCGTATGGTTCAACCTTGTCTTCTCGAGCTTTGGCGAAGCGGCCAATCCATTTGCTGCGTTTGCAGGCCTCTCTGCTCCAGCGCTGACCCGAGCAGCAGGCTTCTATACTCACATCACTTTGCACCACATCATCGAGCATGTTGATTTTGCTAGCGCGAAGGTTCGCCACGAAGCGATTTATCGCATGGGCACGGGGATGGCTACGAGAGCTCTACTCAAAGCGCATTCGGTGTCTGTGTTGCTATCCGCATATCGACGAACTCTGATGGAAAAATACTCGGCGCGCAATGTTCTCGTGGGCACGCACGGGACTTTTTCTGCCATTCCAAGTGCGCCGGATTTTACCCAGCGCGGCAATCCAGAACTTCGCATCCTCGCGTTTGGCCATTGGGGAACTTATAAGCGGTTGGAAATATTAATGGAGGCGTTTCCTTCCGTTCTGCAAAGAATCCCAAACGCACGCCTCATCGTAGCGGGGGGTAATAATCCAGCTGCCCCTGGCTATTGGGAATCCATACGCGCAGCGCAACCGGCGGGATTGCCTATTGAGTTTCGTGGCTATATTCCTCAGAAAAGTGTTCCGGAACTCTTTCGCACCAGCTCTGTTCTGGTGATGCCTTATGACTCGTCAACTGGTTCAAGCGGGCCGGCACACCAGGCATGCGAATTTGGTTTGCCCATAGTCTGCGCGGATATTTCTGATTTTCGCTGCATGGCGGCTGACGACGACATGGCAATCAGTTTTTATGACAAGGGCGATGCCACGGATCTTGCGGACAAACTGGTGACGCTCCTCGGGTCTCCCGAACTTCAGCGCCAGATGTCGGAGCACAACTACCAGGCAGGAGTCCAGATGACCATGGCTGCGGTGGTTCGTAACTATCTGCGCTGGTTTGAGCTCAAACATCTTAAGCGCACTATTCGCAGTAAACGTTCGTGGTGGTTGCGCCGGGATTATTCCCACGTCAGCAGATTTCAACGGGGCTGGACATTCGACGTAGATTTGCTGCCAAACGAAACGGATGGCGAACCAACTACTACCGAGCTGAATACAGCTGGTTCTCAGTTGATGAGCGAGGACAGATATGGCGGGGATCCGGAATTCGAAAGAGCCGGATAGACAGCTCTGCTCTCAGCCGACCTATTTCTCGGTGCGGATTGCTTGCATGCATCTTGCACCTGCACGAAACCGATGGTTGATTTAAGGAGAATGGCCATGCAGTCCCGTCGTGTTGCCACCTTAGTGTTACGTGTCTTTCTTGCAGTAATATGTTTGTTTTTATTGCCGGGTTTTCTATTGCTTTCTGGATGCGGTACTTCGAAAGGCGACGGTATCAGTCCAGATCCGACGCCGACGGTCACGATTGCGGCGAATCCAACTTCTGTTGCTTCGGGAGGTTCTTCAACGCTGACGGTGGCAGCAACCAATGCTTCTTCTGTAACAGTGACTGGATCGGACGGCAGCAACTATACTCTGCAACCGGCAGGGGGAACGCAGATGGTGACTCCCGCCGCCTCCACTACCTATAAAGCGACAGCCACAGGATCGGGCGGAACAGCATCTGCAACAGCTACGGTTACGATGTCGGCATCTGCGCCGCCGACCGTAAGTATTACCGCCGGTCCAGCCTCAATTGCTGCGGGAGCGTCTTCAACTCTTACGGTCACCGCAGCTAATGCCACACAGGTGACATTGGCCGGAACCGATGGCAGCACTTATACTCTGCAGCCGACTGGTGGAATGCAAACCGTATCTCCGACAGCGACCACAACCTATACGGCCACGGCAACAGGGCCCGGCGGTACAGCATCTTCAAAAGCCACTGTTACAGTCGTCCCTCCAACACCTCCGGCTGCTCCAACCGTTAGCATCACGGCCAGCCCGTCTTCAATTCAAAAGGGAGCGTCATCTGCGTTGATCGTCACTGTTCAGAACGCTTCGCAGGTCGCGGTGACAGGATCAGACGGTAGCAGTTACACCGTACAGCCCGTGGGTGGAACGTTGACGGTGACACCAGCCGCAACTACGACCTATACAGCCACGGCAACCGGTTCAGGCGGTACAACATCGGCACAGGCAACAGTTACAGTTGTTCCACTCCCGATGCCTACAGTTAACATCACCGCGAAGCAGTCGTCGATCTCATCGGGACAGTCGACCACGCTGCTCGTGATTGCCAGCAACGCAACACAAGTCGCAGTAAGCGGATCGGACGGCAGCAGCTACACGCTGTCTCCGAGTGGCGGCACGCAGAGTGTTTCTCCCACGGCGACTACGACCTATACGGCAACGGCGACTGGTGCCGGTGGCACCGCTAATGCGACGGTAACCATCACCGTTGTTCCACCGACAGCACCGACCATCTCCATTTCAGCGAATCCTGCCTCGATCATCTCAGGTAATTCGTCGATGCTGACAGTGGTTGCAAGCAATGCCACCCAGGCGACAGTAAGCGGATCGGACGGCAGCAGCTACACGCTGTCTCCGAGTGGCGGCACGCAGAGTGTTTCTCCCACGGCGACTACGACCTATACGGCAACGGCAACTGGTGCTGGCGGCACTACTACTGCGGCCGCAACTGTGACGGTAACACCACCGGGCAGCGTGAACGCGGTCAACCATGTGATCTTAATGCTGCAGGAGAACCACACCTTCGATAATTATTTCGGCATGCTTAACCCTTATCGAAAAGCGAATAGCTGGAATGTCGGTGACGACGGAGTGACCTATGCTGTCGACGGTATTGATGACAAGCTGACGACAATCAGCAATGAAAGCGATGAAGGGACGAAGTATGCACTCTTCAAATTCACTAGCAGTTGCGTTGACGACGAAACATCCTCATGGCTGGAGAGTTATGGCGATGTGAGCCGATACGACTTCAGCACAACCAGGCCCATCAATCAGGATGGCTTTGTCCATACGGCCGAGAACTATGCGAAAAATTGTCAGAGTTCTGGCGGGAGCTCCTGTGCGGGATCATTTACTGACTTCACTGGTCAGCATTCGATGGGTTATTACGACCAGGATTTCCTGAACTACTACTACTACATGGCTTCGCAGTTCGCGGTCTCCGATCGTTGGTTCTCGCCGCTATCGAGCAAGAGTATTCCGAATCGCATTGCGACCTTCACGGGGGGAACGACACAGGGGTTGGTTTTTGATCCGGGCAATGATGATCACCTCTCACAGCTCGATATTCCAGATATCTTTGAAGAACTCGACCAGGCGAAGGTCTCATGGAAAATCTATTACACAGTCACGCAGGGCGCATGTCTGGAAGAGGACGACTGCCAGGGCAGCGCTTCAGCTGCATTTCCTGCAACGGATTTTACCTATCTCAGCTACTCATATCAGTACCTGTACGAAAATTCGTCAGGAGCAGCTTGCATTGCTCCAACGCAACCTTCAAGCGTAGTTGGGGACGCGTCGAACTCTTTTTGTATTGATCCGGATCATATTGCCCCGTTATCTACCTACTACACGGACCTGCAAAATGGCACGCTGCCCAGCTTCTCCTTTATAGAAGCAGGCTATGGCCAGAACGACGAACACCCGGGTTCAGGGCAGTCGATCCTGTTCGGACAGCAGGAGGTGGCAAATGTGGTGAATTCGCTGACAGCCAGTTCTGCGTGGAAGGACTCCGTTTTCTTCCTGGCCTATGATGAGGGTGGTGGTCCATATGACCATGTGCCGCCAGTGCCCGGTCACTCAAATGATTACACTGATCCAACGGTGGGAGGCGCTTCGGTCGCTAGCATTCCGGACATATCTGCAATTGCAGTGAATCCCGATAGCTATAACCCGTGTGTTCCTACTGGAGGAACACCGACGTTGCATTGTGATTTGATGGCTTCCGATCCCGGAGCGGTTTCGACAGATGCGCCCGCTGTGCAGGGTTTTGCCGCGCAGCTCGGATTCCGCGTGCCGAATATGATTATCTCGCCATTCACGCGAAAGCATTATGTTTCGCACATTCCGATGGATCACACCGCGATTTTGAAATTCGTCGAGAATCGCTTCATCGGGTCGTCAGCGCATCTCACTGCGCGCGATGCCGCGCAGCCGAATCTTCTGGATTTCTTCGACTTCACAAAAATACCGTGGTCGACACCGCCTACTCCTCCTACGCCGGTTTCTGCCTCATCGCTTGGCTATGATCCGTGTACGCCATCCAGTTACGCACCGTAGGAGCTTAAATGAAAGGTCTCGGGGATAGGTAGATCGCCGAGACCTTTCTGAAAGAGTGGAGTCGGTCGTTTTTCACGCGATTACCTCATAGGGCCGCATCATGTCATTGTCCTCGTGCTCGAGCATGTGGCAGTGATACACGTATCGACCGGCAAAGCCTTCAAACTTGATAAGGATCGTGAGCACATCGCCGGGAACCACAACTGCTGTGTCCTTCCACCCCGCTTCATTTGGCGCGGGCGGCCGAGGCTTCCCTAAAAGCTGGAGCCTGCCTTGTGTAAACGCGCCTGTGTCAAACCCCTGCCGCTCCAGTATCTGAAACTGCACTAGGTGCAGGTGCATGGGATGCGCATCATCCGTCGTGTTGATAAATCGCCACTTCTCAATGGAGCCTAGCTTTGGAAATTCGGCGATCGGATCGTCATATCCCTTGTTGTTGATGCGCACGCCCTTCGAATTTCCCTGGGCATCCGTTTGCTCCGACAAGACAAAATCGCGCATAACTGTTGACTGACCCGGATCCAGGCGCGACAGTGAAATGACTGACGGCATGCTGAATTTCTTATCTTTACTGGAATCCGGAAGCACGACCCGAAATTGCATGACCTCATTCAAGGGCGGATACATTGCATGAAACATCGTCCATCCCGGATAAGGAGAGGCAGCATCATTGGATAAAGTAATCGTCTTACCTATCAGGCCGGAAAAGTCGACAATCAAATCGGCGCGCTCTGCGGGTGCAAGCAACAGCTTGTTCAGGGCAACTGGCTTTTCAAGCAGACCGCCGTCCGTACCGATCTGATGCATCGTAACCAGCGATGGGACATCCGTTGGCCGCTTTGCCAGATTGAAGTAAAGATTGAAGAACCGCGAATTCGAAGCATTTAGAACGCGGAAGCGATAGAGTTTGGGCTCTACATCCAGATAGGGATAAATAGCGCCATTCACTACCGGCAATTCACAAAAAAGCTCCGACCCCCATGTGCCGGGCGGCTGTTTCTGTCCGGCCTCGTTCGTTGGCGAATAGACAAGCTGTCCCTGGGCATCAAGTGTGCGGTCCTGGACTACAAGTGAGACCTCATAAGCGCCGGAAGGCAGGTTCATCGCCAGCTCCTGTTTATCGCGGAGAAGATAAAAGCCAGACATCCCGGCATATACATTCAGACGCGTAATGCCGACTGCGTGATCGTGATACCAGAGTGTTGCTGCTTGTTGCTCATTCGGGTAGTGGTAGAGAGCGGATTGTCCGGGCGTGAACCACTTCTCAGGTAATCCATCGCTTTCTGAGCGAGTGCTAGCGCCGTGCAAATGCGGAACCGTTCTTACCGCAGGGACTGAGGGCATCGCTCCATGAATGCGGGGATCAATCGGGAAAATATGCTGTAGCGGCAAGTGGTTTTCCCATCGCACTTCAATCGGACTGCCTTCCAGAGCTTCAAATAGAGGGCCGGGATACTGCCCTTCATATCCCCAGAGTTTAGTGGAAGGAAGCTGCGAATGCAGTTGCTTGCGAAACTCCGTCATGCGGACCCGATAGAGTGTTGTGTCCCCACGTTTTCCAATTGGATCGAGCCGTTTGAGAAGCGGCAGCGGGTCGATGTATCGATCGACAGACACGGTCGCGCGCGAGGCAGTTGGTTGTACAGAAGAACTCATCGCCTCCACAGGCTCTGGAAGAGCGAGAGCAGAAGCTGACCCAAGGCAAAGTTTCAAAAAATCGCGTCTATTGGACGGCGCCATCTATTCGATCATAATGTCGCTGGCCACATATTGGGTTCCATCAAAATTTGTCGTCACTCTCACGCGAGATCCTTCGTGCAGTTGGCTGCTAACGGGGAAGCGTGATGGGTCAAAACGTACCTGATAACTCTGGTCATTATCCGGGTCTGCGATCACGAGACGGCCTGCGCGCACATCAAAAGAAGATAGATTGCCGCTGAAAACGAAAGCAGATCCCGGAACGGCGAGAATATTGATATCCGAAGCAACGCCACGACCTTTAACGCTCGTAAATTTCACGTCCACCAGAGCGCCGCGGCCAAGATCGAGCTGCCCAACCTGTTGCCCGGTGAACGTCTTTTGGCCTACACGGGTGATAGGAGTTCCTGAGGGTACGCGCAGCTTGATCGGCTGCTGGGAGAGCTTGTCGTTAATCATGAGCTCTTCGTTTTGGGGGTTGTAACTTACGACTTGTCCCGTGCACTCACCTTCAGGGAGATCAGACAAAATATGGATTTTCAGCGCAAAGACCTTCGTGCCGTCCAATGTGGTTTCTATCGATGCGTGATCTTCGGGACGCAACTGCAGCACGGAGATCTTCTCTCCGTCGCGGTATACCTGGGTTCGCTCGTCAAAAAGAATCTTGAGTCGCGGGCCGCCTCCAAAGACGTTCAGCATAAACTGGTCGCGTACCGGGTCAAAGCTGCGGATCTCGCCGCCAATGACGGTACTTTTGCCTTTGGGAATCGACGGCAGAGTATTCGGGGATGATACGGCATTCCCTGAAGCCACCGTTGTTGCATCCAGCGCCTGGCCTTGAAACGGCGACTGTGCCACCGCCGCGGTGCTGACTGCCAGTATTATCAGAATTCGAAACATTGCTTATACACCTTGATGGACCTACGAAACGTAATTAGCGTGTTATTAGATGACAAGAGCACGCGTGTGGTGGCCCGCAGTATTTCTGCGGCACTGAAGCGTTTTGCGAGAAAACAAATTCCAAAAATCAGCATCATACATGGTATTGCCTCAAGGGCTGTAAAGCTCGCACTAAGAGAGCGCTACTTTTATTTTTCCCATGTCTGTTATGTCATCCAAGGTTGTTGCGGTGCTCGGGCTGGTTGTTTGCGCAGCTAGTCCATTTCTTTTTGCGCGTGAGATAAAAATAACCATTCCAGCGCGTAGCCATCTCACTCCGGTTCAGAGACTCAATCGCGATGGCGTCGATGCGGTACTCGGTCATAAATACGAGAAAGCCGAGGGGTTTTTCTACAAAGCATATCTCTACGATCCAACGGATCCTTTTACATTGACAAATCTTGGTTATGTCTCCGAGTTGCAGGGTGAACTGGAACGTGCCGAGAGATTTTACAAGCTTGCAGCCGAGCAGGGATGCGACGCAGTCATCGACCGAACGAACGTAAAGGGACTCAAGGGCAAGCCCATGGCTGATGCACTCGACACGTTAAAGAACCTGCCGATGCGCATCAACCGCATGAACATCCTTGCCATCGAAATGCTGTCGCAGGACCGTGGATTTGAGGCGCAGTCGCTTCTAAACCAGGCACTCGCTCTTGACCCTCAGAATGCTTTCACGCTCAGCAACCTCGGTGTAGCAAAAGAATCAGTGGGAGATTTTGAAGGCGCGCTTAAAGAATATGACGCCGCGGCGGCCATTCATTCTACAGAGCCAATTGTTATCACAATGCATCATTCTTCGCGCGGCAAGCCCGTCAGTCAAGTTGCCGCAAATAGCGCAGAAGATTTACGCAAGCGAATGCAGAAGATGGACATCTCTCATGTGCGCGCCAATATGCTGGCGATGCGAGGCGTATCTGAGGTAAACAGTAACGACTGGGATGCAGCGAAGCAAGATTTTCTTAAAGCCTATTCTCTTGATCCGTCCAGCGCCTTTACTTTGAACAATCTCGGATATGTAGCGGAAAAAGAGGGTGACCCGGAAACGGCACAGTTTTTTTATGCGAGGGCGAGAAAGGCTGACGGTTCAGGAGCACGCATTGGTTTGGCAACGCAATCCGTTGCCAAAGGAGAGCATCTCGAAGCAATTGCAGACGACAACGATCACAAAGTAGGCGGCGAGCTTGATGCCTACACGCAGAGCCGCAGAGAACAACAAGGGCCTATAGAGCTAGTCCCCAGATACGGCAGCGAGCCCCCAACTCCCGCGCAACCATCCAATAACGCGCCGTCTGCTCCCCCCCGCACAGCAAGCCCCACAGTAAACAAAGGAAATGGTCAATGCCTGACACATCTGCCGCGGCTTTCTCGAGCCATCGCCATATGGAGATGCTTTCGCAGCTCCTGTTATCGCCTGGATCAGCTGTCTCCTCGTCGCCGATCGCAACGGAACTCGCGGATATGCAACGCGAAGAGTTCGATCAATTTGTAGCGTTGGCATCAACGAATCACGTTGTCGTGCGCGGCATGGAAGCCTTTTATGAAACCATGCTTCGTATGCAAGATCAAACTCGCGCGGCCTGGGTCAAAGAAGTAATTGAAATGGAGCGCGCGCGTATCTTCAATGCGTTGCGTTTTGCGCGCAATATTTTCGATGCCTTCGACGAGGCTGGCTTCGACGTGACGGTGATGAAATCGCTCGATCATTGGCCTGATTTTGGCAACGATGTCGATCTGTACACCAATTCACCCTCAGATCGAGTTATCGAAATGATGAGGCATCGATTCGATGCCAAGCTTGCGCCAAGAAGTTGGGGAGACAGGCTCGCTTGTAAATGGAATTTTGTGATTCCGGGATTGCCGGAGGCAGTTGAAATACATATGGGCAGGCTTGGGCAGACTGGAGAACAGCTGGTGCTCGCGTCCCGTCTTCCGTCGCGTGCACGCTCTCTTCAATTCGGCGAGTATACGTTCCGCGTGCCATCTGCCTCCGATCGCCTGATGGTCTCGACGTTACAACGAATGTATCGCCACTTCTACTTCCGGCTGTGCGATGTTATCGATTCGGCGGAGCTGGCTGCGTCAGGTGATCTCAATTATCACGAGTTGCGTTCCGCAGCGCAGGCAGCGGATATCTGGGAGGGAGTCGCGACATATCTGGTAATCGTTTCCGATTATGTTTCCGGATTCAGGGAAGCAGGCCTCGATCTGCCTGAATTCGTCATTACAGCAGCGCGCTTTGGGGGAAACCTTGTCTACTTTGGCAAGGACTTCTTGCGGATTCCAATCCTCCCTCAATCGGCAGAACTATATCGCCTGCAACTTGCCGGGTTATTGCGAAAGAAAGAACTTCACAGCAGTGCAAGATTGGGACTTTTACCGTGGTTGGCGACAGCCGCCGCTGTCGGCCAGAAAATTACGGGAAGTGACAAGGGCATCTGGTAAAGCCAAATAAAAATAACGCAGCGATCAGTGTTGGTCTGAATTGAAGGCTAAAAGGAGGGCCGGGTTTCTGCCTCCCGGTGAGAATGAATATGGGTTATCCGCTACGAAACCTTGAGGAGTTTGAGCCAGAACCAGCGACGTACGGGGTGGAACAAACCTTCGTTGTATATTCGAAACCAATTTTGATGGGCAAGGTTGCGTCGGATGAATCGGTCTTGAGCAGTCTGCTCGGCAATTTGCGGGACTGTATTTTCCCGCGTCGACTCCCACCCCTGGAACTAACCTCACAACCCATTGCAGTGGCGGATCCGCTGTCAGTCAAGCGCGGTCCAGGGTCGAGCATGATCGCATTCGTGATGCACGGTGCCGTCATCGCCAGCATACTGTGGCTGGCTGCGCAGGCCCATTCGCATGGAGTGGTTCCCATCAAGACGAATATTATGCCGATGACGATCCGGCCGTATATCCCAGTAACAGCACCGGCTCCTAAGCCAATGGGCGGCGGCGGCGGTGGCGGCGAGCATCAGTTAGTTGAAGCCAGCAAAGGCCATTTGCCCACGGTCGAAAAGATTAGGACTATTGCTCCCCAGATTTTAAAAATCGATAATCCGAAGTTAGCGGCAACGCCTTCCATCGATTTGCCGCACCAGGTCAATATTCCAGACAACAATATGCCGAACGTTGGTTTGCCTCAATCACCCCAGATTGCCGTGGCTTCGCAAGGCGGAGGCAGTGGATCAGGTTTTGGAGAGGGAAAAGGCGGCGGTATTGGCATCGGTAGCGGCGGCGGTGTCGGTTCTGGTATTGGTGGGGGGTACGGCGGCGGTATCATGAGCGTGGGCGGAGGTGTTTCTGCTCCGGTGCTTCTTCATTCAGTGAATCCCGAATTCACCGATGAGGCCCGTCAAGCGAAGCTCGGAGGCATTGTCTCCATTCAACTGATCGTTGACGCTTACGGCAATCCAGAAAACATCCAGGTTATTCGCCATCTTGGTATGGGGTTGGATGCCAAAGCAATCGAGGCTGTGCGGCAATACAAGTTTAAGCCCGCAATGTACCAAGGCCATACCGTTCCGGTGCGGTTGAAGGTTGACGTCGACTTCCATCTCTATTAATCAGAAGAAGTATCTTTCTCAATTTTCTGTAAAAGAGTAACCGGGTAAGAACT
>Ga0206952_10120_pt1 | contig 19846 bp, 23 predicted proteins | sample Alteio_BWOrgHeat_39_FD_152966 | JGI IMG/M metagenome (GOLD analysis project Ga0206952, IMG submission 152966) | Enriched cells from forest soil in Barre Woods Harvard Forest LTER site, Petersham, Massachusetts, United States -... | ecosystem: Environmental > Terrestrial > Soil > Temperate forest >... | reverse complement strand
GGTTCTTATTTTTGGTACTACCAGATGAGTATTGTCCTTCATTATCGCGGTTGCGATTCTGCTCATCCTGACGGTTTTGATTCTCGGTCATAATATCTCCATTAGGTTAGATGTGAAATTGCCGGCTACGACTTGTAGCCGCTTGAAGACGAACCGGATTGCGATCCGGAACTGTAGTTAGAAGAAGATGACGAGCTCTTTTTAGACTGGCCCTTATGGCTCATGCTGCCAGCTTTGGTATGCTGAGCACTGCTACCACCCCGCGTGCTAGTGGAATGGCTGCTACTTTTCTTGCGAGTATTCATAACACTCTCCTTTGTTGGGGTTGCGTAATGGCCGCCCACTAATGGGCACGGTGAAAAAACCATACGCGTTCACAAATAAAAAAAGGGATTGAAAGAACAGGAGATGATATAAAAACGCGATTAATCACATGTGTGAATTATTGAGCATCGCATTAAGCGCCGGGTTCTCCATTAGACGCTGAATCATCAGGCGTTGGGATTGATTTAGCCGCTATGCGGCTGAAAACAAATGCCAGGAACAGCGCGATGGCGCATCCGGCGCCAATTTCCACGGTACGCGTCAGCGCGTAAAAGATAGCCTCCCCTTTGTTTACGGCTTGCCGGGCGGCATCCATTAGAATAACAACCGTCACCGGCGCTAAGCGCCAGTTGGCCGGATAATATTGCAACGACGTGACGAATAGTACCGTAACTGCCGCTGTCACAAGAGATAGCAGAGGTGAATAGCCGAAGAGCAGCAGGCTGACGATACCGCTGACGCAGCCGACGGCAGTATTGATGACGCGCGCTTTGGCCAGCACAGCAGTACCGGAAAGATCGGCATCGCTGACAATGATGACGGTAATTACTGCCCAAATGGGATCGGCCATACCGAGCAAAGTCAGCCCATACCAGCAGATTCCCGAACCCAGCAAGGTTTTGGCAGAGTAGAATAGTGACTTTTGCGTAAGGCTAAAATGCTGGTTCGTCATGGCGATACCAAAGTACATTTTATGGATGTAATATACACCTCTTTGGGCGCTCAGTAAACAATATAGTCATAATCACGCCAACCCGCCCATTCGGCTGGCTATTTTCCACTCTGCCACCGTCACCGGCTGCACGGATAGGCGCGCCGAGGTGACCAGCGACATCTTCGCCAGACTCGGTTCTGCTTTTATCTCAGCGAGGGATACTGGCTTGGGCAACGGCTTAACTGCTCGAAGATCCACCACCACCCAGGGTTCGCCCGGCGCTGCAGCAGGATCGGGGTAATGTTCGCGAATGACTTCGACAATACCTATAATGTCTTTGCCTTCGTTCGAATGATAAAAGAAACCAAGGTCACCTTTGTTCATAGCCATCAGGTTTTGCTTAGCGGTATGGTTACGCACGCCATCCCAACGCGTACCTTTGTCGCCGGCGGCCATTTGCTGCTCCCACGACCAGGCGGAAGGCTCAGATTTAAATAGCCAATATTGCCGTTTTGTATTCATATAGCCTCTTCTTTCCGCCTTTGATAGTCTAGCCTAATACCAATTTTACTACGTAACAATATGCCTTATTCCTCTCTACGCGACTTTATCGAAAAGCTCGAAAAGACCGGGCGGCTCAAGCGCGTGTCCGAATCGGTCTCGCCTTACTTAGAGATGACAGAAATTGGCACGCGGTTGATTGCTGAGGGTGGGCCGGCAGTTTTATTTGAGAACGTCGAAAATTCTAATATCCCCGTCCTCATCAATCTCTTCGGCACCATCGAACGTGTCGCATGGGGCATGGGGCGCGAGCTGCATGAGCTGCGCGACATCGGGCAGACGCTCGCTTTCCTCAAGCAGCCGGAGCCACCCGACGGCTGGAAAGAAGCGTTTGATATGCTACCGCTGCTTAAAACCGTCATGGCAATGAAGCCAAAAACCGTAAGCCGTGCGCCTTGTCAGGAAGTCGTGCTGACCGGCGATGATATTGACCTCGGCATATTACCGATCCAGACCTGTTGGCCGGAGGATGTTGGGCCGCTCATCACCTGGCCGTTGGTGGTGACCAAAGGTCCCGGCGATGCGGCGGAAGATAATTACAATCTCGGCATCTATCGTATGCAGGTGCTGGGCAAAAATAAAACCCTGATGCGTTGGTTGAAACATCGCGGCGGCGCACAGCATCATGCGCGCTGGGCGAAGGAACAATATAATAAAAAAGGTCGGCGCGAGCCGTTTCCCGCCGCTGCCGTCATTGGCTGCGATCCCGGAACGATTCTGGCGGCGGTAACGCCGCTGCCCGATACGTTGTCGGAATACCAGTTCGCCGGTTTGTTGCGCGGCGCGAAGGTTGAGTTGGTCGATTGCAAAACAGTGCCGCTCAAAGTCCCGGCGCAGGCAGAAATCGTGCTCGAAGGCCATGTGAGTTTGGAAGATTATGGCGACGAAGGTCCGTTTGGCGACCACACCGGTTATTACAACGCCGTAGAAAAATTCCCGGTCTTCACCATCACCGCCATGACCATGCGGAAAAATCCAATTTATCTGACGACCTACACGGGCCATCCACCAGATGAACCATCAGTATTGGGCGAAGCGCTCAATGAAATTTTCATTCCACTGCTGCAACAGCAATTCCCCGAGATCGTCGATTTTTATCTGCCGCCGGAAGGCTGTTCGTACCGCGTCGCCGTCGTCTCCATCAAAAAAGCCTACCCCGGGCACGCCAAGCGCATCATGATGGGCATCTGGTCGTATCTCAGGCAATTTGTGTACACCAAATGGGTTATAGTCGTCGATGACGACATCAATATCCGCGATTGGAAAGAAGTTATCTGGGCCATCTCAACGCGCATGGACCCGGTGCGCGACCTGACGCTGATCGAGAACACCCCCATCGACTATCTCGACTTCGCTTCTCCCGAATCGGGACTGGGTGGCAAGGCCGGGCTGGATGCCACCAACAAATGGCCGCCGGAAACCAGCCGTGAATGGGGCAATAAAATTGCTATGAAACAGGATATTATCGATAAAATTAGTCGCCTGTGGACTAAAATGGGCCTCTCCTGACGCCAACCTATTGCCGCGCAATTCTTTATTAACCTGAGTGCGCTATCCTAAGGCATATGACCAGTGCCGCTCCATCCCTTCCGACGGACGACGATATCGCTCACGCCAAGCGGACGATGGAGTTGCTTGCCCAACAGCATATTTCGCCGACGCCAGAGAATTACGCCGTTTGGTTTCATTATACGCAGGGAAAAAACCGTGAGCTGCTGCAGGAAATTGAGCGAAACATCGCCGCCGGACTGCCCTTCACCCGCTCCACCTGCGCCTATCTTTACAATAAATATGTCCTGGCCGACACGCATAAAGCCGTCGATGCGGCCGCCGTCAATGCACAAAAAGTGCTGCAGGAAGTTTTAAAAACCATCCAGGGATTCTCCGGCGAGACGCAAAGCTATAACAAAAATGTGGATCAATACATGGAGACAGTGAGCAAAAAATTTGAAGGCACGGGCGTTGAAGGCATTGTCAGGGAACTGATTACAGCCACTGCCTCTATGAAGAACAGCGGCGAGAAAATAACCAAAAAGCTCGAGGAATCAACTAAGGAAATTACCAACCTCAAGAAAAACCTGCAGCAGGTGACGACTGAAGCACAGCGCGATTTCCTTACCGGCGTCTTCAATCGAAAGCGCTTTGAAACCTTGTTCGAAGAAAATGTCGCCGCGGCGCGCCAAAGCAAAACGCCGCTCTGTCTGCTTATGATCGATATCGATCATTTCAAGAAATTCAACGACCGCTTCGGGCATTTACTGGGCGATGAGGTATTGAAAACCGTGGCGCGCACGCTGACTGATACGCTGAAAGGCCGCGACGTGGTGGCGCGCTTCGGCGGTGAGGAATTCGTCGCCATATTACCGGAAACGCCGATCGAAGGCGCCATGAAAGTAGCCGACATCATTCGCAACGCCATGGCCAGCAAGGAACTGAAGCGCCGGGACACCAACGAGCATTTCGGCACCATCACCATTTCAGTGGGCGTGGCACTCTTGCGGCCTGAGGATACGCTGACGAAACTGATCAAACGCGCCGACGATGCGCTCTACCAGGCCAAGCGCCACGGCCGCAACTGCGTCATGCGTGAAGCGGTGTAACATTCCCCCTTCCTGGCTATCCATTCCCATGTTCTGCTGGTTACGGCGCCAATGGATGCAGCGGTGTTATTAGTTAAAAAATTGGTTAAGAATGTCGGAAAATGCGGGAAAGGGTATTTTAATTATGCTTCATTCCGGCTACTAGCTGCTCGACATTATACTTAAATAGGGCGAGGTAGGTTGCTGCCGGGCCGCCCTCCGGTGATAGCGCATCGGAATATAATGTGCCGCCGGCATAGGCGCCGCCGTCGCTTTCCAGCTGGCGTATCAACCGCGTATCGGTGATGTTCTCCATGAACACGGCACGCACTTTCTGCGCGCGGATTTGGTCGATGAGATGCGCAATATCCGCCGCCGAAGCTTCGGCATCAGTGCTGATGCCCAGCGGCGCGATGAAGCGCACGCTATACGCGGCAGAGAAATACTGAAAGGCGTCATGCGACGTGATAACCTGGCGCTGGCTTGCCGGAACCTTGGCGACTTCATGCCAGACCCAACCATCGAGCGCTTCGATCTGCTTCAGGTAACGCGCGGCGTTAGTGCGGTAGGAATCGGTATGCTTGCTATCGGCTTTGATGAGCGCGTCGCGGATATTGCCGACATAGATTCTGGCATTGGCCAAGCTCTGCCAGGCATGCGGGTCTTGCGTCAGTCCCTCGCCTTTGAATGGCAGTGGTACAATACCCGAAGTGGCGATGACAACGGTTCCCTTATAGCCGGAGGACTCAATCAACCGTGAAAGCCAGCCCTCGAATCCCAGTCCGTTGACAATAACCAGGTTGGCGCTGGCAATAGCCTTGGCATCGTCGGGTGATGGTTCATATACATGCGCGTCGCCGTTCGGCCCGACCAACGTTTTAAGCGCAATATTATCGCCCGCCACTGCATGCACCATATCGCCCAGGATACTGAAGCTCGCTACTACCTTCAGCTTTTCGGCATGCGCGGCAGCGGGCAACGATAGAAACAACAGGAGGGCAAGTACTCTACTCAGCATAATGTCGTAATGGAAAGAACCGCGCCATGATGCTGCCATGCCGCCCTAATAAAACGGAGGTCACATAAAACGCACCGGCAGTCAGCACAATAGCCGGGCCGGATGGCGCGCCGTAGTGATAGGAAATAAGCAAGCCGATGAACGAGGCGCACAAGGCAAAACCGATGGCAAACGCGATGGTACCATCAGTCGTCCGGCTCCAGAACCGCGCCGCAATGGCGGGCAGCACCATAACGCCTAGCGCCATCAGCGTGCCCAGCGCCTGAAACGCCGAAACGAGATTCAGCGCCACGAGCCCTAAGAACAATTGATGCATCACCGCACCCCTGCCCCCGGCAGCGCGCAAAAAAGCCGGATCGAACCATTCGACAATCAGGCTGCGGTACATGGCCGCCAGTGTCAGCAGCGAAATAGTCGCCACCCACGTCACCAGCCGCAGCGATTCATCGCCCACGGCCAGCACATTGCCGAACAGCACATGCATCAGATCGATGCTGTTGCCGTGCATGGAAATGATCAGCACACCAAGCGCTAGTGAAATTAAAAACGTGCCGGTGAAGCTGGCATCTTCTTTCAGTGGTGTGAGCCGCGTCACGGCGCCGGCGGTGAACGCGACCAGCAACCCGGCCAGCAATCCGCCCAGCGTCATGGCCTTAATTGATAATCCGAAAAACAAAAACGCAATCGACACGCCGGGCAGAATGGCATGCGACATCGCGTCGCCGACCAGCGCCATGCGGCGCAGCACAAGGAATACCCCCAGCGGTGCGCCGCCGATCGCCAACGCCGCGCACGCCACCAGCGCCCGGCGCATGAAGCCATAATCAACGAAAGGCTGGAATGCATATTCGTATAATATCATCCGGCTCGCTCGCAAATTTCCGGCGCGGCGTTCCAGCCGTCATGAATAAACCGTGCCTTCTTCAAATATTCTGGCTGCAATACCTTATCCGAATGATCCCAGGCGATACACTCGCGCGCCAGCAGCAGGCACTCGGGAAAATGCTTTCGAATTTGTTCAAGGTCATGCAGCACGCAGATGATAGTGCGTTTTTCCAAACGCCAGCGTTCAATGATGCTAAGCAGATGCTCCGTAGCGTCGGTATCAATGGCGGCGAACGGCTCATCGAGCAACATCAACTTGGCATCTTGCAACAATAGTCTTGCAAACAGTGCTCGCTGAAATTGTCCCACCGACAGGCTGGAAAGATCGCGCGTCTCAAAGCCGCGGAGTCCCACGGTAACCAGCGCTTCCGCCGCCCGTTTCTCCATCGCAGCAGTAATGACGCCGAGCCCACCGGTTTTATGCCAGTAGCCGGTAGCAACCATCGACAGCACCGGCAGCGGGAAATCGCGCTGCAACTCGACGGCTTGCGGCAGATAAGCGACGCGTTTATCTGTCCCTTCGATACGGATATGTCCCTCGTCCGGCGGCAAAATCCCAGCAATGCCTTTGAGCAGCGTACTTTTACCTGCGCCATTGGGACCTACAATCGCCGTCAGCGATCCGGCCTCGAACCTGCCGCTGATGTGATGCACGGCGGGATGCCGGTTATAGCTGATCGTGATATTTTCAAGGATGACGGTGGTCATTGCATTGCCCACCATGCCATTGCCCATAGCAGCAGCAACAGCAGCCCGGCAAGCCCTATGCGCCGCGCGGCGCTCCAGTAAAACATCAGGCCTGTGCCTTCTTATCGCAATTACGGCACAGCCCTAGCACTTCCAGCATCTCGCGTTCGACGCGGAATTTCATATGCCTGCCGATGTCCCTGATTAATGTGGTAAGCCGGCGATCCAGAATCTCCGCCGCCTCGCCGCAGGAGCGGCACACGGCGAACTGCGCGGCAGCCGCGTGATCTTCCTCGTGGTGATGGCAGGCGACGAACGCCCCTAGCGATTCGATGCGATGTACCAATCCATGCTCTATCAGCGTCTCCAGCGCCCGATACACTGTCGGCGGCGCCTTGATGCCGGATTTGCGAAGCTTATCGAGGATGTCATAGGCGGTCAGCGGCCGGGAGCTTTTAGCCAGCAGCATCAGCACTTTTTTGCTGTGCGGCGATAATGACTTGTTCTTCATATAATCTCCTTAAAATTTAAGGAGATTATGTTATATTATAACATTTCTTATCGCAAGCGCTATCTTGAGAAGAGCAGCGCTTAGAAATTGAGGCGGAATGCGGCACCATATTGAAGACGGGTGTTGGCGGGCTCCAAACGGCATTCGTCCAATGGTTGAGTAACACGCGTCACCTTGCAGCTGGAATCCTGAATATTCCAGTAACGCACGAATGGCCCTACCTCCCAGCCAAAATATTTATATTGCTGTCCGGTCATGAACTCGCCGCGCCAGCCAAATCCTTTAGTCTGGATATTGACGATATTTTTATCGACGCCAGTAGGAGCAAGATGCGTACTGACATAACCATTGGCCAATGCATCGAATTCGGCCATGGGAGCAAAATCAAAACCACCCCAGTTAAACTTATAAGTCGCTCCTATCGGGATATAGACCTGCGAAATATGCCGGTCATAGGCCAGTGCTCCGGTATTGGTCTGCAACCCCTTACCTTGATCAAAGTAATAGCGCCAACCGACCCCAGTATAGGGCATGAGATGTCCATGCCAAAGGACATAATTGAGCCCGCCAAGCAGCCGCAAATCGCTTTCCAGCTCCGGGATATGATCAAGCGCGCCGCTAACCGATTTATAATCGGCAGAACCCTCGGAATAACGGCCTTGTATGCCGACAAAATAATTATCGAAATTATATTGGTCGCTGGCCGTTACCGATTTATATTCAGTATGCGTATCGACGCTGACGCCGGGCTCCTTATAAGTGTCACGGAATCCTTCAACGCCGACGCTGAATTCATTCTCTGCCCGCGCTTGGGCAGCAGCCATGCCTATGGCGCATAGTAAAACTAATGACTGCGCGAATCTCATGTTGCCACCATAATAGGTGTTTACTAAAAAATCATTAATGATAAAAACCCTGTAAGAACATCGTTATATAGAGTAATATCTGTTTGAGGTAGAGATGCCCGAAGAAATGAATTTGAGCCAGCATACGCTGCGCTCCTATGACAAGCAGCTGCAGCACTTGATGCAGCTCATACGTGATATGGGCGGTGAGGTGCGCAAGATGGTGCTGGCCGCCAAGGATTCGTTCCGCTCGCGTGATGAGTCGCGCGCCGCTGACGCTAAAGCTGCCGACAAACACATCAACGAGCTAGACCGCCAGATCGAGGAAGAGGCAACCATCGTGCTGGCACTGCAGAACCCGTTGGCTATCGATTTGCGCTTTGTTATCTCGGTCCTCAAAATCACCGGCATGCTGGAGCGCGCTGGCGATCTAGCTAAGAATACCGTCAAGCGCAGCGTCAAGATGGGTACATTCGCGCCGGAGCCAGTCATCAAAAAGCTGGAAAAAATGGCGGACATTATCGTCGAGATGCTGGATGCTGCGCTGGAAGCTTTCGGCCATAAAGATATGCAACAGGCCACGGCTGTCTGGCGGCGCGATGAAGAGATCGACGACTTGTATCACGAAATCCTGGCTACTATGCTGAAAGAAATGGCGCACACGCCAGATAATGTCGCTGCCTGCACACATGTCGTATTCGCCGCCAAGAATCTCGAGCGCATTGCCGACTATACCACCAACCTCGCTAAAACCGTATATTACGTCGCTTCGGGTAAGCGCGCCGACAAAACCATGCTCAAACAAACCGACGATGCGGAAGACTCCGCAACCCATTGATCCAGTGATTCTCTCCGGTAAACGCCCAAAACCTGTTGTATTGGTCATTCTCGATGGCTGGGGTTATCGCGAGGAGACGATGCACAACGCTATCGCTCAAGCCCGCGCGCCGGTATGGAATGAGCTGATGCGCGATTATCCGCATGGCCTAATCAATGCATCGGAACGTTATGTGGGACTGCCGTCAGGACAGATGGGCAATTCCGAAGTCGGGCACATGAATATCGGCTCAGGCCGCGTGCTGATGCAGGATCTGCCGCGCATCGATGCGGCGATTGAAGATGGAACACTGGCCAAAAATCCGGCGCTAGCAGGCTTCATAAATAAAATAAAAAATGGCACCGGCGTTTGCCATCTGCTTGGGTTACTTTCGCCCGGCGGGGTACATTCGCATCAGGCGCATATGGTAGCGCTGGCAAAATTACTGGCCGTGCAAGGCATCCAGGTAAAAATCCACGCCTTCCTTGATGGCCGCGATACGCCGCCCAAAAGCACGCTGGAATATCTTGCGGCTAGCGGTCTCCAGCCTACAACGCTATCCGGCCGCTACTACGCCATGGATCGCGATAAGCGTTGGGACCGTGTGCAAAAAGCGTATGACATGCTAATAACCGCCACAGGCGAGCGCTTTACGAGTGCTAAAACTGCTATTGAAAAAAATTATGCCAATGGCATTACCGATGAATTCATACTTCCTTGCATCATTGGCGATTATCAGGGAATGAAAGACGGCGACGGATTACTCTGCGCCAATTTCCGTGCTGACCGCGTGCGCGAGATTTTAACTGCCTTGCTCGAACCAGCCTTTAAAGAATTTCCGCGCGCCAAAACGGTAAAATTTTCCGCGGCACTTGGTATGACCGAATACAGCGAGTAGCTCAAAAAATTCATGCCTCCTTTGTTCCCGCCACAGCCGCTGACCCATATTTTTGGCGAAGTAATTTCTGAAGCAAGCTTCAAGCAATTGCGCATCGCCGAGACGGAAAAATATGCGCATGTGACGTTCTTCTTTAACGGCGGCCGCGAGCAGGAATTCCCTGGCGAAGAACGCATTCTCGTTCCCTCCCCTAAAGTCGCTACTTATGATCTGAAACCGGAAATGTCAGCCTTTGAAGTGACGGATAAACTGCTAGCGGCTATGGGTCGTTTCGATGTCATTGTCGTCAATTACGCCAATACCGACATGGTCGGCCACAGCGGCAATATTGATGCAGCCGCCAAAGCGGTCGAAGCGGTTGATAAATGCCTGAGCCGATTAAGCGAAGCGGTTCTGGCCAAGGACGGCGCGCTACTCATTACCGCCGATCACGGCAACGCCGAAATGATGTTCGATGACAAAACACATCAACCGCATACAGCGCATACGCTGAACCTTGTTCCGGTCATCATCGTCGCCAATCAATTCAAAGGGAAAAAAATGTCCTTGCCGGAAGGCAAGCTGGCTGACATCGCGCCGACGCTGCTGCAATTGCTGGGCTTGCCTCAGCCACCAGAGATGACGGGGAAGTCGCTATTAGTAACGATGAGCGGATGAACGATGAACGTTAAAAAAAATACTCTTGTAGTCTTCATATTGACGCTCATCTTCTCATCGCTCATCGTTCATCCTCTTTTGGCTTCCCCCCGGAACGATCTTGAGCAAACCCGCAAAGATATGGAAGCATCCCAAGCGCGGCAGGAGACACTAACCGAGCAAAGCCGCAAGCTGGAGAATGAGTTGCGCGATCTCAAGCAAAAGCTCGCGAAAACTGCGGAAGCGATTCAGAACGGTGAGGTCGATTTGTCCACTACGGAAGACAAGCTACACATCCTGAACGACCAGTTACAGACAAAAAATATGGCGCTTAAAGCCCATCGCAAGGAGCTAGCATCGCTGTTGCAGTCGGCCTTAGCCTTGAGCCGTACGCCGCCGGAAGCCATGATCATGATGCCGGGAGATTCACTGGAAACCATGCAGGCAGCGCGGGCGTTGAAGATGGTATCGGAGGATATCAAAAAGGAAAGCGAAAGCATCGCGCAGCAGATCGGCGAGCTGGAGGAGCTTAAACAAAAAGTGGTGGAGGAGCGTGACGAGTTGGCCCGCAAACAGGAACTTCTTGACAAGCAACATCAGCTGCTCGAGCGCCAACTCAAGCAGCGCAGCGCCCTGCGGGCAAAGCTGGGACGCCAGCAGGAAGAAGAAGCGCAAAAATTGGTCGATCTCGCCAAAAAAGCCGAAGATCTGCAGGATCTGGTGGGTTCGCTGCAGGAAGAAGATGCGTGGAGAAGCCCGACGCGCCGCGCGTTTATATCCGATAATGCCCCTGAACAGGCCACGCGCGGCCATCTGCGTTCTTTTTCCGCGGCGATGGGTCATATCAGGCCGCCGGCAGCGGGCCGTGTCGTCCAATTGTACGGCTCCGGGCATGGGCACAACGAAACCAGCAAGGGCATCGTCATCGTTACCCGCAGCCATACGCAGGTTATTGCGCCCTTTGACGGCGAAGTCGTTTATGCTGGAACATTCTTAGGTTACGGCCGGATGGTTATCCTCCGCCATGGCGACCGTTTTCATACATTGATGGCCGGTTTATCAAAAATCGATGTCGAAACCGGTGAGTTTTTATTGGAAGGAGAGCCAATTGGTGCTATGGGTGAGGGTGACACGGGCAATCGGTTGTATGTCGAACTAAGAAAAAACAACCAGCCGATTGATCCTGCCCCGTGGATCCGTGGACTAAACCAGCATTAACCATAAAGGATGTAAAAACCCAGTATGCGCCGTTTTGCCAAGTTATGCCTCGTTGGAGGACTTCTCGCCGTACCTGTCATTGCCTATGCCGATAAGAGCGACACGTTACAGTTGCTCGACCTGTTCGGCGAAGTGTTCGAGCGCGTGCGCGCCGATTATGTCGAACCGGTTAAAGACAGCGACCTCATCGAAGCTGCCATTAACGGCATGCTGACCTCGCTCGACCCACATTCCGGCTACATGAACGAAAAGGCTTTCAAGGAAATGCAGGTGCAGACGCGCGGCGAATTCGGCGGGCTGGGCATCGAAGTGACGATGGAAAACGGCCTGGTTAAAGTAGTCTCGCCGATTGACGACACCCCGGCGGCCAAAGCCGGCATCAAGCCCGGCGATTATATCAGCTACATCAATGATGAAGCGGTCATGGGCCTGACCCTGACAGACGCAGTGGATAAAATGCGGGGACCGATTGACTCTAAAGTCAAGCTCACCATTTTACGCGAGGAAGCCACTGAACCGCTGGAATTGACGCTGACTCGGGCTGAAATCAAAATTAAATCGGTCAAGGAACGCGCCGAAGGCGACGACATTGCTTATATCCGCATCACTTCCTTCACCGAGCAGACAACCGACCTGATGCGCGAAGAATTCAAGCGCATCAAGAAAGACTTGCCGCATCTGCGTGGCGTAGTACTCGACCTGCGCAATAATCCCGGCGGCCTGCTCGAGCAGGCGATTTCAGTTTCCGATGCATTCCTGACGCAGGGCGAAATCGTCTCAACGCGCGAGCGCGATCCCAACAAAACCAAGCGCTACAGCGCCCATTCCGGCGACGAGTTGGTCGATGAAAATATCCCCGTGGTGATACTGGTCAATAACGGCTCGGCATCAGCGTCGGAAATCGTAGCCGGTGCTTTGCAGGATCATAAGCGGGCGATTATCCTGGGTACGAAAACCTTCGGCAAAGGCTCGGTGCAAACGGTGATCCCGCTGACTGATCACGGCGCTATCCGCCTGACCACGGCGCGATATTATACGCCATCGGGACGTTCGATTCAGGCCAAAGGCATTATCCCTGATATTATAGTCGAGCAAGCCAAGATCGAGCCGCTCAAGAGCACCGACAAGCTGCGCAGCGAAGCTGAGCTACGCCACCGCCTGGAAAACCTGCAGGAAAAGAAAGCGCAGGAGGAGAAAAAAGCTGCCGGGAATGAGGGCAAAACCGAGGAAAAACCGGCCGAGCCTGATCATTCTAAAAATGGCAAGGATGGCAAGAAAACGCTTGCCAGCGAGGCTGAAGTGGAAGCCGCGCAGGATTTCCAGTTGCAGCGTGCGCTGGATTTACTCCGCGCCGTCAATGTCTACAATCAGGTATCGCCGGATAAGTAGGAAAGCAGCCGCGTATGGCGCTTAAGGATAAAATGCCCAAGATACCTAAGCTATCGCTTAAGGCACCGTCATTTAATCCGGCGAAATTCCAATTACCGAAACCGTCGGCATTACTTTATTGGCGTCTCGGTTTAGCGGGGTTAATTTTTCTCTGCCTGATATTAGCCGTGACCGTATGGGTGTCGGGAAAGCATGAAACGCGCGAGGCCTTCAAGGATGGACGCCGCCTGCTTATCAAACTCGATACCGGAGAAATCCAGGGCAAGGGAGGATCTGAACCCGCCGCTCCTGCTGCTACTCCTGAGAAAGCCGCCGCTGCCGAAACGCCTACACCGACTCCTGAAACCACACCGGATGCGACGCCTAATACAGAACATCCCGCTGCTGAAACTCCGCCAGCCTCTAGGGAAAACGGGGTGGAATTGCCTGCATCTTTGAATGCAGATGATAATGGCCCCATCATGCCGGCTGCCGTTCCTCTGGCGGCAGTGGATGACGCGCTGGCAGAAAAAACAGCATCCGGTATGCTTCCCACCATCGGCAATGATGGTACCAAGCCCTGGCGTTATTATGCCAAGCCGTATGAGCGCAAAGGCAGCCTGCCGATGATTGCTATTATCATTACAGGTCTAGGCGAAAGCAAACCGGCCAGCGAAAATGCGGTCAAGCTTCCCGAAAATTTCTCCTTAAGCTTTTCTCCTTATGCCAAGGATATTGAGAACTGGATCAAGACGGCGCGCACGGCCGGCCATGAGACGTTCATCGATCTACCGCTGGAGCCCACCAATTACCCCGCTTCGGATCCCGGCCCGTATGGCCTGATGGTCAGCAAAGGGGACGACAACCCCAAACGCCTGCAATGGCTGATGTCGCGGACGCAGGGCTATGTCGGGTTTGTGACGCCGCAAAACGAAGCATTTTCTTCCAATACCGAAGCTTTCAAAGCACTGCTGCAAACCTTTTCCGAGCGCGGGCTGCTGCTGGTAATCGGCCATGAGCCGGCCAAAAACGAAACCAAGCAAGTCCTGGAAAATGGTACCACCGCCACGGTGACGGCCGATGCGCTGATCGATGAGGATTTATCGCCCACTGCCATCCAGGCGAGGCTGATATCGCTGGAGCAAACCGCCAAAACGCGCGGTTATGCCATCGGTATCGCCGGCGCTTTTCCCATGACCATCCAGCAATTGAATGCCTGGGCGGCGAGATTACCGAAGGACGGGTACGTACTGGTGCCGGTAACCTTCATTGTGCATTTGCGGTTTTCGTAGTGAGTGCCCTTCCCTACCGTCCCGGCGTCGGCATCATGCTGCTCAATCCGGACAATCGCGTGTTCGTCGCCAAGCGCATCGATATGACATCGGAAGCCTGGCAGATGCCGCAGGGCGGCATCGATGACGGTGAAACGCCGCTGCAAGCTGCGCGGCGCGAACTCAAAGAAGAAACCGGCACCGACAAAGCGGAGTTATTAAAGGAAAGCCGCGACTGGCTGACCTATGATTTGCCGGATGAATTGATTTCAAAAATCTGGGGCGGAAAATATCGCGGCCAGCGGCAAAAATGGTTCGCCATGCGCTTTACCAGCACCGACAGCGATATCAACATCGCAACAGAACATCCGGAATTCTCCGAATGGCAGTGGATAGAGATGGATCGCCTACCCGATATCATCGTGCCGTTTAAACGCACCTTGTATCAGGCGCTGGTGAATGAATTCGCGCCCGTGATTAAAGGCTGACAAGCCCCTTTGAATCTGTTTATTAATTGACCTCTACGCACCCGTAGCTCAGCTGGATAGAGCGTTGCCCTCCGAAGGCAAAGGTCGTGAGTTCGAATCTCGCCGGGTGCACCACTTCCATAAGGTAACAGAGTGAAGAACAGCGCTAATATTCCAAACGTGCTTTCCCAAGCGATAGCCTCCCACCGGGCAGGAAATCTGGAAGATGCGGAAACCCTTTATCGAAGCGTTCTTGCCTCCGATCCAAAAAATCCGGATGCTCTGAATTTGCTGGGAGCCATCCTGCTGCATCGAGGCCACCAGGAAGAAGGATTGCGACTGATAGAGAGTTTCCTGAAAATCAATCCGAATCAACCGGACGCTCTGAACAACCGGGGTGTTACTCTGCAAGGAATGGAGCGGTTTGATGAGGCGCTGGCAGACTACGATAAAGCTATCCTGCTCAGGCCTGGCTTTGCTGAAGCCTATTATAACCGCGGCAATGCGTTGCAGGAGCTACGACGGTATGAGGATGCGCTGGTGAGTTATGACAAAGCCATCGCGCTCAAATCTGACTACGCTGAGGCATATAACAGTCGGGGCAACGCCCTACAGGAAATGAAGCGGCACGATGAAGCACTGGCAAGTTATGCGAAGGCTATTGCTCTTAAGCCTGATCACGTCGAAGCCTATAGCAACCGGGGCGTTACTCTGACAGAAATGAAGCGGTATGACGAGGCGCTGGCGAGCTATGCGAAAGCTATTGCCCTTAAACCTGACTATGCCAATGCTTATAATCACCGCGGCGTAACCCTGCAAGAAATGGGGCGGTATGCCGACGCGCTGCCAAATTTTGAGAAAGCCCTCGCGCTCAAACCGGATATGCCGTACGTACTCGGCACTCTGCTATATACGCAACTGCATCTTTGCAAATGGCAGGGGATCGACCAACTTGTTGAAAAAGTCGCAAAGGGCATACAAGCTGGAAAACCGGTATCGGCTCCCTTCCCACTGTTAGCAACACCGTTATCTATGGTAAAGCAATGTACGGAATTTTATGTAAAAGATAAATTTCCGCCGCGCCCGGTTAAACTATGGAATGGCGAACGGTACACACACGCAAAAATTCGCATAGCGTATGTGTCGGCCGATTTTCGTGAACATGCCCTGTCCTATTTAATGGCGGGCGTATTTGAACAACACGATAAAACGCGCTTCGAGATATATGGCATTTCATTACGGCCTGAAGCTCAGGATCCAATGGGACAGCGCCTTAGGGCAGCGTTCGATCACTTCATTGATGTCTCACAAAAAGGTGACCATGAAGTAGCGCAGCTCCTTCGCAATCTAGAAATTGACATTGCCGTTGATTTAATGGGATTTACGTTAGGCTACAGGATCAATATCTTCGCCTATCGTCCTGCGCCCGTCCAAGTCAATTACCTGGGTTATCCGGCCACGATGGGCGCTCCCTATATTGATTATATTATTGCCGATACATTTGTCATACCGTCACAAAACCAGCCACATTATTCTGAGAAAGTCGTGTATTTACCGGGCTGCTTTCAAGCGAATGATGACAGAAGATTTATCAGCAAGGAAAAGCCATCACGAGTGACATACGGCTTGTCTGAGAAAGACTTTGTATTTTGCGCCTTCAATACTACGTACAAAATTACCCCTGCATTTTTCGATATCTGGATGCGCTTGTTAAAGGCTGTTCCGGGCAGCGTTTTATGGTTGTTGGGTGATAGGAATGTCCAACATAATCTCTCTCAGGAAGCGGGTAACCGAGGCATCGAATCGTCCCGTTTAATTTTCGCGCCAAGAGTCAAATACGAGGAACATCTGGCAAGGCTACAGAATGCAGATTTATTCCTAGATACGTTACCCTTCAGTGCAGGAGCTACAGCGAGCGACGTATTATGGGCAGGAGTGCCATTATTGACCTGTGTGGGGCAAGCGTTTGCCGCACGCATGGCGGGAAGTTTATTGATGGCGATAGGCTTACCCGAGTTGATTACAGAAAATTTTAAGGATTATGAAGCACTGGCATTGAAGTTAGCAATAGAGCCAGAAAGACTGGCAACCATCAAAGCTAAATTGGCGCAGAATCGGGCAACGAGCCCACTTTTCAACACAATACTTTTCACCCGACGCCTTGAGGACGCTTATACAAAAATGTGGGAAAAAAGTCAGGCTGGGGAGTTACCTGATTACATTTCCGTTGCAGCATAACATTTTCTTCTGCTAAACACCTCATTGCTTTTTTATCGGCATGTATTATAGGACATTTCGACGACAACAAAATTACAAAATTGAGGAGATATCCATGAAAAAACTTGCTTTAGCGTCACTGATGATTGCGCAAACCTGCTTGACCGCTAGTGCAATGGCGCAGGGCATGCCGGGACTTACGATGAAAATAAACAGCATAGAAAATGGCCAGCCTATCGCTACAAAATTTGCCTATTGCATGCCAGATGGTAAAGGCGCTACGACCAACGGCGGTAACATTAATCCCGCTATCAGTTGGTCAGGCGCGCCGACCGGAACTAAATCCTATGCTTTGATTGTGGTCGATCCGGATGTGCCGGGCAATTTCGATGCGGCCAACAAACCTGGCCAAACCATTGCCAACGATGCACCACGCCGCAATTTCTATCATTGGGTCTTGGTGGATATCCCGGCATCCACTACCAGCATTGCAGAAGGCGCCGACAGCAAAGGCACGAGTGCCAAACCGACCGGAAAAACATCCTACGGTATCAATGGTCAGAATGATTACGGCACCGGTGCAGGTGGTTATAATGGCCCCTGCCCGCCATGGAACGACGATCGGATGCACCATTATCATTTTGCGGTGTATGCGCTTGATATATCATCGCTGAACTTAACCGGAAATTTCACCGGCAAGCAGGCGGAAGATGCCATGACCGGCCATATCCTGGCCAAAGGCGAAGTGGTCGGCACCTACACCAATAATCCAAAGATGGTTGGGAAGTAATTAGAGCTTGCTATCCTTGCGGACCCAGATTTTGACGTCGTAGCCGGGAATGTGCAACGCGTCGGGGCGGTAATGCGGCAGAATGACGGCACATTCGTCCGGATAGGCTTTACATAAATACGATCCGGGAATATCGAAGACTAATATGTCGGGCTTTTGGCTGGCGATGTATTGGCCATCAAAAAGTTCATGCCCAATAACGCCTTTGCCGAAGCGGGTAATAGTATTGCGATGGGTGGCGAGATAAGGATCGGTCAGCCCGAAGACATCCAGCGCTGGCAATTCCGAGTAATAGGGGATCACCCCAGCGGCAAACACCGCGATGGTAGGTTGAGGATGCATTGCGCCATATTTCTCTTTAAGCGCTAGTCCCATTGCCTTGGCATTGATAATCCAGTCGCGCGCTTCCGGCGCCTGAACCGTATCGACCTGCCATTGCTGCCAGACATGGCAAGCCAGCACATAACCGAGAAATATCCATTCTTTCTTCACCGGCGCATAGGTCAGGCCAAGCCTGACGCCGTGCATGAGCAGCAGGATGATTACCGGAAAAACCGGTAGAAATGCCCGGAAGCAGGGAAAAAAATCGCCGCCGTTGATAAGTATCGCCACGCTTAGAAAAGCCAGAATGGTGAACAGGAAACCGCCATAGCGTATCGTGCGGGCTTCGGCGGGATTTTTGCGGGCCATCCAGTAATTGATAACGGCGTAGATCAGAAGCGGCAGAAAAAAATACAACGCGTTGACGATATAGACAAAGCCGCTTTCCAACCGCTCAGGGGTGAAGGCTACCTTAACCATGACGGTATTGGGAAACCATTGATGGTAATAGCTGACGCGGAAGGCCAATTGCAGCAGAAAACAAATCATGGGTATGACGCAAAGAATAGCCGTCATGCGCAAGCGCTGGCGGAAGGGAAGAGTCGAAAACAGCATCAGTCCCAGAGCGGTGGCAATAGTATAGATGGGACCTTCAGGACGCAGCGGACAGACCAGCGCCAGCGCTACGCCTGACTGACAGGCATTTGCCGCTAGCGGAGTATCCAGCAATGGGTAACACGAAATGAGGGCAGCGGCGAACAGTAGCATCACCAGCGGCGTTTCCATGCCAGCGACCGCCCAGATGGCTACCGGCGTCGCGACAGCGAATGCAAAAAAGCCAATGAGCAATGGCCAGCCCATCAGCTTTGCGGTTCTGGCATGCATCCAAAAAACAACAGGCGTCAACAGTGTGGCAATGACGCCTAACATCTGCGTTGCCTTGGGTAGCGCCATACCCAGATATCCTAATGCCGCATTGAACAACACCCATAGGAGATTAGAATAACCTTCAACATATTCGCCGTCATTCCAGGTTAGTCCTTTGCCCTGCAGAAACCGCTGCGCGTAACGCAGGCTAATGAAGGCGTCATCAGCGATGATATACGGGTAGACATAGTAGAAGAAAAAAATATGCGCAAGCAACACGGCTAGGCATATCAGGATTAAAGAGATGAGGCAGGTATTCTTGCAGGTGCTGGTCATAAATGGTGGGATAAAACAGAAGGCCTGCCGGTTTCCCGACAGGCCTTCTGGCGTAAAAACACGCAACCCTTACGTGCCGCTCTGCGAGCAACCCGCTTGTGGGGAGGTGGTGTTTGACGTGCCGGAGAACATCGCCGACACGATACCAGCAGCGCCGAATACGATGGCAACGCCGATACCTACGATGATCGCCATACCCCACGATACCTTACCCAGGAGGGCACCGATACCGATGACGGTGATAGCAATGGTAGCCAAACCTTTACCGGTGTTGCCGGTAAACCACGCGGTTACTGTGCAAAGCACAGCGCCCATCGGGGTGTTGGTGCCGACAGTAGTAGCGTGGGCGAGATCCGGTAACGTAACCAGAACCGCACTCAGCATAACCATCAGACATACTTGCCAAGCTAATGACAAGTCTTTGGTTGAAGTCTTCATAAAAGAACACCTTTCAAAGTGTTAAAAAACGCATAGTTGCTATTAAGTGTATATTTTATATACATATTAGCACATGCGAACCAAATATCCGCTTATAGAGATTCCTCCAGCGGATGATTTCATCATACAATAATCCA
>Ga0206952_10158_pt1 | contig 20264 bp, 18 predicted proteins | sample Alteio_BWOrgHeat_39_FD_152966 | JGI IMG/M metagenome (GOLD analysis project Ga0206952, IMG submission 152966) | Enriched cells from forest soil in Barre Woods Harvard Forest LTER site, Petersham, Massachusetts, United States -... | ecosystem: Environmental > Terrestrial > Soil > Temperate forest >... | reverse complement strand
GCATCCGCCACCCAGCCCTTGCACTCGATGCAGCCAATCGAAGCCGTGGTGCACCCGTCATAAACCTTGGCCAGCGTCTCTGGCGATGAAAAAACCTTGTGCAGATCCCCCACCGGACAAATATCCGGATTCCCTGGATCGGTCCGCCGCACCCGCGCCGGGTCTGTGACCATCGGCTTCAGCTTCTGCCGCACTACCGGCTCCGGATCGGTCAGCAGAATGGTATTCCCGTAGCTCTTCGACATCTTCCGCCCATCGGTCCCCGGCAGCTTCGGCGAAGGCGTCAGCAAAACCTGCGGCTCAGGAAGGATTTCGGGTGGCTATGGGGCTGAGCGAGAGGCTGGTAGGTGAAGTGACGCGATGATGGATGAGTTGAGACCGGGTGACTTGAATCCGGAAGCGTCGACTGGGGAAGATTCTGCGAAGGTCCCACATCTCCCTTCGGGAAATATGGGGCACCCTGGTGTTGAAAATCTCGGCCCGGAAGCGGCTTCGACTACGGCGGCTTCTGTGTCTGCTCCCCTTAAAAAAAATGCCCGAGAAGGGCAAGAAGGAAGATAGCGCGTCTCCTTTCTCGGTGACTGTCGGGAAGGTGTATGACGGGCCGTTGGACCTGCTGTTAGATCTGATTCGCAAGCAGGACATTGATATCTACGACATTCCGATTGCGAAGATTACGGCGCAGTTTCTGGGTTATGTCGAGCAACTGAAAGCTACGGATGTGGATACGGCGGGCGAGTTCATCTATATGGCTTCGCTCTTGATCCACATCAAGAGCAAGATGCTGCTGCCGCGCTCGCCGATCGAAACCGTCGAAGGCGAGGCGGATGATCCGCGGCGCGAGTTGGTGGAGCGGCTGCTGGAGCATGAGCGCTTCAAAAATGCGGCGCAGATGCTGGCGCAGAAGCAGGTGATCGAGGAGTCGACCTGGTCGAATCCGTCGCTGAAGGAGTTTCGCAACGACGACGGGACTGAGCAGGAGATTGCGGCCGATACAGTGGACCTGGTGCGCGTCTTCCAGGAGATTCTGGACCGGTTGAAGCAGCGGCCGGTGCTGGATGTGGAAGAAGACACGGTGACGGTTAGTCAGATGATCGATTATGTGCGACGGCGGCTGATTACCGAGGACAAGCCGGTCGCACTGAGGAAGCTGCTAGGGAGCGCGAAGTCGGAGCGGACGCTGATTGCCATGCTTCTGGCCTTGCTGGAGCTGGTGCGTTTGCAGGCGATTCTGTTGCGCCAGGAGCGCAATTTCAGCGATATTTTTGTTAAAAAGCATGCTGATTTTGAGCAAGTGATGACGGAGCGGATGAACCAGATGCGGGATGACTGGGCTTAAACTCTCCCCTCACTTTTCTGAACATCCCCACCCTGACTTCCCACCCCATCACAGGAAAACTGCGCGTGCCTGGAACCGGTTTTCGTCAGGGATGGGCACCAATTTTTGGGCATACCCTTCGTTCCTCGAAGCATGACAAACCCGAAAGATAGCCTCCCCGTTCATCAAAAATTAACATTGTTTCAGGGGGCTTTTTTACACATCGGGCCTACCGGCCCTGATAGGGTGCTTGCACCGCATCTTAATCGGAGCTGAAGTCCTATGAACGAAGCCTCTTCTGTAGCTATCCCCCCTGGAACTGCACCCTCTAAAGGTTCTCTTGAACACAAAATGAATAAATCCCCGGGGCTGATCGGCTCGCTGCTTTTTGGCGCGGTCCTGGTTACCGGCCTGGGGTATGCCGGATTTCATCTGGTGGATGACCTGGCCGGGACACACCTTATCGGCATCTGGCCCTGGGTCCTGCTGGTCACGGCGCTGGTGATCGCACTGGCGTTTGAGTTCGTCAACGGCTTTCATGACACGGCGAATGCTGTGGCTACGGTGATCTATACGCACTCGCTGGAACCGCACATGGCGGTGGCGTGGTCGGGCATCTGGAACCTGATCGGAGTGCTCACTTCGTCGGGCGGCGTTGCTTTTTCGATCATTACGCTGCTGCCGGTGGAGTTGATTCTGCAGGTAGGTCGCGGAGCTGGCTTTGCCATGGTCTTTGCGCTGCTGATTTCGGCGATCCTGTGGAACCTGAGCACGTGGGCGCTGGGGCTGCCGGCATCGAGTTCACATACGCTGATCGGATCGATCATTGGCGTCGGCATTACGAACCAGATTATGGGCGGGCACAACGGCACGAGCGGCGTGGACTGGGCGCAGGTGGGCAATGTGTTTCGCGTGCTGCTGATCTCGCCGCTGGTGGGCTTTGTATGCGCGGCGCTGCTGCTGTTGATCATGAAGTTCCTGATCAAGGATCCAGCTCTGTATGAGTCGCCCAAGGGAACGGAGCCGCCGCCATTCTGGATTCGCGGACTGCTGATTCTGACCTGCACAGGTGTGAGCTTCGGTCATGGATCGAATGACGGGCAGAAGGGCATGGGCCTGATCATGCTGATCCTGATTGGTACAGTCCCGACGGCGTATGCGCTGAACCATGCGATCGGCACTGGCCAGGTTGCGGATTTCGCGGCCGTCTCCGAACAGGCCGCCCACGTGTTGAGTGGCTACGTATCGCAGGACGCGGTGATGGATGATGCGCGCGCGGATTTGACGGACTATATACGCAGCAAGAATTTCACTCCGACAACGGCGCTGGCGGCGCGGCAGCTGGCGATCGATATTTCAAATGAGGTGCAACAGTACAAGGCACTTGCCGCCATACCAGCCGGGCAACAGCAGAACGTTCGCAACGACATGTATGTTGAAAGCGAAACGCTGCGGCTGATGGCGAAAGCGAAAACACCTGCATTCAGCGCCTCCGATAAGGCCATTCTGACGAACTATCAGAAGCATCTGGACACGTCGACCAAGTTCATTCCGACCTGGGTGAAGGTGGCCGTGGCCGTAGCGCTGGGACTAGGCACGATGGTTGGCTGGAAGCGTATCGTGGTGACGGTAGGCGAGAAGATCGGCAAATCGCACCTGACGTATGCACAAGGGGCGTCGGCTGAGATCGTGGCGGCATGCACGATTATTGCGGCCGATCAGTTCAAGATGCCGGTGTCGACGACGCATGTGCTGTCGTCGGGTGTTGCCGGAACGATGATGGCGAACGGGAGCGGACTCCAGTGGTCGACGGTGAGAAACATCGCCATGGCGTGGGTGTTTACGCTGCCCGCGGCGGCTCTGCTGTCCGGCTTGCTCTTCTGGGTACTGCGGCAGTTTATGCACTGATATCGCAACAGACCTGACGCAATTCGCGGCGCTTCGGTAGTATCAAAGAGAACCGGAGCGCCGTTTTCATTTTTCGGGCGTATCCTGTCCCCCTGAACGCATGAGTCTAAAAGCAAAGATTGAAGCGGTGATTTACGCCGCAGAAGAGCCGGTGACGCTCGCCGCACTAGCCGGCCTGTTCGTCGATGAGGCCCTGGAAGAGAAACGGGCGCGGGAAGCTGCCGCGCAAGTAGTTGAGCCTGCGAATGAAGTGGCGGTGATGCTCACGGCTGAAAGCCTGGAGCCGGATGACGGCGCGGTTCCGGCTGAGGCAGCTGTGCTGATTTCCGAAGAGCATGCTGCGCCGTTGACGGTGGAAGAGGCTGCGGTGATGGCGGCTCATGCTTCCGAAGAGGACGTGACGATTGTCGAGGCGGTCGTTGAATCGGAGCCAGCTGCGACGTCGCCTGAGGAAGAGAAGCGTGCGGCGCGCCAGCGCGATCGCGAGGTGCGCGAGGAACTGCGCCGCGTGGTTGGCGAATTGATTGCCGATTATGCGGACAGCGATCGCGGCATGGAGATTCGCGAGATTGCCGGCGGGTATCGCGTGGGCACGAAGCCGGAATATCACGACGCTGTGCGCGGGTTTGTGAGGAGCCTGAAGCCGCCCATGAAGCTTTCGTTACAGGCGCTGGAGACGCTGGCGGTGATTGCTTACAAACAGCCGGTGACTGCGCCTGAAGTCGGCGAGATTCGCGGGGTGGATTCGGCGGGCGTGATAGGGTCGCTGATCAGCCGCAAGCTGATTACGACGGCGGGACGCAAGCAGGTGATCGGTAGGCCGATTCTTTATAAAACGACGAAGGAATTTCTGCTGCGCTTTGGGTTGAAGGACCTGAATGAGCTGCCATCGATTGAAGAGTTTGAGAAGATGGCAGCGGGTGAGCTGGCTGAATCGGAAGAACTGCCCTTCGAAGAGGCCAAGGCTGTACCGAATGAAGAAGGCATTGTCGAGTCCGAGGCTGATGAGGTTGCGGATGAGACGAAGGCCGAGTCGCACGGAGAGGCTCGGGCACATGCCTCTGTTGAGATGGTGGATGAATCCGAGGATGAGGCTGAGGATATTCCGGGCATCGCAGTCGAAATCGCCATTGAGGGCGAAGAGGCTGAGATCATCAATGAGCCTGAGCATAAGGAGCCTGAAACCGAAGAGCCGGCGGAACACAGGTCATGAGCGAGCCGGTCGGTAATTCGGTCAGGCTACAGAAGATCATTGCCCAGGCAGGTATTGTCTCGCGGCGCAAGGCAGAGGAGCTAATTCTCGATGGCCGGGTGCAGGTGAATGGGCAGGTTGTTACCGAGCTGGGCACCAAGGCCGATCCGGAGCGCGACCACATCCGCGTGGACGGCAAGCTGCTGCAGGGCGCGCAGCAGCATCGCTATCTAATGCTGAACAAACCGAAGGGTTACGTCACTACGGCGAGCGATCCGGAAGGCCGCCCTACGGTGATGAAGTTTGTTGAGCGCGGCGGTGTGCGCGTTTTTCCGGTCGGGCGGCTGGATTACCAGAGTGAAGGCCTGCTGCTGATGACCAACGACGGAGAACTGGCAAATGCGCTGACGCGGGCGGCGGCGAAGGTCGAGAAGGTCTACCTGGTGAAGGTCAGCGGCAAGCCGAGCGCGGCCGGGCTGGATCAGCTGCGATCGGGGATCATGATTGAGCGCGGGAAGCCGGGAACGCGCGAAGGACGCGTGATGACGGCTCCGGCTACGATCAAGCTGATGCGCGATGCGGAGAATCCCTGGTATGAGATGACGCTGGTTGAGGGGCGCAACCGGGAGATTCGCAAGATGTTCGAGGAGATCGGGCACCACGTAGAGAAGATTCGGCGCGTGGGTTATGGGCCGCTGGTACTGGATGTGCCTCCGGGGGAGGTGCGAGAGCTTTCGCTGGATGAGGTCGAGGCACTGCGGAAGGCTGTTCGGCCTAAGAAGGCTGCTTCAGGAAAGGTGACTGCTCCGGCGCCAGCGGCGAAGAAACTGCTGAACGCTGCACCGAGACGTCCGCGGCGCCTGGCGAGGCCCGTTCTTCGCAAGACTAAGTAGTTTTGATATCTAAATTCCTTCCATTTGCCAGTTCGGGGATGACTCGTGGGATTTGGGTTCTTGCTTTCCCACCCCTTCGACAGGCTCAGGGCAGGCTCTATCGCAAAGTGCGCGACAGGATGGGGCACCCTTTTTTCGTGCTGCTGCCCAGGGAAAAGCAGGTCCTTCGACTGCGCACTGCATGCTCCGCTCAGGATGACAAATCTTTGGTATTTAGGCTGCTTAGCGGCGATTGAGATTGATGTCTAGCTGGACGCCCTTTCCGTTGAGTGTATTTACGGCTGAAAGCGAGAAGAGGCTGGCCTGTCTGGAGCGGTGGCGAAAGACGTAGTCGCCGATCAGGTATCCGAAAGTGCTGCCTACGATTACATCCGACGGAAAGTGCTCGCGGGCCAGGACGCGTGATGCGGTTACGGCGGTCGCCAGCGAATAGACGGCTATTTTGGTGGCGGGTGTGTCATATTGGCCGGCGATAACGCGTGCAAACGACCACATGATCATGCAGTGGTTCGATGGCATCGATTGACCGTCAGGCCATGTGGATGTGCCGTGAGGCCAGAAGCGGCCGGTTCCGTCGCCCTGATTGGGGCGCTCGCGATCGATGGCGTACTTCAAACCTTCGTTCAGGATGATCGCGTCGAGGGTAGCTTCTCCGGCCAGAATCGAGGATTCCTGCAGATAGTCGTTTTTCTTGGCGGCGCCGACCAGGTATCCGATGACGGGTGCGGCGGAAGCGCCATAGGTCGTGTAGTCTGAGAACTTTTTGAACTTGTCTTCGCGGCTTGGATTCGATCCCAGATCGCGCATGATGTGCGCGTCGTAATCAATGGCAAAGCCGGTAGCTACCCCGAAGGGGGCTATCCAGAGAAAATCCTTTGCGGTGACGCGCAGCGGGCTGGTGACGATCCCTGCTTCGTCCTGTGCGACGTGCACAATGCAGGGCTTGACCGAATGCATGGAGCAGTCGTCGTTTGCCGTCGATTGTGCCCTGAGTCCAGATGTACAACACAGAGAAAGAAGAGACAGGCTCAGCCTGAAAAACGTGCGCACGGTGCGAACGTATCACCTGCAAGATGAAGATTCCCTTAAGGCCGGACTCGGGACCGTCAGGCAGCGGGGGTAATGGAGAGGATATCGATCGGCAGCAAGGGCTTCAGTTCCGGCGTTTTGATTTCAAGGAAATTTCCGTCGGCCAGTTCAGAAAGCACTTTATTAGCAGTATCTTCGGTGCGGGTGGAGATAATATGCAGCCGCCGAACGGCGCGTATCGTGAGAGTGGCCAGCAAAAAACGATTTTCGACCTTTATAGCCGCAGAATAGACCAGCTGGGAGCGCATATTGCCTCGTTTCGTGAATTGCATTGCCTCGGGTCAAGAGGCCGCTCAGAAAACGAGGGCAGCCAGATGAAGGACGAAGGGAAGATCACCCTCCAAGCCTCAGCATACGCGCCGCTGCGCCTTTTACCTAGCGATTTCTTCCGTTTTGCGCGGCGAGATTACTCCGGCGCGGGCTGCCACAGTTCCACGCGATTGCCTTCCGGATCGGTAAACCAGCCGAAGCGGCCGTATTCGCTATCATCGCGCTTCGGATCGACAGTCGTCCCGACGGCGATTAATGCGTCAAGCACGGCGTCGAGGTCGTCGACTTGAAAATTGAGCATGACAGGTTGTTGAGGTGGCCAGTAGGTGTTGTCCTGCGCGAAGAAGGCGACGGTGTAGACATGCTCTTCTTTTGCCGCAAAAATGAAGCCCGCACCCTCAGTGAGCTTGAGCCCTATGTGCGCTTCGTACCAGGCATAGAGCGCCTTGGGATCACGGGCGCGGACGAATACTCCGCCGAGGCCGATTGCCTTTGCCATTGTTCACTCCTCGCTGTTGATAGTTTGTGTAAGCGTCGATTTATGCTTCGCTTTGCGGCGCTCTTCGCGGGGCTTGTCTTCGATGACACGCTCTGCTTTGGGCTGGCCCACTCGGTCCCGAGCATTGGCCTTGACCGCTTTGACCGCTGAAAATTTCTTTGTCTTCTTTTTTGCCATTCGTGCGTTTGTAGGTTCAGCCGAAGTCAGATGGGTTTCCTGTTGCTCGATCATTATGAAATACTTTCGGGGTCAGTGCCGGGGGTATTTGCTGTGGAAGAACGCGATTTTTTTGTTGAACAGAATGAACAGCGCAACCATATGCTCACCTGTCCGCACTGTGGCAAGGCGGACGAGTACCAGCTGTCGTGGCTGGTGCGGCGCAAGCGCCCCACGCTGCCTCGCAACGCCGATGAGCGCGACCGGGCGCGCTTTGCCAAGGCGCAGTCCTACATGGTTCGCAAAGACGATATGGTGGCGTGCAAGAATATTCGCTGCCGTAAGCGGTTTGAGGTAGCGGGCGTGCAGTCGGTGGCGTTTTTGCAGTCTGCCTGATTCGGTCAATCTTTCTTAAACGCGGAGCGCGCTTTGATTCGTGGCCGCTGTAGGTATCTTCTGCTCCTGATTTCGCTGACTCTGGCGGCGTGGGGCCAGACTGATCCGGTTGCTTCGCTAAGGCAGAGCTTTCTTCATCCTCCGGAGGATGCGCGCATCTGGATGCGCTGGTGGTGGTTCGGACCAGCGGTCGAAGACGACGAGCTGGTCCGCGAACTGCGGACCATGAAAGAGGGCGGCATCGGCGGGGTGGAGATTCAGCCGGTGTATGCGCTGGCTCTGGATGACCCGGCGAAAGGGATTCGCAACAGGCCGTATCTTTCCGACGATTTTCTGCATTCGGTCAGCTTCGCCAACCAGATTGCGCGACAGATGGGAATGCAGGTGAGCATCACGCTGGGGAGCGGATGGCCTTATGGCGGGCCGCATATTCCTATTACCCAGGCTGCAGGGAAGATGCGGTTGGCTCTTGTCGGTCTGCCTGCGGGTGCGGGCCGCGTGGCGCTGCCTGCTCTCGAAAATGGCGAGGCGCTGCTGGCGGCTTTTGTGGTTACGGGGACGGCTGCGAGCTACGAGCCCGAGGCGGCGAAGCGAGTGGCGTTACCGGACGCCGAGGCTAGGGCTTTGATTTTGCCTGCGAGTGACTCGGAGCGTCTGGCTCTGTTTTTTATCAGCAGCCGCACCGGGCAGCAGGTGAAGCGGGCGGCGGTTGGGGCTGAGGGATTTGTGCTCGATCACTTTGATCGGGCGGCTATCGAGCACCATCTTCAATACGCAGGCGACAGGCTGTTGAGGGCGTTTGGGGATCAGCCGCCTGCTTCTGTCTTCAGTGACAGCCTGGAAGTGTATGACTCGGACTGGACGCCGGATTTTCTGAGCGAGTTCGAAAAACGGCGCGGGTATGATCTGACGCCTTATCTGCCGGAACTCTTTTCCGGGACTGACGAGCTGGCGAAGAGTGTGCGGCATGACTGGGGCGAGACGCTGGGCGAGCTTGTCGATGAGAATTATCTGCAGCCGCTGACGGCGTGGGCTCATGCGCATCACACGCTGTTTCGGTCACAGACGTATGGCGAGCCTGCGGTTACGCTTTCCAGTAACTCACTCGTAGATCTGCCTGAGGGTGAAGGGCCGCAGTGGCGCAGCTTTTCCTACACGCGATGGGCTACCTCGGCGAGCCATTTGTATGGACGACCTGTGACTTCCGCGGAGGCGTGGACGTGGCTGCATTCACCGGCGTTTCGCGCGGTGCCGCTGGATATGAAGGCGGAGGCGGATCGGTTTTTTCTTGAGGGCGTGAACCAGTTTGTCGGGCATGGATGGTCTTACTCTCCGGCGTATGCGGGGGAGCCGGGATATGCGTTCTATGCGGCAGCTGTTTTCAATCAGCACAATCCGTGGTGGCCGGTGATGCCGGAGATTGCCGGGTACCTGCAGCGGCTGAGTTTTCTGCTGCGGCAGGGTGAGCCGGCAAACCAGGTGGCGGTATATGTGCCGACGGATGATGCGCAGGCTGACTTTACTCCGGGGCATGTTGGGGTGACGGAGCAAATGGCTCGCTACATTGCGCCGGAGTTGACTGCGAGCATTCTGGATGCAGGCTACAACTTTGATTACATCGATGCGAAGGCGATTGACAAGGTCGGTATCCATGCCACGGTTTTAGTTCTGCCGCATGTGGACCGGATTTCGCTGGCTACGCTTCAGCAGATTGGGGCGTATGTGCGGAAGGGCGGGAAGGTGGTTGTGGTGGGGCGGCTTCCGCAGCATGCTCCGGGGCTACAGGATGCCAGGGACGCTGCGGAGATAGAGAGGGTTGCGCAGAGTTCGAAGTGGATGTTTGCTGCGCGTGACTCTGAAGTCAGCTCTCTGCTGAAGAGGGCGGTTGCCCCAGATATGCAGTTGGACTCGCCTGCTCCTGAAGTGGGATTTATTCGGCGGAAGCTTCCGTTCGCAGATATTTACTTCGTTGCGAATACCAGCAATCACGCGGTTTCGGTGAAGGCTCACTTTGCTTCGCGTTGGACGAATGCGGAGGAGTGGGATGCGTTTTCGGGCAAGGCTTACCGGGCTGATATGGAATTGGGTCTGGCTCCATATGAGTCGCGCTTGTTTGTTTTTCATGATGGCTCTGACTCATTACCCGAGCCTTGGCGTGGACAGGCTGTTGACGGTAGCGAGGTTGATTTGAGTCAAGCCTGGCAGGTTGCGTTTCCGGAGCTGCATCATCATGTGGCGATGACCTCGCTCCAATCGTGGACAGAGGCTGAGGCGACGCGCTACTACTCGGGGCACGCTGTTTATTCGAAGGATTTTGATCTCCCGGACACCGCGCCAGGTTCGGGGAGACATTATTTTCTGGATTTTGGCGAAGGGACGCCACTTCCGCCGGACGATCCGAATAAGCCGGGGATGCATGCGTTGCTGGAGGGGCCGGTTCGAGAAGTGGCCATGGTTTCAGTCAACGGGCAGAGGGCTGGATCGGTCTGGCGGCCGCCTTATCGGCTGGCTGTGACGGCGTTTCTGCACGGAGGCAAGAATCATCTGGAAATTGAGGTTGCGAATACGGCGATCAATACGCTGGCTGGGCGGTCGCTGCCGGATTACCGGTTGCTGAACCTGCGCTATGGGCAGAAATTTTCTCCGCAGGATATGGAGCATCTGGAACCGCTGCCTTCGGGGATTCTTGGGCCGGTTCGGCTTGTGCCGGAAGCCGCGGCCATCCCTTGACGACTCTTCGCCAGCTGTCAAGATGAGAAATTGGAGCGCCGCCTTCGACGGCGATCATCAAAACCCACGTGAGTCCGCGAAGTCTGCGGCTTCGCTCCCTTTAACATGGGGCACCCGAAACCGGTCTAGGCCTGGGCTTTGGGGACGGCTTCTTCCCATCGGCCTTGCGACTTAAGGATAAGCTCAATCACTTCGCGTGCTGCGCCTTTACCGCCTCCAGCGGTGGTGACGAAGTGGCAGGCGGCTTTGAGTTCGACGGCGGCGTCGGCTACGGCGACGGCCAGGCCTGCACGCACAGCGAGCGGAAGATCAGGAAGGTCGTCGCCCATGTAGGCGGTTTCTTCTTCGGTGACTCCGGCTTTCTGCAGGCATTCTTCAAATGCGGCGGTTTTTGTGGCCTGGCCGAGGTAGACGTAATCCACATGAACCTCGCTGGCGCGTTTCTGCACGGCGGGTGATTTGCGTCCAGTGATGAAGCCGGTTTTGATGCCCATGATGTGGGCGAGGGTCAGACCTGCGCCGTCTTTCGCGTTGAAGACCTTCATTTCGAGAATTTCGCCGCCGCCGGGCGGGGAGATAAGACAGACGCCGCCGTCGGTAAGGGTGCCGTCTACGTCCATCAGGAAGAGCTTGATCTTTTTCGCGCGGTCGAGGACGGATTGGGGGAACTGCAGATTGTCTGGCATGGTGACGATTCTATATCGCGTTTATTTCACGGTTGTTGCTGGATAGAGTGATTTCAGAGCGGCTTTCGCGTCTACTTTGCTGAGGCGGTACATGAGCAACGCGGCGCGCTCGGTGTTTATGGGCTGCGCGGAGAGGTCGACGGTTTCGCCAGGCTCGTGCGCGCCTTCGCCGGTGGCTCCGATGCCGGCGAGGCCGGGGAGCGTGTCGGCTACGAAGGCGATGTCGCCTGCGCCGCGCTTCATGGGGTCGAGTTCCGGCATTTCTGGGAAGCCGAGGTTCTTATTCGTGCCGTTCAGCATGCGAAGGAGGGCGCGGCTGTCCTCAGTGGGAGCCATGGCGGGGTAGCCTTCGCCGAATTCGATCGTTGCGTTTGTTTTGGGCAGGTGCTGGGTGACGATGGCTTTCATCTTGGCTTCGATGCGGTCGGCCTGTTCGTTCGAGATCGTGCGGATGTCGCCGCTGGCGTAGGCGGTGGGAGGGATGATGTTGCCCTTACCGGTGACGGTGCCGGAGATGCCTTCAGAGTCTACGCTGAGGCTGGTGCCTCCAAGGGTCATGCCGACGTTATAGGTGAGGTATTGTTCAGGGAGTTGGGTGCGGAAGGCGTCGAGGATGCGTGCTACTTCATAGATCGCTCCGTAGCCTTTGCTATCGGAAAAAATTGCGGAAGAGTGGCCGCTTTCGCCAGTGGCCTGGATTTTCCAGCTGATGGAGCTGCGGCGGCTGACGCTGCCGTAGAAGATGCCGTCGAGGCGCGGCGTACCTTCGAATTCGATGGCGACATCGCTGTGTTTGGCGGCGGCGATCATGTCGCGTCGGGAGATGGTGGCGGGCTCTCCATGCGCTTCTTCATCGCCGCTGAGAACGATGGTGATGTCGGTCTGCTTGAGCACTCCGGCGGCCTGCATGGCCTTGAGGGCGTAGAGCATGATGACGAGGCCGCCCTTCATGTCGTTGGTGCCGGGGCCGGTGGCGATGTTGCCGTTTACCGTGTAGGTCTGGAAGGGGCTGTCTTTTTCGAAGACCGTGTCCATGTGGCCGATGAGCAGCATGCGCTTGCCGCATTTACCAGGCTCGGGGCATGCGTGCTCGGCTACGAGGGTGCCGGCGCGCTTGACCTCGTCCATAGGGATCCATTTGGTTTGGAAGCCGAGTTCGTCGAGCTGCGCAGTGATAATTTTACCGACGGCGCGGACGCCTTCGAGGTTGCGGGTGCCGCTGTTGATTTCGACCAGTTGCTTGAGGAGGTCGTTCGAGGCCTGTTCAGTGGCCTGGATGTAGCTGACCATGGCCTGCTCGGGCTGGGAGAGTTGTTTTGCGTGTAATGATGACGTTACGAGCACGGCTGCGGCCAGGATTCTCTTGCGCATGATGAGAGAGAGGATAGCATTCGGGCCTTTGCTGAAACTCAGATCGCAAGAAGCAGCTCCCTTCGGCAAGCTCAGGGCAGGCTCTTCGACTTCGCGCCCCTGGCGCTTCGCTCAGGATGACAACACGTTTTTACTAGCTGGTGCAGTGACGAGGACTGATCCGGCGTAAATCCGATATACTGACGCGTTCACCTATGAAGATTCTGGTTTGTATCAAGCAGGTTCCGCAGAAGGATGCTCCGCTGAAGCTGAACGAGTCCGGGACGTGGATTCGGGAAGATGTTTCATATGAGGTCAACGAGCCGGATGCCTATGCTCTGGAAGAGGCGCTGCGGCAGAAGGAAAAGCATAGCGGCGAGGTCGTCGTCATTACCGCAGGCCCAGCGCGGGCTCAGCAGGTATTACGGGAGGCGCTGGCCAAGGGAGCCGATCGGGCTATCCATCTGGAAGACGATAAGTTTGTTCAGCTTGATTCGACCAATACGGCGCGGGCGATTGCCGCGGCTGTGGCTGAGGAGAATTTCGACCTGATCGTGACGGGTTTGCAGTCCGACGACTTTGGCGCCGCTCAGACAGGTGTGCTGCTGGCTGAAATTCTGGGGTTGCCGCATGGGACGATCATTATCGGAATTGAGAAGACGGACTCGGGGCTGCATCTGAAGCGGGAGTTGGAGGCCGGGCATTATCAGTTCATCGACCTGCCGACGCCTGCGGTGCTGACGATTCAGAGCGGCATCAATAAGCTACGGTATGCGAGCCTGATCGGGATCAAGCAGGCCAAGAACAAGCCGCTGCGCAAGGTGGCGTGGGCGGAAGTGGAGCCGAAGCTGAGCAGGAATCTGCAGCAGATTGAGCGGCTTTATATTCCGGTGAAGCAGAAGAAGACCGAAATGATTGACGGTCCGCCAGCGGAAGTGGCGCGCAAGGTGACAGAGTATCTCAAAAATACTGCGCGCGTGATTTAATTGTTGTCAGAAAGACTTGAGGAGATTTGAGCACCATGGCCAATATGAATATTCCCGCAGAGGAGCGCAATCTGACGCCCGATCAGGTGGAGGCTTTGGACAAGCGCCGCCAGTGGGGAGTGACGTATCAGGTGATTGGCGGGCAGTTTGCCTTTTTCGCTGTGCTGCTTACGCTGTGGTCGGGGCAGGATATTACCTATTCGCCGGGCTGGGTGCATCCGATGGTGTACTACAACGTTCTAGCCGGGGTGCTGGCGATGGTTTTCGGCGGGTATGGGACGTTTCTAAAGCGCGGGCGTCCGGAGTTTTCCAGCCTGTAACCGCAGGTCCCCTTCGGCAGGCTCAGGGCAGGCTCTCGGCTACGCGCTTCGCGCTCCGCTCGGGATGACAACTCAAAAAATCTAATGGGGGGCTTCGGCTCCCCTGAGGTGTGTATGGCGGACACTATACTTGTGGTTGCGGAACAGCGGGAAGGCAAGCTGAATCGCGTTTCCTTTGAAACTATTACTGCGGCGCAGGCCATCTCGAAAGAAACGGGCTGGCCGGTTGAGGTTGTGCTGGCTGGCAGCGGGATCGGGTCGCTCGCGCAGGAGCTGGCGGGCAAGGCTGTGGCTCGCGTCTATGCGCTGGAGGCTCCGGTGCTGGCTGCTTATACCTCGGATGCTTATGTTTTTGCGTTGAAGCAGTTTGTGCAGGAGAAGCAGCCGAAGCTGGTGCTCTTTCCGCATACCTATCAGGTGCGCGACTTTGCGCCTCGGCTGGCACTGGCGCTGGACCGTTCGCTGATTTCGGATGCGGTTGGCTACAAGTACGAGAATGGCAAGCTGCTGTTTACGCGGCAGATGTTTCAGGGGAAGTTTGCTGCCGATGTTTCGTTCGGCTCGGATGGGCCGTGGCTGGCGACGTTCCAGATTGGGGCGTTTCGTGGGGATCAGGCTGAGGCTGGGTCTGCGCCTGTCGAAAATGTAACTGCTGCGGTTGCAGAAGGCTCGCCGCGTGTTACTCCGCATGAAGTGTTTCAGGAAGCGAAGCAGGCGGTCGATCTTTCGCAGTCGGAAGTGATTGTGGCAGTAGGGCGCGGGATTAAGGAACAGAAGAATCTGGCGCTTGCGGAGGAGTTGGCGAAGGTGCTGGGCGGCGAGGTGGCGGCTTCACGGCCGATCTGCGACAATGGCTGGCTTCCGCTGGATCGCCAGATTGGCAGCTCCGGGCAGACGGTTGCTCCTAAGCTCTATCTGGCGCTGGGGATCAGTGGGGCGATTCAGCATATTGTCGGCATGAAGGGCTCGCGGACGATTGTCGCTATTAACAAAGACCCTGAGGCTCCGATTTTTGAGATTGCGGATGTGGGCGTCGTTGGGAATTTGTTCGATGTGGTGCCTGCGCTGACCGAAGAGATTAAGAAGGCTAAGGCTTGAAATGAATTCCATAACTTGTCTAGACGATGTTCCGAACATTGCTCGTACAGCCGCGAGACAACAATTTCTGAACCGTTGGTACCACCTCCTGGGGATGGCTCCTTTTATCGTCCTGATTTTTATTGATTTCAAGTTCTTTCCAAAGTCGAACAACTGGATACTTGTAGTCCTAGTATTTGCTCCACTGATCTGGTGTGTCGCCGTTGTCAGCTACGCGTTCTATTTATTGATAACGCTCCATTGCCCAGCATGCCAAAAGCGATACGGACTTAAAGAGAATTGTCGATCTTGCGGACTTCCAAGACATCAGGCTCCATCCGGAATATTCGAGAACATCGTTTCGAGCAACTAAACAGTTCCAGAGCTACTGACTGTCGCCTGCGCCTCCCTGTAAGATGGTCGGTCGACCATGATCACTTTTCGCAAACCGATTGAAGGAATCGAGCGTCCGCAGATGGAGGCCGATGTTGTCATCATCGGCGGTGGGCCGGCGGGGATGGCTTGTGCGCTGCGGCTTTCGCAGTTGATTGATGAGCACAATGCGAACCATCCTGACTCGCAGCTTTCGAAGGACAACATCTATGTTCTCGAAAAGGCGCGCGAGGTGGGGCAGCATTGTTTGTCTGGCGCGTTGTTAGACCCGCGTTCGATGCGCGAACTGTTGCCCGGATTCGAGTCGGAGGCGCCGCTCGATACCGAGGTTACGAAGGAGTCGGTTTACTTTCTCTCGAAAGACAAGGCACGCAAGTTTCCGATTGTTCCGCCGCCGCTCCGGGACCATGGCAATTACGTCATCTCGATCAACAAGTTTGTGAAGTGGTTGGGCCAGAAGGTCGAAGAGGCTGGCATTACCGTCTTCACCGGATTTGCCGGGTCGGAGTTACTGTTTGAGGATGACAGCCGCGATGCCGAGATTGCGCGTGTGACGGGGGTTCGGACCGATGACAAGGGTGTCGATAAGCAGGGGCAGCAGAAGGCGAATTTTGAGCCTGGGTACGATCTGCGGGCGAAGGTTACGATCCTGGCTGAGGGCACGCGTGGGAACTGCGCTAAGCAGTTGATTGAACGGTTGGAGCTTGAAGATTTCTACCATGCGCAGACGTATGGAGTCGGCATCAAGGAGCTTTGGGAGATTCCGGCTGGGCGCGTTGCCAAGGGCGAGGTGATTTACACGCTTGGGTATCCACTGACGACGCGGGAGTATGGCGGGGCCTGGATTTACGGGATTTCGGACACGCAGGTTTCGGTTGGGTATGTGACCGGGCTGGATTACGAGGACCCGCGGACTGATCCGCACCATGTCTTTCAGGATTTCAAGGAGCATCCGCTGGCGCGGCGGTTGCTTGAGGGTGGCAAGATGATTCGCTATGGCGCGAAGACGCTGCCCTATGGCGGCTGGCTCACGATGCCGCGCATCTATGGCAATGGCTGGATGATTCTTGGCGACTCGGCGAGCTTTTTGAATTCGCAGCGGCTCAAGGGGATTCATCTGGCGATCAAGAGCGGGATGCTGGCGGCGGAGACGGCTTTCGATGCGCTGCTCTCGGGTGACAGTTCTGCAGATACGCTGAGCGAATACAAGGCTGCCGTCGATGCCAGCTGGATGAAGGATGAGCTGTATCCGGTACGGAATTTTCATCAGGCGTTCGAGCATGGACTTTATGACGGGCTTGTCAAAGTCGGGATTCAGCAGCTGATGCGCGGGAGTAATCTTGGGCCGGATTATACGAATGAGGCCGGCTACCTGCGCATGCGGCATGCGGACGCGCTAAGTCTATATGGCGATGGGCGCGAGCATTTTCTTGGTAACGCGAAAGGCGATGGCAAGCTGACGTTCGATCGGCTTACTGATGTCTATCATTCGGGCACGCGGCATGACGACGATCAGCCGGTGCATCTTGTCGTCAAGGACCTGGATATTTGTAACAGTCGCTGTGGCAAAGAGTTTGACAACCCCTGCCAGTATTTTTGTCCGGCTGCTGTGTATGAGATGGTTGAGTCGAGTGAAACGCCTTCGGGCAAGCAGTTACATATAAATTTCGCCAACTGCGTGCACTGCAAGACGTGCGACATTATGGATCCGTATCAGATCATCAATTGGGTGCCCCCGGAGGGCGGTGGCGGCCCGAATTATGATGGGATGTGAGTGCTGGCCGCACGGGCGGCTGCGCCTTCGGCGCCATTCTGCGCTAGAGTAGGCCTGATGACTTCGATTTACATTCGGACTGCGACGACGAACGATGTTTCCGCATTGCGTGATTTGATTGAGCATTCTGTGCGCGAGTTGCAGGCTGGCTGGTATACAGCAGAGCAAATTGAGGCGGCGGTGCATTCGGTCTTCGGAGTCGACCAGCAGCTGATTGACGATGGCACTTACTATGTAGCTGAGATCGGCGGTCAACTGGCAGGGTGCGGAGGGTGGAGCAAGCGCGGGACGCTTTACGGAGCCAGCCACTACGATCATTCGCGGAATGATGTGATGCTCGACCCGGCGCGGGAACCGGCCCGGATTCGCGCGTTCTTCACGCATCCGGCATTTGCGCGAAAGGGAGTGGGGCGCGCGCTGCTCCTGCGCTGCGAGGATGAGGCGCGCATGGCCGGCTTCCGCAGTATGGAGATGGCGGCGACGCTGCCGGGGGTTCCGCTGTATGCGGCGCACGGATACCAGGCGTTCGAGGCGTTCGACGTTCCGCTGCCGGGAGGTCACTCGATTCAGGTACGGCGCATGGCGAAACAAATCAAGCCGTTATCGTAGACGGTTGATCTGCCGCCTGATTCATGAGACAGTACCATCAGTTTTCAAGCCCACCTCAACGCAAAAGACCAACTAAAAGTTACGCGGGTACCAATGTATGGCTCAAATCTCCTCCCATGGTGTTCTGGACCGGCATCGATCCGCCGCTCACGTACTCGCTGGCGGGACCTGCCCCGGTATCTTCTGGGCAAACGACCTTATCGATGCAGAGTATGCGGGAATCGCTTTTACGAGCGCGCACTTTCTCTGCTGGTTTCTGCAAAGAGGACCACTACAGAAAAGAATTTGTAGTGTGGCTGCCAGCGGGAAAGCCAATTCTTCGTCGCTTTGCTCCTCAGAATGACAACTTGTGCGCGGTATGGCAATCCTGAATGCGTTTTAGCCGCCGATGTGCACCATGCTGCGGGAGGGCTTGAGGAAGTCGGGTTCGCCGATGTGGTGTCGTGCTTCTTTCTGATCTACCGTCGCGCGGATGAAAGTGGCGATCTCATCGTCGCCGGCGCCGCGGCGCATGGGGCCGTAGAGGTCGTGATCGAATTGCGAGAAGAGGCAGGTGCGGATTTTGCCGTCTGAGGTGAGGCGGATGCGGCTGCAGTGTCCGCAGAATGCCTGCGAGACGGGAGCGATGATGCCTATTTCGCCAATGCCGTCGTCGAAGGTGTACCGCTGGGCGGTTTCACTCACAGCGTTTGCATGGAGTCGGACGACAGGCCGAAAGGTGCTGAGTTCCTTGAGCAATTCCGGGACGGGAATTACGGATGCCGGCGTCCAGAGGCGGTCTTCTTCGAGCGGCATGAATTCGATAAAACGGACGATCACACCTTCATCGCGGGCGAATTTCGCGAAGGGGACGATCTGGTCTTCGTTGAAGCCGCGCAGGAGCACGCAGTTCACTTTTACTGGCCCCAGACCGGCACGTTGCGCGGCTCTAATTCCGGCGCGGACTTTATGGAAGCTGCCTGGAACGCGAGTAATGCGCGCGAAGACGTCTGGATCGACTGCGTCCATGCTGACGGTGACGCGGGTGAGGCCGGCGTCTTTGAGTGGCTGCGCTAGATCGGCGAGGAGATGGCCGTTTGTCGTCAGGGCCAGATCCAGTGCTTCGCCATCGATCGTTGTAAGTTTTGCGAGGCCGCGGATCAGGTCCGGAAGGCTTTTGCGCAAAAGTGGTTCTCCGCCGGTAAGTCTTACCTTCTCGATGCCGAGATCAACGAAAATGCGCACGATGCGGAGGTAATCGGCTATGGGCAGTTCGGAGTACTGTGCTCCGTCGTTCCCGGTCCGGCAATAGACGCATTTGTAGTTGCAGCGGTCGGTTACGGATACGCGCAGGTCGGTGATGGCGCGACCATGCTTGTCGATGAGCCGCGAGGGTTCGCTCGGCTGGACAGAATGCATATCGAGGCTGGGAAGGGACACCACCATCTTCTCACTGTATTCGATGCGTTGGCCCAAAACCAGATGCAGACTACTGTGCTCGCTGGATGGGGGTGAGGGAGTTCTTGTTTTCAGGAGCGGTAGGATCGACGCCGAAGTCCCAGACGTCGAGGTTGACTTCCTGCGGTGAAAGGACTTCCATGAGTGCGTATTCGCCGAAACCCAGCGGTTCTTTGGGGACAACCTTCATCCAGTGGCCGCCGGGAAGGATCTGAGTCGTGGCGTCGACGATGCTTTCCGATTGCGAAACCTTGCCCAGCATGCTGATGTTCATGGCGGCGACGACTCGGAGGTTTCTGCGCTGCTGTACGCGCACGATTACGTAGCGGCTGGTGGGCAGACTGTAGTTATTTTTGTCTTTTGTTTTGGAGCTTGCGCCGTGCGTATCGACTTTGAGGGCGTCGGCGGGTGCTGAGCTGTCGTCGTTCACGTCAAGAGCGACGTAAAGCTCGGGTTGGTTGACATGCAGCTGGATTTTGGCGTGGGCGCCGTCGATCTGGATCAACTGCTTTGAGCCGCCCATCGGATTGATGGCGGCTTTTAATACGTTATGTCCGAGATCCTTATTCAGGTCTCCATTGCTTTGTTGCAGACGGACCAACTCAGGAGTGCCATGAAAGGTGTCGAGAACCCAGACGCCGCTTTCATCCGGGAGGCGCAGCCCCGTTGAGACAACCGGCATGCGGGCCATTTCGGCATCACGTTCGGCGCGCTCTTCCTTGTCTACTTCGGCGGCGTCGTTCTGCTCGGATTTCTCGCGGGCGGCTTCGGCGGCAGCGAGCGCTCCGGGCTCATGCTCTTTGTTCCATTTGTCGGTTGCCGGCCAATCGATCAGATTGCTGGGCACCTCTTCCCATTCGCCACCGCGTTCGGCGCTTTTGTAGCGGACGCGGTCGCCCACGACCTGATACTGGGAGACCACCTGGAAGGAACCGTCCTTAAGAATGAGGCGTTTATTGGCATTCTGGGCGAGACAAGGCATGACGCAAACCGCCAGTACCGCAATCAGGATGGGAGCCAAGCGCTTCATGAGCCGTTTTTTAGACGAAGATACGATGGGTCGGGTCACTCGTGTCCCTGTTATATCGCACAAAAGCGGTCGGTGGTGCGGAGGTCTTTCGTACGGTCAAGACGTAAGTCCAACTATTTCAAGCTTAGGTTCTGCCCTTCGTTTCTGGTAC
>Ga0206952_10152_pt1 | contig 20300 bp, 22 predicted proteins | sample Alteio_BWOrgHeat_39_FD_152966 | JGI IMG/M metagenome (GOLD analysis project Ga0206952, IMG submission 152966) | Enriched cells from forest soil in Barre Woods Harvard Forest LTER site, Petersham, Massachusetts, United States -... | ecosystem: Environmental > Terrestrial > Soil > Temperate forest >... | reverse complement strand
GGTCTCGCCGGCCTTGAATTTTTAAGCGGTATTCCTGGCACTATCGGCGGCGCCGTTCGCATGAACGCAGGAGCCTATGGCAGCGACACATCAAAAGTCTTGATCGAAGCCGAAATCGTCGAGCGCAATGGAAAAATCCGCACCCTTAGCAACAAAGATTTGGGATTCACCTATCGGCACAGCAGCTTCCCGGAAGGTGCGATTGTAACCAAAGCCATCTTCAAAACGCAGCCGGGAAACAGGGAAGACATCGCACGCAAAATGCAGGAAATCGCCGCATCGCGCGAAGCCACGCAGCCCATCCGCATGCGTACCGGCGGCAGCACGTTTAAAAATCCCGAGGGACATAAGGCCTGGGAACTGATTGAAAAAGCCGGTTGCCGCGGGCTGACCTTCGGCGGCGCGCAGGTATCCGACATGCATTGTAACTTCATGATCAACACCGGCAGCGCTACGGCCGCGGATTTAGAAAATCTTGGCGAAGAAGTACGCAAGCGTGTGCGGGGAAAATGTGGTGTGGAGTTAGAATGGGAAATAAGGAGGATAGGGAAATCCTGATATGGCAGACAATGCAAGGCTGGTGAAAATTGCCAAAACCTATCTTCAGAAGGGTCGATGGAAACTGTTACTGGATCTACCCACTAATGAAGAAGTTCAGTTTATTTATAGTAAAGCCGTAATGTGGCTTAAGAAAAAGTCTGAAAAGGAGGGTACACCGCCTGGATATGTTGATCAAAACAAGGATCACCTTGCTGTTATACGCATACCTGGAATTCCACTCTCAGAATATCCCGCTCACAGGAGAGCTTTCCAACACGCTTTTGACTCGGCGCTGGAAGCGATGATGGAACAACGAGAAAAAGATGGCTCCGTGAAAAACAAATTAAAGAAGCAAGAACTTTCGATAAATAATCCAGCTTTTGGTATTATTATACCTATTATGATTGTGCCTCCCGATCAGCAAGGGCTTCCAGATGCAGAAAAAAAGGTTAGGCTGGCAGTAATCGTACATGAAGAGGTGCAAAAAATTCTTTCTGCGGCTTTAGAGGAAAGAGGAAGATGAAACACATCGCGGTTCTTTTAGGCGGTTGGTCGGTGGAGCGGGAGGTGTCGCTGGTGTCGGGCGCGGCATGCGCCAAGGCGCTGCACGAATTGGGATTTAAAGTCACCGAGATTGACGTGAAGCCAGATATCGCCGAAGTGCTGGCGAAAACGAAGCCTGATGTTGTGTTCAACGCGCTGCATGGCCGCTGGGGCGAGGATGGCTGCGTGCAAGGCTTGCTGGAGCTGATGAAAATTCCCTACACTCATTCCGGCGTGCTGGCTTCCAGCGTGGCGATGGACAAACCGATGGCAAAAAAAATCTTCGAGGAGGCCGGTTTACGCTGCCCGAAAGGAAAAACCATATCGCGTGCCGACATGCTGAGAGGCGATCCGATGCCCCGCCCTTATGTGGTGAAACCGGCTAACGAAGGCTCGAGCGTCGGCGTAAAACTCGTCTTCGAGAATGAGAATTTCTTTTTCACTGCCGAGAACTGGAACTACGGCGATTCGGTACTAGTGGAAGAATACATTCCCGGCCGTGAGCTCACCGTCACTATATTGAACGACAAGCCGCTCGGCGTCACCGAACTGCGCATCGGCAGCGGCTTTTATGACTACGAGCATAAATATACCGACGGCAAAACGCAGCATCTCTGCCCTGCCCCGCTGCCTAAAGATAAGTATGACGAAGTGATGCAAATGGCGCTGAAGGCGCACCGCGCGCTTGGCTGCCGCGGCTTGTCACGCGCTGATTTCCGCTATGATGAAAAACAGTTCTATCTACTCGAAATCAACACGCAGCCGGGGATGACGCCGTTGTCGTTATCGCCGGAGATGGCCAAACAGGCCGGCATCGGCTTTAATGAGTTGGTAAGATTATTGGTGGAAGATGCGCGGTTGGGAGCATAACGCATGGCTAAAAAAGATGAACCGCTGACGCCACGCCAACGCCAGTCGAAACGACTGATGCGTGAAAAAGCCATGCGCAAACGTCGCAAGGCGTTCCTGCGCCAACTTTCCATCATCGGCGGTGGTGTTTTATGTATAAGCTTGCTGACTGGAGGGTTATGGGCATGGAAATCAGGCGTGGCGGCACGCATTACGCAAACCGCGGTGAATGGCGCTTACGGCCTGACCGTCCGCGCCGGGTTTTCCGTGCAGGCGCTGTACCTCGAAGGCCGCAATCGTACCTCAATGGAAGAAATCGACAAGGCGATTGCCATCAAAAAAGGCGATCCCATTCTGCAACTTTCCCTAAACGATGTGCGCGAACGTTTACAGAAAATAGAGAGCATCAAATTTGCTGCCGTCGAGCGTTCGCTGCCTGACACGCTGCATATCCGCATCGTGGAACGCGAGCCGGTGGCGCTGTGGCAACATCAGGGCAAGCTGACGCCGGTCGATGACCAGGGCATGATTATGTCCGACCTCGATACCGCGCCTTACCAGCACCTGCCGCTGATTATCGGCGATGATGCGCCGCAGCATGCTGCCGAGTTGCTGACCATCCTCGCCTCTGAGCCTGACCTGGCCAAGCGGTTCGCTGCTGCCATCCGCATGGGCGATCGCAGGTGGAATATCCGCCTCACCAGCGGTAGCGGAACGGTTGAAGTCAAGCTGCCGGAAACGGATCCATCCACTGCATGGAAAAAGCTGGCGGAAATGCAGGAGCATGAAAAGCTGCTCGATCGCGACGTAAAAGTAATTGACTTGCGCCTCGAAGGCAGGATGTTTATTAAGTCAGCACCGCAGGAATTGCAGCATAAGAGCGAGAACCAGAGAGAGACATGACTAAAACTTCTAAACCCCTCCGTAAATCTTCTACCGGCAGCATCGCTGTGCTGGATATCGGCACCAGCAAAATCGCCTGCTTCATCGCGCAGGTGGATTCGGCCGGCGAAATGAAAATCGTCGGCATCGGCCACCAATTGTCGAAAGGCATCCGATCCGGCATCATCACCGATTTCGCCGAGGCCGAAGCCTCAATCATCGCCGCCGTGCACGCCGCCGAACAGATGGCCGGCGAAACGGTGGAGAATGTCATCGTCAGCCTTTCCGGCGGCAACCTCACCTCGCGCAATGTCACCGTCGAGATGACTATGCTCGGCGAAGAAGTCACCGATCGCGATATCATGGACATCATCGAGCAGGGGCGCGCTTCCATCCTTCACAACGAGAGCGACATCATCCATTGTATACCCGTTTCGTATTACCTCGATGGCGCGCGCGGTATCGCCGACCCGCGCAAAATGTTCGGCAAAAAACTGGGCGCCGACTTGCACATCATCACCGGCCTGCCGAGCGTGACGCGCAACCTGGCGCATTGCGTAGGCCGTTGCCATTTGAACGTCGAAGAATATATCGCTTCGCCCTATGCCTCGGCGCTGTCGTGCCTCGAAAATGATGAAAAACAGTTGGGCGTAACGCTGGTCGATATGGGCGGCGGCGTGACCAGCTTTGCCGTTTTCGCCGGCGGAAAAAATGTCTACACCGATGCGATTGCCATCGGCGGCCAACATGTCACTAACGATATTGCGCGCGGACTATCCACCGGCCTGCAACATGCCGAACGCCTGAAAACGCTGCATGGCAGCGCCATTGCCTCACCCAAGGATGACCAGGTGATGATCGAAGTGCCGCCGCTCGGCGAAGAAGAATCGGAAGATCCCACCACCATGCCGCGCTCGATGCTGGTCGGCGTCATCCGCCCGCGCATTGAAGAAATTTTTGAAATGATCCGCAGCAAAATCGAAATGGGCGGCGCTGGCGCTATGGCCGGCAAACGCGTCGTGCTGACCGGCGGGGCGAGCCAGCTGCTCGGCGTGCGCGACATGGCGGCGAATATACTGGGCAAGCAAGTGCGCCTGGGCCGCCCTCGGCCGCTGCCCGGTCTCGCCGAAGCCGCCTCCGGCCCCGCCTTCTCCACCGCCATCGGCATGCTTGATTATATCACCAAAAAACCGATGGAAGAGCAGATGTTCGATACCTACCGCCGCCGCCGCGGCCTCACCGCCGGCTTCGAAAAAGTGGTGAGCTGGTTTCGAGAGAATTTTTAATCTTATTAACGGCGAAGGTCTTTGCTGGAAGATTGATCAGGGGGAGTGGAGTCTTTGAGTTTTCTCACAGTTGCTGGCTCTGCCGCAGGGTTTAACACGTTTCCTAAATCAAGCGTCTCGGTAGATTGAAACTCAATCCTTGCAGTCTCCGCCTTACCAATGCCTGCTGTGTGGCGTTTATCCGAATACTCAGATACCGGTGGTGCGTCCGCTATTGCTTTTGCGACTCCTAAAATGGCAAGTAACCCAAGGGCTTTTGCTACGGCCTCCAATCCGCGCAATTGGGAAGCTGAGATGGGAGAAGGCACAACGAGATCTTCTAATCTTTTCTTAGTCTCAGCAATATATCCCTCGCCATAAGTATATCTTTGGGATTCCATCTTAGGGATGGCTTGAGTTAATTCTTCCTTTTCCCGTTTTTTTTCTCGTATGACTTCGTTCACCCATTTTTCGATCTTGTTAGGAACTTCTTCTCTAATGCGAGGAACCAATGTCTGAAAGGGGCGGAAGTTCCTAAGGTTTTCATGGCGGGGCAATCTGTCGCCTCTTTCCTTAATGTCTTTTCCTATTTCCTCTCTTAATAGATCATCGCGCATTTTTTTTACTACCGCATGCATGGTACCAAGCTTAACGCCAGAAATTGTGGATGCCTGTACAGCTAATGATTCTAAGCTGCGGTTAATGGCATCCCAGGCTTTTGCGAACTTTATTGCATGTTTATGCAGCGCTGCCACTTGCTGCGCATAGAGATCGCTATCAGCAGGTATATTTTTTGGATCCTCTTTTATCTCAATTCCCGTAAATTCCACGATTTGGTGAATAGGGCTGTGGCACCATTGAGGATTCTGAAACTCGTCAATATTCATTTTTAATTCCTCCCATGAGAGGTTTTTTTTTGGAATTCTTCCAGCGCTGCTAAAGGCATCCAGTGTTTTCAAGCGTGCGGCTTCAAGTGTGTCATAGGATTCTTTCAGGCGTTTTTCAGACGTACCGTCGGGGAAATTCGTGTGCTCAATACCAAAGCCATATGGACAAGCGGGGAGCTTAGATATCTGATGACCATATTCTTTCAATGCAATAGCGTAGCTATTGAATGCAACTTGCGCATCGGCCAGCCGCTGTCTTTGCGCGGCTGCCAGGATTTCAGGATCTATAGGCGGTGGCGTAGGTGTTGTTGAAGGCTCCTGCCTTCCGGATACGCCGTGCGCTGCCGCACTTCCAAAAACTCTTAGAAGAGTTCTTCTAGAGAGGCCGCGTGGTTTGGGTTGAATGGTTTCATCAGAGCTGGACATATCGTTCATTTTATAGCAATTTATTTATAAATCATTAACGATAATCATTCGGCATCAAATTTCTGCAAGTGCATTTTTTTGCCTCGACCTACAAAATGTTGTGGTAATTTGCGTAAAAATAGTCAATATTATGTGTCGTAATGGTATTTTTGAAGGGGAGAAGTCATGACCATTAACCTACATGTTCCTGTAAGAGAAGAACTTTTACGGCCTACGATCACCGTTATCGGGGTCGGGGGAGCCGGCGGTAACGCCGTCAACAACATGATTGCCTCGAATCTTGAGGGCGTAAACTTCGTCGTCGCTAACACTGATGCGCAAGCGCTTGACCACTCCCTCACCGAACGCACCATCCAATTAGGCGCTGGCATCACCAAAGGTTTAGGCGCCGGCGCTAACCCCGAAGTCGGCCGCGCCGCAGCCGAAGAAGCGCGCGAGGAAATCGCCGCGTACATCGAAGGCAGCAACATGGTGTTCATCACCGCCGGCATGGGCGGCGGCACCGGAACCGGCGCAGCAGCCGTCGTGGCACGCATCGCAAAAGAACAAGGCATCCTCACCGTCGGCGTCGTCACCAAGCCGTTCCAGTTCGAAGGCTCGCACCGCATGAAGCTCGCTGAATTGGGCTTGAAAGAATTGCAGGATTATGTTGATACGCTTATCATCATCCCCAACCAGAATCTGTTCCGCATCGCCAACGAGCGCACCACCTTCGCTGACGCCTTCAAGATGGCCGACGAAGTGCTGCACTCCGGCGTGCGCGGCGTAACCGACCTCATGGTGAAGCCCGGCCTTATCAATCTCGACTTCGCCGATATCCGCACCGTCATGCGCGAAATGGGCAAAGCCATGATGGGCACCGGCGAAGCTGCCGGCGATCGCCGCGCTATTGAGGCTGCCGAGGCCGCCATCTCCAATCCGCTGCTCGATGACGTATCGCTGAAAGGCGCTCGTGCCCTACTGATCAGCATCACCGGCGGCACTGACATGACCTTGTTTGAAGTCGACGAAGCGGCTAACCGCGTCCGCGAAGAAGTCGATCCCGATGCCAACATCATCTTCGGTTCTACGCTCAGCGAAGGTATGGAAGGCCGCATGCGCGTCTCCGTCGTTGCCACCGGCATCGATGCGGCGCAGACGCATGCTACCAAGCCCGTTTCAGCCGCCGAACCCAAGAAGCCTTATACTTTTGCCACCTTACCCAAAGCTGAACCGGTCAGGCCGATCGCCCGCGTCGTGCAGGCTTACGAGCCGGTGCGTGAACCGGTACGCCCTGAACAACGCGCATCCGTCACCGCGCGTACGGAAAGGGTTGAAGCGCCGGTGCAGGTGATGGAACCAGCCGAAGTCGCCGTTGCCGAACGCCCTGCTCCCACCCGTGAAGTAGGCGGCGTATCACCGCGTCGCGAACAACGCGAAGCGCCACGTGAAGAAGCCGCGCCCGCACGCGGATTCTTCCAGCGTATGGCCGAAGTAGCGCAGGCGATTGCGGCGCCGCGCTATGAAGAACTGGAAGCCGCTGCGCCGCAAGTCACCGAGCGCGTGCATGTCGTGCAGAAGCCGGTGGCGGAAGTAGCTGAAAAGCCGCAGCCGCGGCCGGACGAAGACCAGTATCTGGATATTCCCGCGTTCCTGCGCCGCCAGGCAAATTGACCGCCCTCGGGCGGTCATCCCGGAAATGCGGAGTAACGAAGCTTATCCGGGATCTCGTATAGCTATGTCATTGTCATCTTCCGCCATCGCCATAAGCCGTCAGCGCTGGCTGCCCTATAAAACGCGCCGTTCTATTATCAAGCGCCTGCATCCAGCCATGCTCAGAGATTTTCCGTTTGAAACGGAATTTTTTGAGCGCGGGTCGAACCTTCGCTTCCACGGCAACATCATCAATTATATCGATCGGCTGGTTTATTTTTGTGGCGCACATGAAAAATACATGCTGTGTTTTCTGCGTGATTATGTGCGGCAATGTCAGTCTTCCCTCACCTTCTTTGATATCGGCGCCAATGCCGGCAATCATTCGCTGTTCATGGCCGGTCTGGTAGACCACGTACACGCATTCGAGCCGTATCCACGCGTGCGCCAGCAACTCGAAGATAATCTTGCGCTGAATCACATCACCAACGTTACCGTACATCCATTCGGGCTGGGCGATGACAACAAAACCCTGCCGTTTTATGCAGCGCCGGATTCCAATCTCGGCGCAGCATCTTTCCGCCAGGAGCATAAACAGGATAATTATTATCTCGGCGATATACAGATACGGCGCGGCGATGATGTAGTGGCGGAGCTCGGCATTAAAGCGGATATCATCAAAGCTGACGTCGAGGGTTATGAAAAACCAGTGCTGGAGGGATTTAAAGAAACGCTCCGGCGTGACCGACCTCTGCTCATTATTGAACTTTCGCCGACGACACGAGAGACTATCGGAGATGCACAACATTTTGCGGCACTTTTCCCACCCGGCTATCATTTCTATTATTTCGCCACCGGTAATTATAATACGGGCGCATACCGACTCGCTGCTTTCAATTATGCGCTGACGCCAAAAATTCAGGACGTTATCGCCTGCCCGGAAGAAAAATTGAGCATATTGCTTTAACGCGAGCGATTCTTTTTTTTGTAAGGAACGTAGCCCACCCATTTCCGCATCTCATCAAAGTCAGTTGAGAACGCTGCAACGTCCCCAGGTGAGATTTTTTTCTGCAAGTAATCTACCAGCTTTATTTTTGTGTTTTCTGAAAATGCGCCTTGGCTTTCGGGATTCTTGTTATATTCGAGCAATGCGTTTAGGGTCATGAATTTTACGCCGCTCTGTTTAGCTAACACATTCAGTTTTGGTAGATTTCCCTCCGCATCTAAAAAATAGCGCATAAGCCGAGTCCTGTATTGATGGAGCCTTTTAGAATAATTTGAATCCATGGCCAGGCGCAATTCGTGCATGGCCTGGTTTTGTCGCAGCCGTACCGCTTCCCTGCTGATGCCCATTTCCTCACTCAGTTTGGTAGGGGTTATCTTCTCTTCGCCATCCAACCCAAGTAATTTGCAGACAAAATTTCGATCTTGCGGGTTAAACGCAGCCAACCCACGCTGCAGTTTACCCTCATCTTCGCTAGTAATGATGGAATGAGAAGGATTCATAGCCCGAAGATCTTCTATGGGGTATTCGTCGCCATCCTCGTTTGCAGGCAGCGACGTTGCTTTTCCCTGCTGCTTTTTCGCTAATTGTATGAGGCGACCCGGTAAATAATCTCGCAGGTTGCTGACGAGTAAGGTTTCAAAACTGGCGTTGCGGGCAGAGTCATAGACAAGCATGACCCTCTGGAACTGCTCAAAACCTGTATAAAGTGCATCTTCGAAATTCACCGGAGATTTGCGGGAGGGGAATAACCTGAAATAAATTTTGCGGGTTTCTGCAGTAATGGTATTTAAGTGCAGCGTCCACAACGCATGCGAAAACATTGCCCCTTCCACCGCGCGAAAAATTTCTTCGTCTGAATCACGATGTCCCTCGACATCCAAAAATGTCTGCCATTGCCTTACCAGCCCCGCAGAAAAAGCCTGTTTTAAAGGCCGGAAACGCGATTCTTCAGTCGTATGCAGCGAAAGGTCATGAAAGGCATGCGTAGTAGTCCGCAAGTCTTGCAATTTTTTTCGGTAGAGTGATTGATCCGCCGGATCGGTTTTTTCTTCTTTTCCTGGGAAACCATTAGCGCTCAAGAATGTTTTCATGCCTTTGGGATTAAAGGAGACATCATGAATAACATTAAGATCATAGAGGCGATCACGTTGCTCGCCCTTGGCTGAATATAGACGCGAAAACTCATCCCATAGGGCAATTATTTTCTGGCTACGTTTCTCAAGTGCAATTTTATGGTTTTCCGGGGCGAGTTCTTTACCTGTCCTAGCAAGTATACGTGCAATAACTTGCCCGGCATAAACGGGGGCAAATGCTTCCAGACCTTCATGTTTGAGATCTTCAATAAATTCTGGAGGTTTTTGGGAAGCGGCCATAATTAATAATATATTAATTCAACGAAAGGCTGTAAACAAATTATAAACAATAAATTGAAGTGGTTAAAACCGTTACCCTGTAACAAACTGTAACAAACAGTGATTTGAAAACCGGCTTGCGCAAGCCTACATTCCGCATGAGGAAAACCATTGAAGGAATGACATGATCGGATTCGCCAGCCACGCAGTCAGGCAAACCACCCTGGGTAACAAAGTATCCTGCTCAGGCATCGGACTTCACAGCGGCAGCCAGGTGGGCATGGTAATTTACCCGGCGGCAGCTAACACCGGCATACTCTTCAAACGCCTCGATGTCCCGATGGAACATGCTTTTATCCCCGCCCATTTCGACGCGGTGTGCGAAAGCCGCTTAGGCACCACTATCCGCAATCGCTACGGCGTCACTGTAGCCACTATCGAACATCTGATGGCAGCATTATGGGGAATCGGCATCGATAACGCTGTGGTTGAACTGGACGGTCCCGAAGTCCCGATCATGGATGGCAGCTCTGAACCGTTCGTATTTATGCTGGAATGCGCCGGCGTTGTAGAAATGGCCGCGCCGCGCCGTATTTTGCGCCCGCTCAGGGCTATTGAAGTCCGCGAGGGCGACAGCCTGGCGCGCATTGAACCCAACAAAGAAGGTGATGAAGGTTGTATTGTCGGCATCGAAATAGAGTTTGATAGCCCAATGATCGGCCAGCAAACCTCGCATTACGATTTCAGGGAAACCACGTTCAAGCAAAGCTTGAGCCGCGCCCGCACTTTCGGCTTCGAGCATGAAGTAGAGGCGATGCGCGAAATGGGCCTGGCGCTCGGTGGCTCGCTGGATAATGCGGTTGTCGTCGGCAAAGACCGAATTTTAAATGAAGACGGCCTGCGCTACGTGGATGAATTCGTGCGTCACAAGGCGCTGGATTGCATCGGCGATCTTTATCTCGCCGGCTGCCGCATCGACGCCCGCTTTACCTTCCTGCGGCCGGGGCATGCCATCAATAATGCACTGCTCAAAGCCTTGTTCGCCGATGACGGCGCCTATGTGATTACCGAGCCCGGAGCCCTGGAACCGGCCTATTCCTTCCGCCCGCCGACCCCCGCGTACGCTTAAGCGCAGTTTCTTATTGACTAACCCTGCCTGTCTGCTGATAGTACGCCTCTGTTTTTGACGGCTTTATCAACACACGTAAGACCCCTTCGTCTAGCGGTTAGGACACCACCCTTTCACGGTGGGAACACGGGTTCGATTCCCGTAGGGGTCGCCATTAAAAATCAATGACTTATAAGGCAGTGCAGTAAAAGTGCAGTAAAATGGCTCGCGGACGAAGCCTTGCCTCTTGGCTACCTGCATGTAATAGACCATACGGCTTCAGAAGTCGAGAAGGATCACCCCGCAGTCAATTCACGGATTATCAATTTGAGATGCGCGAAATGTGAACTTACCGGCCTGGCGCTCGGCCGGAATCGAGGGCGTCGATGCGGTCGGCAAATTGCGGCAGGAATTCCTTGAGCTTTTGTCGCGACAAGTGATTGGCGTGCTTCATCTCGTACATGAACTGGTCGATTGCACGAAAATCCTTCCTAAGACGTACGCGCTCGGCCTCAAGAAAGGAACGCGATGGACTATCACTGTCGTCAGTTGGTGGCATGATCTCCGAATAGCGCAAGTGCGTACTGAAGTCAAAATATCGTTGCATCGCGTGCTCGCGCTTGCGGATGCCCGGCGTCTATAGCGGCTGGGTGCCTCTTACCGTGTCTTATTAGATAACTTCTGGAAAAACTGGAGCGGGCGAAGGGATTCGAACCCTCGACTTCAACCTTGGCAAGGTTGCGCTCTACCCCTGAGCTACGCCCGCATCGCAAATCGGTGCCGAATATATGCACTTCCGTGCCGTTTGCAAGACTTTACTTTGAGCGTCCTATAGTGGTATACAGGCAACGTTATGCAAAACGTCGACCCCAAATTGCTGGAAATACTGGTGTGCCCTTTAACCAAGGGTCCGCTGCACTACGATACGGAAAAACAGGAACTGATCAGCGAAAAAGCCAAACTGGCATACCCGATCCGCGACGGCATTCCGATTATGCTGGTGGAAGAAGCAAGAAAATTGGAAGAGAAGGTTTAGCGGCCACCTTTTTGCACTGGTGACGGATTTTCAAGGGCATTTGAAAGCTCGGCATGCAAGGCTGCTTCTCTGATATTTTTTTTGTGTGCCATATCGTGCATACGTCGCCACCCATTGTTGGTTTTGGAAGCTAAGTCTGACAGGTTTTTATCAAGGTTCAATGACATCTTAATGTTTCCGCTTTCTATGCAAATGAGTCATCAAATCCTGGGTAGCATCAGCTAAAACAAAAAGTGCATTGCGAAAACGATCATCGTCCTTTGCTTTGAAAGCACTCTCCATTTGGAGATATTTTTCTTTCACTGCCACCATGATGGCAAAAAGATTTTTATCGAGGGGTTCGCCTTTTTTATCCGCTGCTATCATGTTCTGCATCGTTTCTTCCAAGGATTTGTGGAACACTGCAATGTCGCGCAGCGATTCACGCGCCATGCGTTTATCTTTTTCCTCATTGAGCGTTTCGGAAAAGCGTTTGTACGATTTAGGGTCGACACTGATCACTGCTTTTCCCCCAAGAAATATGCTACCCATAATTTACCTTTATTCCGTAATATACAACATTATAGTTAATTAAAAGTTGTTTTTCAACGTATATTAGTTAAAATAATAAATAATTATAACCGCTTTTTCTATCTTTTCTACCTTATTAGGCAGAAACCGGTTTTTTCTGCCGCTGCGCACTGCAAGCAGTTAAACATCCAAAAATTTTCAGGATGTTTTGTATTAAGGGACAATGAGTGTACGTATTTATTAGGAAAAATTCAAGCGGGATTTTTTATGGCTTTTTTATGCGCGTCGGCATGAGGTTTTTGATGAAAGCCGACCAACCATGGCGCGTATAGTTGTAATCAATGAAGTTCTGATCAGTGACCCAGTTCAGCTGGATGACACGACGCGTACCGGTGAATTTCTTATGCCCATGGAAGGAATGATCGCTGCGTCGGAAAATCAACAGCGTTCCCGCACCCGGCGGCACCTCCGCCGCTACGTCGTCGATGTCTTTGCTGCGCAATAACCGCAACCGACCGCCCTCGTCTTCCCAGCCATGATTCATGTAGAGCAGCAGAGACAGGACTTTACTCTCCGTATCGGTATGCACATAGCCATCTTTGCGCCCACAGCGCCCACGCACGGTGATCATGGTCGGCTTGCCTTCCAAATCGACAGAAAATTTTTCTGCCACGGCGGTGCGAAATGCATCACCCTGCAATTCGTCAAGCAGCTGGCGGAACGCGGGGCCATAGGAAAGTGTATCAAGCGCAAAACTGCCGCGATCTTTGATAACCGGATAGTCATTAATGATGCGCTCGAAAGCGGCGGCGCGGACGAAACCCGGCACGATAACATGGTCAAACGGATCGATGGATAAATGCGTCGACCGAAATGCAGCGATATCGATCATCGCCGTTTCAGGCGCGTGCATTACAGCGTGGGAATGAAGGTGGGCACTTTGCATAAATGATAGGCTATCATATACGTGAACGATTAAATAAAGCTAGCTGTTTTCCTTCATCAGCTTCGGCAAATCGCCGGTCAGGCCCATGGCATCGCGCATGAAGAAGCGCTTGAGCGGCGGCAGTTTACTCACCGCCCATAAGCCAGCCCCGCGCGCCAAACGGATAGGCGGGATATTATTAGAGAATAGCCGGTTGAGGCCGTCAGTCACGGCCAGCATGGCGATATTGTCGAAGCGCCGCCAGCGCTGATAATGCTGGAGCACCTCATCGCTGCCGATGTCAAGCCCTAGTTTGAATTTATCGACAATCAGTTCTGTCAATACACCAACATCGCGGAAGCCGAGATTGACGCCCTGCCCGGCAATAGGATGGATGGCATGCGCCGCATCGCCAATCAGCGCTAGCCGCGGCGCGATATAGCTTTTGGCGTGCATCAGCGACAGCGAATAGGAAAATCGCTGGCTGGCCAGGCGGAGTTCACCTAAGTAATCCCCTACCCGCTCATGAATTTCCTGCACGAAATCTGCCTCTGGCAATTCCAGGTATAGACCCACCCGGTCGTCCGGTTCGACCCAGACTAAAGAAGATTGATTATCGCGCATGGGCAACACGGCAAACGGCCCGGCGGGAAGGAAGCGTTCCTGCGCCAGCCCATGATGCGGCAGCCGGTGCGCAATGGTGCAGACGATGGCAGTTTGCCCATATTTCCATTCGGCGGCTTTGATGCCGGCCAGCTTGCGAATTTCCGACTGCTTGCCGTCGGCAGCAACCAGCAGTCGGCAGCGAATTTCTTTGCCTTTAAGCTGCAGCGTTACGCCGACATCATCGCGCTTAAATTCATGCAGCGCGGCGCTATCGATAATGGTGAGGTTGGATAGTTGCGCGGCGCTGTGCAGGGCGTGGCGGATATAACGATTCTCCACGATATGGCCGAATGGTGCATCCCCGACTTCACGATGATCGTAATGCAGGAAGAATGGCGCGTTACCGTCGGACACGCGGATATCGAGAATCGGCTCGGCGTGTGGCGCCATATGTTCCCACGCGTCGATGTGATCCAGAATGCGGCGAGAACCTTCAGCAATGGCGCTGACCCGCCCGTCGAACGATGGCTCGAGTTGCGTCAGCATGGCAGCTTTTTCGATGAGTGCTACGGCCAGCCCCTCGCGCGCCAGCGCAATGGCCAGCGTTATACCTACCATGCCGCCGCCACAAATGGCCACGTCGAAATGTTGGTGCGAGGAATGAGACATGGGGTGAATATAGACGTGACGTGGAAGAATGGAATGCCAAAATTTTGTGCCCATTTTTTATACAGTACCCCTCCATTTGCACAAAAATTAGCCAATCCATAAGACCACAAAACCTTGGAAAACAGCAGTTTTCCTAGGTTTTTTAGTTTGGCACGTATCTTGTTATAGTAATAACTGTTTTGGCGTAAATTGCGAAATTTATGTCATCGTAAACGTCCTGCGACTTGTCAGGGCCGGTGGCAACACCGGCCCTCTCTTTTACCAAAAAATCCTTTCCAAACGCCAGATTTTACTATATATAGCCCTCCTTAACCGTGAAGGGATACGAAAATGGCTGTACCTAAAAGAAAAACCACCCCATCTGTGCGTAATATGCGCCGCTCGCACCATGCGCTGAAAAAGGTCAACGTCAAAGAAAACGAGACCACGGGCGAACTGCATCGCCCACACCATGTTTCGCCTGACGGGTACTACAATAAGCGCCAGGTCACAAAGACGAAAGTTAATCGCTAGTTAGCCGCTCATGGCTCCCGGAAAGCTCCAACTCCCGATCGCGCTCGATGCCATGGGTGGGGATAACGCCCCCGCCTGCGTATTGCGCGGCGCGGAAATGGCGCTGATTCGCCACCCCGGTATTCGCTTCCTGCTGTTCGGCAACCGTTATATCCTGGAGCCGCTGCTGGCCAGCATCCCAATACTCAAAGCGGCGTCTTCCATTGTCCATACCGAATCCGTCATCGCCAGTGATGATAAGCCATCGATTGCCGTGCGCCGCGGCCGCGAATCAAGCATGTGGCTTTCCATCGATTCGGTGAAAGAAGGAAAAACCTGCGCCGTTGTTTCCGCCGGCAATACCGGCGCGCTGATGGCAATGTCGAAATTAATCCTAAGAACGTTGCCCGGCATTTCGCGCCCGGCCATCGCCGCCTTATTCCCCACGCTGCGCGGCGAATGCGTGATGCTTGATCTCGGCGCCAATGTGGAATCCGATGCAGAAGATTTATATCGCTTCGCTATCATGGGTGATGCGTTTGCCCGCGCTGTGCTGGGCTTATCGCGCCCGCGCATCGGCCTGCTCAATGTCGGCTCCGAAGATTTAAAAGGCCGCGATGAAGTGAAAGCCGCGGCGGCATTGCTGAAAGCCTCCGTCGCTGATCTCAATTTCCATGGCTTCGTTGAAGGCAATGACATCGCTGCCGGTACGGTGGATGTCGTGGTGACCGATGGCTTCACCGGCAACGTCGCGCTCAAAACCGCCGAAGGCACGGCGCGGCTGATTCGTACCTATCTCAAAGATGCATTCTCAAGTTCGCCGGTGGCGCAAGGCGGCGCGTTGCTGGCGTCTGGTGCATTGAAAGCAGTCAAAGATAAGCTCGATGATAGGAAGCGCAACGGCGCGATGTTCTTAGGCCTCAACGGTATTGCGGTCAAAAGCCACGGCGGCGCTGATGCCTATAGTTTCTGCAACGCCATTACCGTTGCTGTGGAACTCGTGGCGCACCACATCAACACACGCATCACCGAGGAAATCAAACTGACGGCCGCCGGATCACAACTACCAAGCTATGCCGCCGAACTGTCGCAGGTGACCGAAGGGGAGAGCGATTGATGCGTGCCGTCATCCTCGGCACCGGCGCATGCCTGCCCAAACACATCATGACCAACGCCGATTTCGAAAAAATCGTTGAGACTAATAATGAATGGATCATCGAGCGCACCGGCATCGAGCAGCGCCACATCGCCGCCGATGGCGAACTGACCTCCGACTTAGCCGTTGTCGCCGGACAAGAAGCCTTGAAAACTGCTGGTGTTGCGCCGGATTCGATTGACCTTGTTGTATTGGCGACGACGACGCCGGATGACACCATGCCCGCCACGGCGGTCAAAGTGCAGCACCAGCTCGGCATCACCGGCGGCGCAGCGTTTGATGTCAATGCCGCCTGCAGCGGTTTCGTATTTGCCATGACGGTCGCCAATAATTTTATCCTGGCCGGACAGACCAAGCGCGTGCTGGTCATCGGCGCGGAAACCTATTCGCGCATCCTTGACTGGAAAGATCGCACCACCTGCATTTTATTCGGCGACGGCGCGGCGGCCGTGGTGCTCGAAGCCCAGGAAGGCGACCGCGGCATCTTATTTTCCAAAATTCATTCCGATGGGCAATATGCCAATTTGCTTGCCACCAACGGCGGCGTGTCCTCTACCAAAACGGCGGGAACCATGTTCATGGCCGGGAAAGAAATCTTCCGCCATGCCGTTTTCAAAATGCCCGCTGCGGTGGAAGAAGGCATGCAAACCCTCGGCTTGCCGACCAGCGCCATCGACTGGTTGGTGCCGCACCAGGCCAATATGCGCATCTTAAACGGCGTGGCGCATAAGCTGCATATCGGCGAGGAGAAGATTATTTCCACCGTCGCGCAACACGCTAATACCTCAGCGGCATCTATCCCGCTGGCCCTGCATACCGCCAGCCGTGACGGGCGCATCAAACGTGGCCAACTGGTCGCCTGCCCGGCTTTGGGCGCCGGATTGACCTGGGGATGTACGGTGATAAAGTGGTAATTACCCCTTGATTTCGTTCTGCAAATACGTTAGCGTTTACTTATCGTCAACCAACAGAAGAAGAAAACGCCATGACCAAAACATTGACCCGCGCCGATTTGAGCAACGCTGTGTATAAGCAAATCGGCTTATCGCTGCAGGAATGCAACGCGCTGGTGGACTCGGTAATCGAGGAAATCTGCACCACGCTCGAGCACGGCAAGGCCGTCAAGCTGTCGTCGTTCGGCACCTTCAACCTGCGCCGCAAAAAACAACGCATGGGCCGCAACCCGAAAACCGGCGTCGAAGTTCCGATTACGTCGCGCACCGTATTGTCGTTCAATGCATCGAATCTGCTCAAGGCACAGGTCAACCAAAGCCTGGCCGGAGGCAAAAAGAAGACATACTAGCCGTAGGCAATTGCATGCGGCGCGAAGGGAGGCCGCATTATGCAACTGGATCTTCTGCAAAAAGAATTGCCGCGCGCGCCGGCAAGGAAAACTTCCCCCAAAAAGGCCGAACCTTCTATGACATCCCTGGCAGAAGAAAAAGCCGACGGCGCTTTCAAAACCATCAGTGAAGCAGCCGATTTCTTAGGCGTACCGCAACACGTATTGCGCTTCTGGGAAAGCCGATTCAAACAGATCAAGCCGACGAAGCTGCGCGGCGGAAGGCGTTATTACCGGCCTGAGGATATGGAAATCTTATCCACCATCAAACATCTGCTCTACAAACAAGGCTTCACGATCGAGGGCGCGAAAAAAGCCCTTAGCGCACGCGAAAAGCCGGCAGAACTGGTGGCTAATAATGAATATAACCAACTGGCAGTGATCCGGCAGGAACTGATCGGCCTGCGCGATAAATTAAAGCCGCACGTTTTTTGAGATCAGCGATTATCTTTTCAGCTGCATTTCGATTTTAGCAATCGCGTCCTTATCCTGTGGAATACGCGCCGCGGCGGCTTGATCAGAAGCCAGCCTTTCATTATAAGCCTGCAGTTGATGCTCTAATTCCTCATGCCTTTTCCTCGCAGCACAGGCCGGATCGCGAGCGCATTTTTCCTCAGCTTTTTCTTCCGCCTCGCGTCTCTGCTGTTCGATGCTCTCTCTATCTTTCCTAATATCCTGCTTCACGTTTTTGCGGGCGGCGCGCAATTTATCGATCTGTGCCTGTATCGCTTGAGCCGCGGCCGGATTATTGGAACGCAGCGCTTCATCGCGCTTGCGATCCATGGCGCGAATCTCATCATCGTCGGTTTCCAGCGTCCGGTAATCCTGATGGATATTCTGGTAGTCTTGACGGAGATTCGACTGGCCGGTCTGGGTGGGCTGTCCAGGTTGATTGGGCGTTATTGGCGGATTAGTGATTATTCTGCTGCCAAGTGCAGTAGGCACCTGAGCATAAGCAACGGCTGAAATCCCGATCATCAACAACGTCAACAATGAAATTCTGGTCATAGGCCTCTCCTAAAGTGATTTTCAATTATCCAGCATACGCCCTATACTATTACCAAACGGTGATAGGAATATTAATTATTTTTTAGCTGGTATTTTTATGTGCTGTTTTCAGCGACATGGTACGCTTGATTAGTCTTGACCTCTTCTTTCCGGTATCCCTATATATCCCCTTACTGCCGTCTCGCAGGCGGCAGAATAGGTCCCCGGGCTTCGCTTTGCGAACCCGAGGACAGCAACTTTCCTAGGCTCGTTCCTTGCCAATGAAAGCTAGCTGGCTGGGTAGCAAAGTGGTACTGCAGGGGACTGCAAATCCCCCATACGTCGGTTCGATTCCGACCCCGGCCTCCAACTTTTTCAATATGTTATGAGGAAATCACAGAAGCTAAAAAATAGCTTCTGTGTAATTCCTGTGTAATTGTGACAGGAAAAATCAAACAGGCTGAGCGGTTTTTTGTTTAGCCTTTTTCGGCTGAGGGGTAGGATAATAGCGTTCTTGCAGCTTTTCCATAGCCGCTTGGATATGTGCGCCGTTCTGGTGGCTGTACCTTTCCACCATTGAAAGTGTCTTATGGCCGCTAATGCGCTTCACTGTAGGCAAATCAACACCAGCCTGCACTAGGTGAGTGATAGCTGTATGCCGGAGGGTATGACGAACAATCTGTTTTGGATCAAGTCCGGCGGCCTTCACCACGCGGCGAAACGGCTCCTCAATGTTAGTCACATACCGGCAAGCAGCGGCTACTGAATCGAAAAAATACTCTTGTCCAGGCTTTGCCGCCTCAATATATCCTTTTAAAAAATCCGCTAGATGTTTCGTAATCGGCTGTTCACGGCTGCCACCTTTAGCTTGCGGAATATGGATTATACATCTCTCTAAATATATATCACGCAATCTGATAGAGAGTATTTCCATTTTACGCATACCAGTTTCGAGGCCGATAACGATAAATGGGTAAACACATATATTCTGATCTTGCTTGGCAGCTTCCACCAGCCGCCCTGCTTGCTCAACGGTTAGATAAACAATGCGGGCTGGTTTTTCTTTGAGCCGCTTAATCGCGCAAGGCTTATGGCTAATCCAGTTCCAATCTACCGCTTTGGTAAGCAGGTGTGAAAGCGCAGCCAATTCGCGGTTGACAGTGCCATTTTCCGCCTTCTCTTCAATCCGCTGCTTTTTGAATCGCTCTATATCGAAAGAGGCAATCTGTGATAGCGGTTTTTGGCCGAGACAAGGTACAACATGTTGGTTGAGGCGGCGCTTCTTTGCTTTGAGGTCTTTGCCGTTTTCTTCACCTAGCCGCTCAATATATTGATCCACCGCCGATGCCAATGTCAGGACAGTCTTACGGCCTTTGGGAAGATGCAAGCGCCCATGCCGTGCATCCGTCCGCGCCTGGGAAATAAAATCTTCCGCTTTTTCCCTGGTGACGCCTTCGCTTTCCTTGCCAATCACGCGGTGGACGCGAACGCCGTCCACCATGATGTTGACGGTATAACGCCCGTCGCCATTGGCCAGTCGTTCAAAGGTGATGCCGTGTTCCTGTAACTTTTGACCAGTTTCTAGTTTTCTTAGATTCGGACGGGTGATCTTAATAAATTTCATGCTGCCGCACTCCCATTATTTTCCGGCTTTTTTTGTGGCTTTAGCTTCCATCCTCGCGGCGGTTTTGGTAATGCGTCCTTTTCTAATTCGCCATACGCTACTTTTTTGAACGTCTCAAAATGTTCCCTCAAACCTTCCCTCATTTTTTGATGATAGGGTGGAAGAGGTAATTGCGGATTTTCACCCACTAAATGCTGATGGAGATCATTAAGATATGCAAAATAATCACTCTCAAGAACCACTTTAACAAGTCTCTCTTCCTCAAATGTCATCAAATTCGGAAGGCAAGTAACCAATTGGTACAGTCTATCGGATTCCTCAACGTCCCAGAGAAAACCAAGGATATTTGCTGCACCAAATTTCTCATCATAAAGACCATCTTTAGGATCATAAATTACTTTTTGCAGTGCCCACTCAACGACGCTGCTTAGATTCCTGCGCTGCTTACGCGCCAGTAGTTCCA
>Ga0206952_10156_pt1 | contig 20617 bp, 20 predicted proteins | sample Alteio_BWOrgHeat_39_FD_152966 | JGI IMG/M metagenome (GOLD analysis project Ga0206952, IMG submission 152966) | Enriched cells from forest soil in Barre Woods Harvard Forest LTER site, Petersham, Massachusetts, United States -... | ecosystem: Environmental > Terrestrial > Soil > Temperate forest >... | reverse complement strand
GCACCTGAAGGGTGAGCTGATGAATCTGGAGCTGACCCACCACGCTTTTGCTGCTGAACTGCAGCACAATAATCCGTCTTCATTGAAGAGCAGCATCGGGAGTCTGGCCGCTGCGGGAAGCAACCTGGGCAAGTACTATCATTCGCTTCCTGCGACCGCACAGTAAGGATCTCGTTCAATCCACACTTGGGAAGTTTTCAGGACTCTCGGACGGGTATGGTCTTATGGAGTCCCTTTAGAGGAGGGATGTTGTGAGCACGACGACAACAAATCCGGGTGGAACAGGGACGCCCACATTTCCGCTGCCGCCCGATGTGCGCACGGCGTATGAGGATACCTACGCCAAGTTACAAACGGCGATCGAGAGCTCTGCCGATCCTGTACTGCTGACGCTTCTGAACGACTCGCGGATGGCGATCGTGGATGTGATCACGGCGGACAATCAGTACAGGATTTCGCAGGATGATGCGTCGTTTGCGGCGCTCAATAAGAAGTTCACTGCGGCCAATGATTCCTTGAAGACGTTGCAGGCCCAGATGGAGGGCATCGCCAAGAAAGTTGGCGCTGTGGCTAGTGCGCTGGCGGCGGTGAACAAGCTGGTATCGCTGGTGCCGCACGTGTAACTGTTCATGCAGGGACTGAAGTCCCTGCATGCCTCTGAAGCCTTCTTCCACGACAAAAAGGCGCGACCCGTGCAGAGATGCGGGCCGCGCCTTTTGTGTGAGTGAGGGGGCTATGCGCCGCCTTCGAGGACTTTGGGAACGTCGATGCCGAGGGCGGTGGCGAGGTCGTGCTGGTGGTTCTGCTCCTGAGTGACGATCTGGCGGAGCAGCTCGGCGAGAGCGTAGTGGCCGAGTGACTCGGCTTGCTTGATGCGCTGGCGGTAGTTCTTGATGGTCTCGGTTTCGTTGTCGAGGTCGAAGCGGAGCATGTCTTCAGGCTTCTTGGAGAGCTTGACCGGCTTGGGGGTGGCGGTGGGATCTCCGCCGAGGTAATCGATCTGGTCGGCGAGGATCATCGCGTGCGCGAGCTCTTCGCTGGCGTGGACCTTGAGTTCGGCGGCGATGTTCATCCACTGCGCACCGGAGAGGACATTGCTGTAGACGGTGTAGGCGATGATGGCCTGGTATTCGCGGGCGAGGTCTTCGTTGAGGGCGTCGATGAGTTCCTTGACGGTGATCAGGGCATTGCTGCCGGAGGCTTTTGAGCCATTCTGCTTTTTCACTTTTGCCATCTTTGTTCCTTCTCTTTCTAACGGTTACCGTTTCATTCAGGTGGTCAATTTGTACAGACAGCGGTTGGATGCTTTGGATTGAGTACAGGATGGATGTTAGCTCAGAAAGTGCGGCTTGCAAGGTGAGGAATGACGACAAGAAAAGCCGGGCGTTGAGGTGATGAACCGTCAGGTCTTGAGGCGGGGGAAGGCTGTTATGCGCAGTTTAGCGGCGGCGTAAGGGATCAGGGTGATGGTTTCTGTGGGTTCGGTGCTGGTGACGGGGCTTTGAGGGAGCGGGTTGGCTACGCCGTCTTCTGCGCGCCAGTCGGGGAGCTTGCGGGCTTTGGCGTGAAGCTTGATGGGGGTGTGGGTTGCGCTGAAGGGCTTTTCGGAGAGTTCGGCTGCAGACGTGGTTATGTCGGCGGTGGTGTCGAGTGCGTAGTTCCAGGGGGTGGTGGGGTAGATCTGCCAGTCGGCGGTCATGCCGCGGTCGCGGAGCTTAACCCAGTCTTCGCCGATGGCGAAGGAGAAGACGAGAGGGCCTCGTTCAACCGCGACGGAGTTGTGAAACCACTTAGAGAGGCGCGGCTGCATGGGGAGGTTGATTTCGACGCGGTCGCCGGATTTCCACGTTCGCTGGATGCGGGCGAATGTGCCGGGACTGGGGGCGGGCTGGGCTTCTTCGTTGACGTGGATGGTTGCGCCGGCGGCCCAGGCGGGTATGCGCAGCTTCAGCGGGAAGCTGAGGGGCGATGCGGGGTTGACGGTGATGCGGATGGTTCCGTGGAAGGGATAGCCGGTTTCTTCGACGATGTGGACACGGGTGCCGCGGATGAGGGTGTTGGTTTCGCAGGGAGCGTAGGCGGTGGCGGCGAGGCCCTCGTCTTCGTGATCTCTGTGTGGTGAGAGCATCCAGAGACTGGCGGCGAACTTTGGCCAGCCCTGATGGAAGTTGGCGGTGCAACAGCCGAAGTTGGGTTCAAGGCCGAAGAGATTGGATTCGGGGCCGTCGGTGGTCCAGGGTTTGCGGTGGACGCTGCACTCGACCTGATTGGGCTGCTGGTTGTACTGGTGGGACCACATGTCGTCGGAGATGGTGCCGGGGAGCGCGTTGAAGGCGAGACGTTCGAGGCGGTCTCCGAGCGCGGGGTCGCCGAGAATGGCGAGCGATTGCTCGAGGGAGAACATGGACTCGACTACGGTGCATAGCTCGGAGCCCTGCGAGGGATTGAGGCCGGCGAGATGTTCGTCGCAGGAGAAGATGCCGTTGGGGAGGCCGTGGTACTTGTCCAGTTCAGAGAGCATCTGGAAGACGGCGCGGCGGTCTGAGGGGCTGCCGGTGAGGATGGACCAGACGGGGCCGGTCTTGATGGCCTGGCCGTTGTTGACGCCGTGTGTGGAAAGGGCGAGGTCTTTGAGGCCCTGGCCTTCTTCGAGCTTGATGTATTCGGCGGTGATGCGGTCTTTGTATTTGAAGTCGGCGAAGTGGGCGATCCAGTCGTAGCCCTGGACGTGGAGGAGGCGGACGAGGTCGAGAAGAGCGGGGTCGCCGGTGCGGTCGTAGAGCCAGAGGACGCTGAGGGCGTTGTCCTGCCAGCGGAATTTGCTCCAGTCGCGCAGGGGGCGTTTGGGCAGCTCGGCGAGCTGATAGCTGAAGTAGCGCTGCATGAGCGGGAGAACGCGGGGGTCGGCGGTGGCTTCGTGGTGCTGGGTGAGGACCTTGAGGGCGACCATACGTGGCCACCAGTCGTCGTTGGAGGCGGGGCCGAAGTTGCCGCTGGGGGCCTGGCTCGAGAGGGTCCAGTCGAGATACTTCTGCGCTTTGGCTTTAAGGCGTGGGTCGTCGAGAAGGTGGGCGAGGGGAACGAGGCCGTCGAGGAAGTAGGGGCCGCGTTCCCAGGATTCTCCTGTGCCGCCGAGCCAGCCGCTGTTGGGGCCGACGTCGGGCCAGGTTTCGTCGAGGTGGCCTCCGAGGCCGCCGGCCTGGAGTTGCAACTGGGCGCGGAGCCAGCCGGCGGGGCGGATTGCGCCGAGGGGCAATGGGTAGAAGGCGTTGGGGGCGAGCGGGGCTCGGTGTTGGACGGCGGCGGTTGGAGGTGGCGCGTCCGCTGGCGCGGCGGAGAGGAGTGGAGTGGCGGGAAGAGCGGAGACGATGCCGACGGAGCTTATCTGCTTGATGAATTGGCGGCGGGTGGCTGAGGTTGGCAACGGCTTCTCCTGCGAGGCGCTGTTGATTATCGTATCCGGCTGGCTGCGCGATGTGGGTGAATTGGTTCATGCCGGGGATAAATCCCCGGCCTACCTGAAACCGACACCTACGAGTTTAGGGTGTTTGTATTTTCGTATTTTGTTCGCCTATACTTCATGCCCATGGAGCGGATTTCTCCCCTGCAGATGAGCGCGGCGGCTTTGCGGCGGGAGTTGAGCGCCCGGAATCAGAAGCGCGGGCAGATCCATCCCCATGAGGCGACTTACGGTTCGGTGCCGAGTGTTGTTTTTTATGAGCATGAGGGTGGTCATGGCAACTTTCTGAACGCGTCGTATCGGGCGATTGTGGCAGAGCCGGCCTGGGCGGCGCGGCTTGGCAAGAGCTATTGCGCGGACAGCCGGGTTCCACGGCGATGGGACCGGAAACGGCACGAGCTGGATTGCGCGAACAGTTCGGACGCGCTGCTTATGAATATCTTTTGTTATCCGGGAGTGCTGGAGGATTGGCCGCTTTGCGGACTGCTGGGGGTGGAGCGGGGCGTCCGGCCGGTGTTTGGGTATAAGCCTTGCATGCCGCTTGGGGTAGGGCGCGGGAAGCGGATGTTGGTGGATCGGACTGAGGTGGATATGCTGCTTGGCTCGCTGCTGGTGGAGGCGAAGCTGACGGAGGGATCGTTTCAGCGGGCGCCGCTGGAGCGGGTGATGCGGTATCCCGGATTGGACGAGGTGTTCTGTGTGGAGGAGTTGCCGATGGCGGGGGCGAGTGTCGATTCGTATCAGCTGGTGCGCGGGGTGATGGCTGCGAACTACGAGGGGCGCGGGTTTGCGGTGTTTTGCGATGCGCGGCGCGGGGACTTGGTGGAGCGATGGTTTCGGGTGATGCGGGCGGTGCGGGATTGCGAGTTGCGCAGCCGGTTGGCTTTGGTTACGTGGCAGGAGATTGCGGCGGTGATGCCGGGGCCGGTACGGGAGTTTCTTTCAGAGAAGTATGGGATTGCGGGGTGAGGTAGCGATTGCCAGGGCTGAAGCCCTGGCCTACCTAAGACCTGGTCCATTGAGAATCTGGCGGAAGACAGCGGGCTAAATGATGAGGCCGGTGCGGAGGCCTTGGTTGTCTGCTATGCCCCAGGCCATGCCGGGGGTGTTGTGGGCGAGGCCGAACTGGCCGTCGGGGCCGAGGAGGATGATGCCTCCGTGGCCGCCGAGGCGGGTGAAGAGATAGCTGATGGCCTGCTGGGCGGCTAACTCGGGGGTAACTCCCTGGGCGACGCGGTCGGTGGCCCACTTACCGAGGACTAACTTCATGATGGGCTCGCCCCAGCCGGTTAGCGAGACGGCGGCGCTGTGGTTGTCGGCGTAGCAGCCGCAGCCGATGAGGGAGCTGTCGCCTACTCGGCCGGGAGTTTTGTTGAGGGTGCCTCCGGTGCTGGTGCCTGCGGCGAGGTTGCCGTGTTGATCGAGAGCGACGGCGCCAACGGTGTCGTGGGAATCGAAAGGCTGAGGCTGTTTGACTGCGTCAGAGCTCGGGGCCATCGAGGCCCCTCGTTGGTCAGGACTTGAGGCTGAGTGGATGCCCGGGCTGAAGCCCGGGCCTACCTCTGAAACCGGACCTGCCTCTGAAACCGCGGTTGTGAGCGGGTGTGCGGTTTCTGGGCTTTTGTCGTCTCTCCACCCCTCGAACGAAGACCTGTTCGAGGGGACCCCGGGCTCTTCGGGGCCGCTAAAGGTGGTGTCGGCCAGGCCCTGGGCGAGGCGGGACTGGGCTTCTTCGAGGCGGAGCTTTTCGCGATCGAGGACTAACTCGGAGTTATCGATAAGGGGCATGCCGTGGCTGGCTGCGAAGTTTTCTGCGCCTTGTGCGACGAAGTAGACGTGAGGGCTTTTGTCGAGGACGAGGCGGGCGGCCTGGATGGGGTTGCGGAGGCGCTCGACGCAGGCTACTCCGCCGGCGCGGAGGGTGGATCCGTCCATAAGGAGAGCGTCGAGCTGGACTTTGCCCTCTGAGGTGAGGAAACTGCCACGGCCTGCGTCAAAGGTGGGGTCGTCTTCGAGGATGGTTACGGCTGCTTCGACGGCGTCGGTGGCGCTGCCGCCAGAGGTGAGGATCCTGTAGCCGGTTTCGAGGGCGCGGGCTACGCCCCGCTCGTGGTCTTCGGCCATCTCGGGTGGGATGGCCCAGGCGCCGCCGTGGACGAGGAGGGTTGGAAATCGGGTGAGGGCCGACATGGTCAGCGATCAGGGTACAGCTTTTCAGAGCCGCTCGCTACATGAGGTGAAGCGAGGCGATCAGATGCGGCATCGAATGATGGTTGGTTCATGAAGGAGAATTGTGGCGGATTCGGATGGCTGGTTTCGGATGTGGTGGGAGCGGCTTGGGGTGCTGGGGCGAACGGCGCGGCTGTTCTGGAAGTTTACGTTTGACAAGCCGCAGGGAACGCGGCCGGGCGGCCGGATTCCCGTGGATGCGGTAACGCGGGAGGGGCTGCTGGCGGCTCCGGACCGGACGCTGTGGCGGCTGGGACACTCGACAGTGCTGATGAAGCTACGGGGCGAGTTCTGGTTGACGGACCCAGTGTTTGCGGAGAGGGCTTCTCCGGTTTGGTTTGCGGGGCCGAAACGGTTTCATAAGCCGCCGATCTCGATCAGGGAGCTGCCGGAGATCAAGGCGGTGGTGATTTCGCACGATCACTACGATCATCTGGACAAGAACGCGATACGGAAGCTGGCGAAAAAGACGGAGTGGTTTATTGTGCCGCTCGGCGTGGGCGCGATGCTGGTGGAGTGGGGCGTGGATCGCGCGAAGGTGCGTGAGCTGGAGTGGTGGGACGAGACCCAAGTGGATGGCGTGCGGCTGGTGTCGACTCCGACTCAGCATTTTTCAGGGAGAAGCATGTGGCATCGCAACGAGACTTTGTTCTGCTCGTGGGTGGTGATTGATGGCGATCTGCGGGTCTTCTATGGGGCGGACTCGGGGTATTTCGAGGGCTTCAAGAGGATCGGCGAGCGGTTTGGGCCGTTTGATGTGACGCTGATGGAGAACGGCGCTTATAACGTCAACTGGCCTCTGATTCATATGCAGCCGGAGGAGACAGTGCAGGCTCATCGTGATGTGCGGGGCGGGTGGATGGTGCCCATTCACAATGGGACGTTTGACCTGGCGATGCATGGGTGGACGGAGCCGATGGAGCGTGTGCAGGAGTTGGCGGTGAAGCATGGTGTTCGCGTGTGCACACCGCGGTTTGGCGAGGCGGTGCGGATGGAAGATATGGGCACGGGGAGTTGCTGGTGGCGGGGTGTGGGCGTGACCAGCAGCGAGTTAGCGGGCGTGTCACGCCATGGCGAGCTAGCAAGTTAGCTGACAGGACATTAGCGGGGTGGTCTGCGCCAGGGAGTTCGGACAGTGTATGCCGGGGTGGCTGTGGGCGAGTCGCGGGTGACGGAGAGAAGCTTGCGGCGCAGGAGCCATCCGATGGCGGATTGCGCAGAGCTTTTGGAGATGCCTACGGACTCGGCCAGCTGCTGATAGCTGATTTCAACCGGGGCGCGATGTTGCGACTGCTGCGCGGAAAGCCAGAGATAGACGAGGAAACTGGCGGGGCGACGATCGTGGCCTACGAGGTCGCGCATCAGGGTGTCTATCACGTAATCGTCGACGGGAATCATCGCTATATTGTTAAATACTATAGTAACTACTGGTAGATTGCGCCTGATTTGTTATCCGGCATATGCTCCGTGTTCATGGAGGGCGGACGATGATTCGCGGAATCAAGTTTGTGGGTGTTCCTGTAAGCGACCAGGATGTGGCGCTGGAGTTTTATACGAAAGCGCTGGGATTCAAGGTGGTGACCGATCAGCCTTTTTCGGAGAAACAACGGTGGATCGAGGTGATGATTCCAGGGGCGGAGTCGGGGCTGGCGCTGTTTACGCCGGATGGGCATGAGGATCGGATTGGCTCGTTTCAGTCGATTTCATTCTGGTGCGAGGACGTGTTTGCAACGGCGAAGGGAATGAAGGAAAGAGGCGTGGTGTTTACGCAGGAGCCGAAGACGGAGTCGTGGGGATCGGCGGGGATTTTCAAGGATCCAGATGGGAACCAGTTTGTGCTTTCGAGCAAGGATAAGCACAGGTAGATGTTAGAAGAGAGGGACCGTTTTGCGCGGTCCCTCTGCTGTTAGTCCTTGTAAGGATCGAATTCGTTTGCGCCGGCCATTGCTACTCCGACAGGCGTGAGGGTGTGCAGGATACGCACGGTGTTGCTGTGCGCGGTCAGCACCTCGTTGAGCCGCTTGTAGCAGTGAGGCGACTCATCGACTCCCGCTCCACGAAGTTCTACTTTGGCTGCTGTCACACTCTCGTTGAGCATCTCGCGGGTGATCTTTGCAGGACGCTTGACGACACCGGTCTTACGATCGGTGACGCCAGTTGCCTCACGCCGACCCATGACACGGCCTGCGCCGTGGACGGTGGAGTAGAGGGCCTGCTTTGACTCTTCGCTATCGACGCCTTCGAGAATTACGGCGGACTCGGCCATCGTGCCCCCGACAAATCCTTTCTGACCGGGGAATGCCGGTGTAGCTCCTTTCCGAACGACCCAGTACTGCTGGCCGTCATGCTCTTCGCGCCAGGCGAAGTTGTGGTGGTTGTGCACGCTTTCCATGATGGGTGCTCCGAGCAACGTGGCTACGTGATCACAGACCCAGTCACGGCCTGCGTAAGCGTAGGCACCCGCGAGTGTCATGGCGCGAATGTACTGCTCACCCAGATCGCTGGATGCGGAGAGAACGCAAGGCTCTACTTCCATGCCGTCTTTTGCGCCTGCAGCCTTGAGAAACCAAGTTGCAACACCGTGTCCGAAACCACGTGAGCCAAAGTGAACGCCAATCCAGACGCGGTCCTGCTCGTCGGTGAAGAGATCGACGTAGTGGTTGCCGGAGCCGATGGTGCCAAGCTGCGAGGCGGCCTTACGCTTGAGCGGCGAGGTCGCTTCGAGATCCCAGCCGGGGTAGTCGCGCTCGAGAATTTCGTGCTCGACGTTGACTGCATTTCGACGGCCTACGCCAAAGCTGACGGTGTTCCATATCTCATCCATGATCGGAACGATGCGGGAGCGCAATTCAGAGCCGGGCATATCGAGCCGCACGGCCTTGTTGCCGCAGGCGATATCGAAGCCTACGCGATTGAGAAAGTGAGGTAAATCTATGGGGAGCTTTGTTTTGCGTCAACGCGTTGTATAGAAAACCCGGGGCTCGATGAGCGAGGCGCTGAAGCAATGCCGGATTTTGGGGTTTTCTGGATGTATTTGCATTTCTGTCAGAAATGATTCTGACCTTTCCCTGTTGCTGCCTATGAAATTTCCACATGAACTTTACCCAACTGCAAGAGCGCGTGCGGTTCGAACTGCTGCGCAGAATCGAGCGCGGAACGCTGAGCGTTTCTCTGCTTGCGCGGCAGAGCGGGTTGGGGCAGTCGCATGTTTCTAATTTTCTGCATGCGAGGAGAGGGTTATCGCTCGAAGCGCTGGACAAGATACTGGCAGCGCAGCGGCTGACGGTGGTGGACCTGATGCCTGCGCCGCGGGAGAAGCGCGGGCCGCTCCTGGAAGGGAGATTGGCGAAGCGGGGCAGGTTCCGCTGGTGAGCCATGCGGTGGCTCTCTTTGAGCCGTACGTACGAGCCAGCAGTGTGCAGACGATGGTGCCGTTTCCGGCGAATGCAATGGAGGGGTTGCGCCCACGATGCACCAACGCGCGCAGGCAATGGGAGCGATTTATTGCTGTGCGCTTGAGCGCTGATGACGCGAAGCCAATGGAGCCGATGATGAGCGCTGAGGCGCTGGTGGTGCTGGATAGGCATTACAACTCTTTCCACGCATACAGGGAGGGTGAGGCCAATGTGTATGCGGTGCGGGTGGGATCGGAGTTGAAGGTACGGTATTCCGATTTTCAGGCGGGCCGGGTGGTGCTGAGGCCGTTGGGAATGGGATTTCCGGTGGAGGTGGTGGAACCGGCGGGCGGGGAGACGGCCAACGATCTGCTGGCGGGCCGGGTGGTGCTGGTGCTGCGGGCAGTCTGAGAGGCTACGGCGCAAGTGTGCGGCTACAGCCGGGTGGCGCATTTGGTAGCATCCGTGATGGAGGTTGGCATGGAATCGGTTGGAAATGGTGGGCTTGGATTTCGGGCGAAAGAAGATATTGCGCTGGATTTGCTTAAGTTTGTTGCGGGTTCGACGGGATTTGGAAGGGCGACAGTGCCTTCTACGGGTTTCAGCGGCACCGCCGCGGCGAAGCCTGAGGAGCAGATCAATCAGCTGCTTGATCTTTATAGCCGGTGCCTGAATGTGGTGGATGGCAAGGGAGCCAAGGCATAGTGGAATTGCCGGCTAAGGAACGCCCCGCTTCCACCCTTGGCGCAAACGACGCGACAAGGATGGGGCACCCGGATTCAGAGGTGAGACGAGAGTTGCGGGTTGCCGTCGTTGGGACGGGAGCCTTTGGCGGGAATCATCTTCGCGTCTACGGGGAGCTGGTAGATGAGGGCGTGAAGCTGGCGGCGGCGATTGAGCCGAATGCGGCGCGGGCGGCAGAGGTTAAAACGCGCTATGGAATTCCGGTCTTTGAGAGCGTGGCGGCGGCGCTGGATGCGGACCTGAAGCTGGATGCGGCTTCTGTGACCGTGCCAACGGTCTTTCATCATGAGGTGACCAGCCAGCTGCTTGCGGCGGGTGTGGACTGCCTGGTGGAGAAGCCAATTGCCGCTTCACTGGCGGAGGCTGATGAGCTGATTGCGCTGGCCGCGAAGCATGGGCGCGTGCTGCAGGTGGGGCATCTGGAGCGGTTCAATCCGGCGGTGCTGGCTATTGAGCCGAAGCTGACGCGGCCGATGTTTTTTGAGGCGCACCGGCTGAGTGTTTTTACGCCGCGATCGCTGGATGTGGACGTAGTACTGGACCTGATGATCCACGACCTGGATATTGTGCTTACCTTTGCGGGTTCTCCGGTGGAGGAAGTAAGGGCGGTGGGTTTGCCGGTGCTTTCGCCGAAGGTGGATATCGCTAATGTGCGCGTGGAGTTTGAGTCCGGGTGCGTGGCGAATTTTACGGCCTCGCGGGTTTCGACCGAGAGAGTGCGGAAGCTCAGGTTTTTTTGAACCGCGGCAGTATGTCTCGATCGACTATGCGCGGCGGGATGTGCTGGTGATCGGCGTTGATCCGGGGTTTTCTATTGAGAAGGCGATGGCGGCTGGAGAGGCGAGCGGATTCGCGGAGGGGCTGCCGGGGCTGACTTTTACGAAGCCTGAGGTAGTGGCCGGGGAGCCGCTGCGGCTGGAGCTTTTGTCTTTTCTGGAGGCGGTGCGGAGACGCTGCGCTCCTCGGGTTACGGCGCGGCAGGGGCGCGAGGCGCTGGGGCTGGGGCTGGAGATTCAGCGAGCTATGGTGGAGCATGCGGGGAAGGCTGGGATTTCGGATTTCTTTGTTTCTTGAGACCTGATGATATGTCGGAGATATTGCGTTAATCGCCCGGATGGTTTGCCAGAGTAGCAGATGGACCAGATCTGATTTTCCGAGAAGATCAACGCCTGAGGATCGCCGATGAACTCGAAGACTGCCGACGGCTGCTTCTGAGCCCGGGAATCGGACCGATGACCCCAAAACGGCGTTATTTCCGTATCGGCCACGATCCTCTCGGAACCGGCAGAACCAAGCTGCCTGGATATTTAACAGTCCCACAACAGGCTGTGAACTTTCCCGGAACGGCGTTGTACGGCAGCTGAACAAGCCACTTGTGTGCTCTGCCTCAAAATGCCACTAGCCATCCTCGGGCCGACCCAATACACTTGCCGCGAGTCGCCGTTCCCGATAGGAGAGCTGCCATGAAAATGATGACGAAGAGGTGGATAGCCCCTGCTGCAATCCTGTTACTCACCTTGTGCGCGCTCCCCGCCTTCGCCGCTGACGCGACCGGCACGTGGACCGGCCAAGCCCCCGGCCCCGACGACAACAAAGTCGTTACCCTCATCTTCGTCTTCAAGCAGGAAGGAACCCAGCTTACCGGCACTTTAACGATAAGGGACGATAGCGACAAAATCCTGGATAGCACCAGTATCCAGAACGGTAAGGTTGACGGGGACAAGATCTCCTTCGCCACCGTCCAAAGCGACGACGAAAGGGCTACCCTCGAAGGCACCATCCACGCAGACGAAATCACGCTGACGGTGACGTCCGGCCCCGAGATGTCCGAGATCTCCGGGCTCACGCTAAAACGATCGAAGTAGCGAACTATTGAGTTAGACGGCCCTTAACGCCACTCGCGCGCTCTTCGACACCCCCACATGCCGAACAAAATGACACCGAATGCGGCAATGACAATGCTTACAACACTCATGCGGCATAGTCCGGCATTCGAAGCCGGAGATTACTCCAGGTGAGCCGTTGAAGCTGGAGATCCTGGCGTTTCTTCATGCGGTGAGAACGAGGGAAACGCCTCGGGTAACTGGAAGCCAAGGACGCGAAGCTCTGGGGCTGGCGCTGGAGATTCAGCGGCAGATGGTGGAGCACGCGGAGAGGGCTGGGCTGCGGGATTTCTTTGTCGCCGGTTAATGAGCCTTGTGTTGGCCAGTTACAAGTCTGCGCTTAGTGCCAGAGCGCCAACATCCAGTTGGAAACGGCGTGCCAGGCGTGGGTTTGACCTAACGGAATCTCGAGACGGTGCAGGGTGAATGCGAAGGGCGCTGCGACAGCTGTGGCCCAGTGTATGCGGCGAAGGCTCACCAGATCGTAGATTACGGGCAGCAACAGAAATGCGGTGTAGACCCATGTTGCCCAGCTTTGACTTATCCCCCATGCATCCCAGGGCCAGCGATCGATGCCGGCATCCATCATGCAAAGGGTTGCGTAGAGGGCGAGGCGTTTGTGAGCGTCCGGCTTACGGCGCACGATGTAGGACCAGGCAATGAGAGTCCCGAACATGACCATGCCCATCACTGAGACGAGCGAAAATGTGCGTGGTTCATAGCCGAAGAGGTAGGGCGGACCGATGGCAACCTTGCGGCGCAGTTCGTCTGCGGCGGCGAAGAGACCAAGCGGGAAGACGAGGATTGCCAAGCCGTATATTGCCAGGCCCAGACTCATGTGCCATTTCACTTTGCGTGTTGCGATCAGCGCGGTCTGAACCAGGAACAATGCGAGCCACAGGGAGAAGACTGCGCCATGCACGACAATTACCCAACTCGATAGCGCCACGGGGCGTTCGCCGAGGCGGAAGTAGGTCATTCTGAAGCCGAGCAGGATGGTGGCGATCATCAGGAGCGCCATGCCGCCGAAGAAGGCGCGTTCACGGGTGCGGTTGATTCTGCGTACGGGACTTGGGACCTGTTGCGCAACGGCCTGTACGGTCATACACGGTTTCTCCGATGGAATGTGTTGTGCCGGGTTGAGCAATTGTACTTCTGGTGGGAGGGGTTACAAGACAAATCGGCATCTGAGTTCGAATAAGGTGCGATTGTTTCTTTGGGGGCTGGATGGTGGAGTTGCCGGAGGCGCTGGCGGGGATTGCGGCGAATACACGAGTCACGGTGCGGCGAGGAGGTGAGCCGCGCGCTGATGGCAAGTGCGTTGTGTACTGGATGCAGCGGGCTGAACGAGCACTCGAGAATCCGGCGCTTGAGTTCGCGGTGGCGTGCGGGAATACGTTGGGGCTGCCGGTGGTGGCTTACTTTTCGGCGATCTCCAACTTTCCTCATGCGAACTGGCGGCACTATCACTTTCTGCAACAGGGGTTGATCGACGTTGCGGAGGGGATGGCGGAGCGCGGAGTGGGGTTTGTGCTGCGCCGGCCGATTGATGAAGAGTCGCACAGGCTTGAGGCATTTCTCGAAGAGGTTGAGGCGGCGATGGTGGTGGGAGATGAGAATCCCATGCGGGAGCCGGAGCGATGGCGCGTGGCTCTAGCCAAGAAGCTGAGGATACCTTTCTTTACCGTGGATGCGGATGTGGTGGTGCCTTCGGCCGTGTTCGGCAGGTCGTTTGTGCTGCTGCATCATTTCCGGCCGAAGCTTCATGCGGAGTTAGATAAGTACCTGGTACCGGTGAAGAAAGTTCCGGTAAGTCATGCGTGGGAGCCGTGGAAGAAGATTGGGAGTTATTCGCTTGAAGAGGATATTACGAAGGGATTCAAGAACTTTGACCGCTCGGTGGGGCCGGTGGATAGCTTTACGGGTGGGACGAAGGCGGGGCTGAAGCGGTTGAAGGAGTTTACGGAGACGCAGTTGGCTGATTATGACGAGAAGCGCAATCATCCGGAGATGAATGGGACTAGCCAGATGTCTCCCTATCTGCACTTTGGGCATGTCGGGCCGATTACGATTGCGCTGGCTGTGAACGATGCTGTGAAGCGGGGCAAGGCTACTCAGGATGTGGCGGATAAGTATCTGGACGAGTTGATTGGATGGCGGGAGTTGGCCGTGCTGTTTGTGAAGCACAACGCCAACTACGATAACTGGGAGTGCGCGGAGCCGTGGGCGCGGAAGACTTTGACGGAGCATGCGGGGGATACGCGGCCGTGGAGTTATTCACTGAAGCAGTTAGAGGCGGCGGAGACTCATGATGCGTTATGGAACGCGGCGCAGCGGCAGATGGTGCGCGATGGGTGGATGCATAACTACATGCGGATGTACTGGGGGAAGAAGATTCTGGAATGGAGTCCGGATGCTGCGAGGGCGTTTGAGTGGGCTGTTTATTTGAATGATAAGTATGAGTTGGATGGGCGCGATCCGAATGGGTATGCGGGGATTGCGTGGGCGATTGTGGGGAAGCATGATCGGCCATGGTTTGATCGGCCGGTGTTTGGGTTGGTGCGGTATATGTCGGGGGAGAGTACGGGGAGGAAGTTTGATTCTCGACGGTATGTGGAGATGTATTCCGAAAGTTAGTGGGAGTATTTTTAGAGCAACAGCAGATTCCCCAAGGGGAATGACAGAAAGAAAGGCAAGGGCAAAGGCAAAAGCCTGATTACAGCAGATTCCCGGAGGGAATGACAGAAAGAAAGGCAAGTGCAAAGGCAACAACAAAGGCCCGAGGATAACAGCAGATTCCCCAAGGGAATGACAGAAAGAAAAGCAAGGGCAAAAGCAAAGACACAGAAAGAAAGGCAAGGGCAAGAGCAACGACAAAAGGCCCGGCGTGAATGCCGGGCCTTTGCTTTTGAGCGCGTAAGCGTTCTGCAGCCTGGATGGCAGATCCTCAGATGCGCATTGGCATCAGGACGTAGCGGTATTTGTATTCTGCGTCGGGGTCTTCTGGGCGCATCTGGCCGGCGGATTGGCTGTCTTTAAATTCGAGGCGGACTTCGCCTTCGTTGCCCAGGGCCTTGAGGAAGTCGAGCATGTAGTCGGAGTTGAAGCCTACTACGATGGGGTCGAAGGTGTAGGGGGTCTCGATAGAGTCTTCGGATTCGCCGGATTCGTTGGATTGGGCGCTGATCTTGAGCTCGTTCTGCTCCATCTTGATGCGGACGGCGTGGGAGCGTTCGTCGGCGAACTGAGCGACGCGACCGATGGCTGCGGAGAGCTCTGCTGCGCGGACTACGGCGAAGCGGGAGTTGTCGCGGGGCATGACGGCTTCATAGTTGGGGAACTGACCGGTGAGCTTGCGGCTGCTCAGTGTGCGGTGGCCTACGCGGAAGAAGAGCCAGAGATCGTCATCGGCGAATTCGATGTGCTCGGCTTCGGTGCTCGAAAGCAGGGACTGCAGTTCGGCGAGGGCTTTGCGGGGAATGAGAATGCGCTTCTCGCCGCTGATGCCTTCGAGAGGCTGCTCTGGCTTTTCTACGAAGGAGAGGCGGTGACCGTCGGTGGCGACCATGGCAATGGACTCGGCCTTGAGGATCAGCAGGGCGCCGTTGAGGGTGTAACGCGACTCTTCATTGGAGATGGAGAAGATGGTCCGGCTGATGAGGGTCTTGAGGACGGCGGCGGGAATCTTAACCGAGGCGGTGGTGGGCAGCTCGGGGACCTGGGGGTAGTTGGCGCGGCCGAGGCCGACCATCTTGGTGTTGCTGCGGCCGGAGCGGATCTGGACCCAGTGGTTGTCGAGGAGCTTGATGGAGATTTCGCCGTCGGGGAGGAGCTTGACGTAGTCGTAGAGCTTGCGCGCGGGGATGGTGCATGCGCCGGCCTTCTTGACCTTGGCCTTGGCGGAGGTGCGAATGGCCTGGTCGAGATCGGTGGCGGTGATGTTGATCTGGCCGCCTTCGGCTCCATCGGTCACTTCGACGAGGAAGTTGGAGAGGATGGGGATGGTGGTCTTGCGTTCGACGACGGACTGGATAGCGGTGAGCTCTTTCAGGAGGTCCTGACGGGTAACTGTGATCTCCATGGCTGCTCCTTGGATGGGTGATGCAATCTCAGGTTCGAGTTCCAGTCCTGGCATGTTGTGTCCTCTCGGCAAGCTGCGGGTTATCGGACGTGACCACTCTACACCAACAGGGTCGACGCTTGGTACGGTTCGCGGCTTACGTTTGATTGTAGTTAAGCCTGTGCGACGCAATGCGTGGAAAAGTGGGCTGTATTTAGGGAAATACGGATATGCGGGAAGTTTGTTTGGGCGTTGTTCCATCGCAGGCTGAAAGCGCGGCTGCCTGGTGCTGTCTCGGGTTTGTGTTTTGTAAAGCTGGACGAGCGACGGATGTGGATTAAGTAAGAAGAAAGAATTGAAAGACTCCGCCGTAGTAACCGTTGTGGTGGGAAAAGTGGAAATCGGAAGGGAAACCGCGAATGGCGCGGGGTTGCGGTTGGGGCAGGTTTTAGAAAACTTGTCTGTGGATTTGAGGGGAAGTGGAAAGACGGCAAATGGGGTCGAATTGCGTGCACAGGATTGCACTGTTCCCACAAGCAAGCGGAGAAGGGTTGTGGATTTGCGGGGTGGCGATGTGGAGAGCGCGGTCTGAGGCTGATTTCATGCGGAGTTGGTGAAGAGGGGATTTGCTTCGGCGAACGGGTTTCCGAAGTTTGCACAAGGTTGAACTACGTCGTGGAAAAGCAGGTTGGATGAGGATGCCGCTGCGAACCGGCGTACTGCACCGCGATTTGGAGGTGGAGCAAAGAACGTGTCAAGAGGGTGGGGTGTTGGACGCGGTCTCAGGTTGTTGATTTTGTGAGGCTTAAGGCACGGTGAGGATTTGCATTGAATTAATATCCGCTCAGGTAATCTAGGAACAATCGCGGAATGGGAGTCTTGGGAAGCGGCACATGTGCCGCTTCTCTTTTTTTGCGGGGGGAAATGTCGATAAAACTGGCGGTGCGATGGCCGAAGAGGAAGTGGTAAACGGTTGTGCGTGCTGTAACGGAAGCGACGAGCGGTCCAATCCGGAGAATGATTGGATGCTTCTGTTGCAGAAGCAAGTACTAAAGAGGCTGGCATTGAATTATTGATGGTTCGGGTAGAATCCTCGATATCGAAATATTTTGAGTTGAATTGGTTGGAGGGCGGCGAAGCCCTGTGGCGGTTGCGGCAGTGCAGCAGATCCGGCGGATGCGGGGCGGGGCGCAGGGTCACCTGATGCTTGGCGCGGACGGGAAGCTGTGGGTGGTGAAGTTTCAGAACAACCCACAGCACAGACGTGTTCTGGCGAACGAGATGCTGGCGACGCGGCTGGCGGCTTCGGCGGGGCTGACCGTGCCAGAGACTGAGGTTGTAGAGGTTTCGGACTGGTTGATCCAGAATACGCCAGAGCTGGTCGTGGATATGGGCGGCGCGAAAGAACGCTGCGCGGCGGGTTTGCAGTTTGGAGCGCGGTATGTGGGCGGGCTGATGCCGGGACAGGTGGTGGATTACCTGCCGGAGGAACAGCTTGGGGAGATTCGCAATCTGGCGGAGTTTGCCGGGATGCTGGCGCTGGATAAGTGGACGGGAAACGTAAATGGGCGGCAGGCTGTCTTTGCGCGGAAGGCGCGGGAGCGGCGGTATGGCGCGGTCTTCATCGACCAGGGATATTGTTTTCACGCTGGGGAGTGGCGTTTTGACGATGCGCCGCTTCGGGGGGTCTATCCGCGGAACAGAGTATATGCCGGGGTGGACGGCTGGGGGAGCTTTGAGCCCTGGCTGACGAGGATGGAGCGGATGGACGAGGCTGTGGTGTGGCGGGCGGCTGAGGAGATTCCGCCGGAGTGGTATGGCCGGGATGGCGCGATTGGGGACATGGGCGAGATGGAGCAGCTGGTGGAGACTCTGCTGAAGCGGCGGGCACGGATTCGGGAGCTGATTGAGGAGTTTGGCCGGTCGGACAGGATGCCGTTTCCAAAATGGGTTGGGTTGGGGAAGCGGTGTTATATGAATCGCCCTATCCGTGTTACCGCACATTACCAGTTAACTAACTTGCTAACTCTCGCCTTTGCTCGCTTGTAAGCTGAAAGCTCGTTCCCCGATAAGCCGCTTTTTCGCGCAGCAGAATCGCGGCTCCCGTAAATGTTGCCTTGGTCAACTTCCATATCTCAGCGCGCATATCTGCTACCTGTGCGTCTGCCAGTTCGTAACTCATGCCCATTGATTCAGCTGCCGAAGCACGAATCGCCTCCGTTGCCTCGGGAAAATCCCGCCCATACAGATAGCCCCGGACCATCAGCCACCGGCCCACCACATCAGCCTCAGTAATCAGCCCGATCTTGCGCTTCGCATCGTGTCCATCCCATCCCGGACGGTAGTCCACCGCCATGCCCAATAGCGACGGCAGCGCCGCCTCTGCAGCCTCGCGCGTCAGCAGCACCCTGTGTCCACGCGCCCCGGATGGAGCCCGATCACTGGCCACATCCACCAGTGTCAACACCCCCTCGAAGTCCACCCGGTTTGGATGTCCTTTCACCGGGGGAATCCTTATCGCCATTGCATCCACTCGCATTTGCTCTCCGTTTCAGCGGAGTTAGCAGCCAGCGGAGTTGGCGGAGTTAGCAATGACTTATACCAGCTCCGCTAACGCCGCTGACCCCGCTAGCTCCGCTAACCCAGCTCCCCAGCCGCCAATTGCACTCCGCCTAACGCATCGATCGGTCCAAGTCCCCGCATCGCGCGCACCTCGTTCACCGTGTACACCCCCGCCGCCAGCAGCTGCACCTGGATCGCAAGTTCTGTCTCCTCGTCCCTTGCACTCAGGTCGTTGAAAACGAACTCATATTCCCGCCACCCAATGCACTTAGCAAACAAATCCCTCGTGATGTGCTCGGCGATCAGCTTGGCCAACGGCTCGATAGCGCCACGGAAAGCTTCATCGCTCAATTCAGCAGCTGTTGCCCGGTTCACATCCCCTTCCAGACCCAGCAGCATTGGAGGCAGCCCAAAGGCATTCGCTACCATGCGCATCAGAAACTGCTGCCACTGGAGCCGCAGATCGGCATCCGTCCCTTGAGCAAACCGCAGCACCTCCGGCTTCTGCTCCGTCGAGAGCAGTGGAACGCGCCCCGTCCCCTCGATCTCGTCCTGCCACCACCGAATCAGCCGCTCCTGCTGGCTCGGCGTCGCCTCGTTCAGCCACAGCGCATACTGAACCACTGAGTTCGCCGCCAGCTTCCCCGCAAAGCGATGCGCGCTCAAAAACTGGTTCACCGTCTCAAACGCAACCTCCAACGGCCCCAGGCCAAACGGCGTAAACGACCGTGGATTCATCCGCACATACATCAGCTGGTCATCGCGCAGCGGCACTGCCTGCCCTGGCATCCCTCCGGCAGTTACCTGCTCGTAGCGCGCCACATCAGCGCTCCCATCCCACTTCGCGTTCACGCGAATCGTCGCGCCATCCACCGGCCATAGCAGTGCCGGCTTCTCCGGATCGTCCGTAGCCTCCATCTCAATCGCGCCGTACCCGCCCGTCAGCGCATCCTCGATCACCTGCTCCATCAGCGTCCGAAAACTGTCCGTAGCATTCGGCTCTTCAAGCATTCTCCGCAGCGCACTCAATCGGCCTCGAACATCATTCGTATCGCCCGGCGCGCAGCCCCGGCGAACCCGCACCTGCCAGTCCATCGTCACAATGCGGTCCTTGATCACATTGATCGCGCGCCGCACCAACGGAGTCTCAGCAAACCGCCGCAGGTTGGCCTGTGTCGGTTTCGGCATCCCATTTCCAAACCCCGCATACGGGCTCAGAATCGACGGCAGAGCCAGCGTCCGCCTCTTCGCCAGCTCTGCTCCCGTCTCCACCGCCACGTCGCCTCCAGTCGCCACCCGCCAAACCGCCCGCATCCGCTCCGCTACCGTCACGCCCGCCTCCCAGACAATCCAATCCACTCGCCCAAATAAAAACGGGCACAGCCCAAAGGCCATGCCCGTCCCAATCCCGCTAACTTGCCAACTCGCTACGCGCTGACTCGCTAAACCCTCAACTCCCGCCGCGCCGTCTCCGCCACCCGCCCAAGATCCGCCGTAGTCAGCACCCGAATGCGATGCTCCTCCATCGTCTCCACCGCAAACCGGTATGCCTCCACCCGTTCCGAATCCGGCTCGTCTCCTGACCCCTGACCCTTGACGACTGACCACTGCTTCAGAGGCTCAACAATCGCCGTCAACTCCAAAGGAACCTTCTCCGCACGCTCCACCCCGGCCATCAACTCAGCCGCAGAAAACGCCAATCCCTTCGCCGCATCAGCACCGGCGCCATCCAAACTCACCGCCTGGAACATCTTCACCACGCCATTCCGATACCCGCAATCAATCCGCAGCGGATCGCCCGCCCGCGTGTACTCCGCTGCCGCAATCCGCTTCCGCATCAGCTCCCAAACCCCGGCCCGCTCAAACTCCCCGCGCATCGCGGTCACTATTGCCGCCCGGCCCGCCAATCTCGAAACCCGTTCCCGCTTCAGCGGGTCCACATACAACCGCATCAGCTCCTCAACCCCAGCCTCCAGGCTCTCCGCCAGGTAGCCCTTGGCCTCCGTCATCTGCACCGAGTTCGAGAACGAGTCCTCCAGCACATGCCAGAGATTTCCCTGCGGCTCCTCTGCAAACCTCCGCCGCAGTTCGCTCTCCAGCCCCTCCAGCATTCCCGTATCCGCATCCGGATCGAGGCACCGCACCCGCCGCCAGTCCGAAGTAAATCGGAGAGCCAGCGGCCCAGCCACGCCCTTTTGCGCACCCGCCTCGCGCACAATCACTCCCACATGCACAAACTCATTGCGCACCGGGTCCGGCACATACTTCAGCAGGTAAAACTCGC
>Ga0206952_10155_pt1 | contig 20660 bp, 17 predicted proteins | sample Alteio_BWOrgHeat_39_FD_152966 | JGI IMG/M metagenome (GOLD analysis project Ga0206952, IMG submission 152966) | Enriched cells from forest soil in Barre Woods Harvard Forest LTER site, Petersham, Massachusetts, United States -... | ecosystem: Environmental > Terrestrial > Soil > Temperate forest >... | reverse complement strand
CGACTTATACGATTACGGCGACGGATGCGAATGGGAAGACCGCGTCAGCAACGGTGACGATTACGGTGAACCAGGTGCCGCCGACGGTGACGCTGACGGCTACGCCGACGACGATGCTGGCGGGCGGAAGTTCGACGCTCACCTGGAGCACGGGGCACGTGGCAGCGTTGACGATCGGAGGAAGCGACGGTAGCTCGATTCCGGTGGCGAACGTGGCCAGTGGCACGGTAACGGTGAAGCCTGCGGGGACGACGACTTACACTGCGAATGCAACAGGGTATGCGAATAGCGGGTCGGCTCCGACTGCGACCACGACTGCTACGGTAACGATTTCGGCATTGAAGGCGGCGCTGGTGGCGAGCCCGTCGTCGATTACGACTTCGGGTGGGAGTTCGACGCTGACGTATGCGGTGACGGTGGATGCGGGACAAACGGCGACGGTATCGATCGATAACGGGGCGTTGAGTTCGACGTCAACGCTGACGGGCGCGGTGACGGTGACGCCATCGTCGTCGACGACTTATACGCTGACCGCAACGCAGGCGAATGGACTGGTAGCGACCGCCCAAGCGACGGTAACGGTGGGCACCGGGTTGTCGAATATCAAACACATTATTTTCCTAGTGCAGGAGAACCGGAACTTCGATAACTACTTCTCGAAGCTGGGAGTGTATCGGGCGAGTGATCCGTTTACCGGTCAGAGTTATGGCGCGGTGACGGACGTGGATGGGATTGCAGATGACAGCGATCCACGCTTCACGATTAAGGACCACAGCGGAAATACGCTCCAGCCGTTCCACACGAAGACGGTGTGCATCGACGACTTATCGCCAGCGTGGGATGAAGCGCATGTGGACATCGACAAGCAGGGCGGCACGTACAAGATGGACGGCTTTGCGAATAAGACCGCGGTGCTGCAGGCGACAGGGAGCAACGATCCGGCGGGACGACGCGTGGATGGGTATTACGACTGGACCGATATTCCTTATTACTACGAACTGGCGACACAGTACGCGACCAGCGACCGATGGTTCCAGCCGGAACTGGCGAACACGGTGCCAAACCGGATGTACTTGTTCGCGGCAACGTCGTATGGAACGACGTATCCGCAGGTGCCGGCGCCGGATTCGTTCGATCAGCCGGTGATCTTCGACACGCTGGTGAAGAGTGGCGTTTCTTGGACATATTATTCGCAGGATGGCAGCGCATTCCTGGGGTACTACAACAACACTAGCAACACGAACTGGGCGGCGGATGGGTTGGGTAATCACTATCAGCCGGTGAGCAATTTGATGACAGCACTGGCGAGTCAGACGGCAGATACAGATTTGCCGTCGGTGATCTATATCGAGAAGGGGCCGAACGCGAAGGGTGGGGACGAGCATCCGGGAGACGGAAACCTGCAGAATGGTGTGGCGAACACGGCGAGCGTCATTAATGCGTTCCTGACGAGCCCGATCTATGCGGATTCGATCTTCATTCTCACGTGGGATGATCCAGGTGGTTTGTACGACCATGTGGCGCCGCAGCCGATGCCTGCGCCGGATGGTGTTGCGCCGAATTTGACATCGCCGGATGGCGGAAAGACGGGAGTGACGCCGGGAGATTTCAATTCGACCGGGATACGGCTGCCGTTGATCGTGGTCTCGCCATGGGTGAAGCCGCATTATGTTTCTCACGTGGTTAGGGATTCGACGGCGATTTTAAAGTTGATCGAAACCCGATTCAATCTGCCGGCGTTGACGGCGCGGGACGCAGCGCAGGATGACATGACGGAGATGTTCGACTTCAGTACGCCACAATTGCTGACGCCTCCAAAGTTGCCGGTGCAACCGACGAATGGGACCTGTAACGCGGCTCTGGAGGCGGGACCGTAGTTGTGAAGACAAGATAATTGGCGGCGACATCAGCAACGGTGTCGCCGTTTTGTTTGCGCTAGAGGTAGCTGAGCCACCAATCGTGGCGGCGCTTTTTGAGGCGAGAGAACCAGAGGCAGACGGGGTAAAGGATGACGAGGATGGCGATCCAGACGGCGTAAACCACCCAAAGCGGATAGCCGAAGTTGGGCGGGAAGATTTCTGCGGGGCTTCCCATGGAAGGTGGCGGGAGGAAGAGCCACGAGGTGCGTCCGTAGCGGATGAAAGCGAGCAGGACTTCCGCGAGATGGGCGAGGAGGAAGTGCGCGGCGTAGTAGAGGAAGGGGACGCGTCCGAAGACGATGAGGGGGTTGGCTTCCGAGAAGCGCTGCCGATCGAGCCAGGAGAGCGAGGCGATGGCGGGGCCGAGCGTCATGAGAAGGAAGAGCAGGGATGGCGGGTATTTGTTGGTGTTGAGGAACGAGAGCACGGTGAAAAGCGCGGTGGATTGGTGAGTCCAGGGCACGGGGTCGCCGTAGATGTTGACGGCGCGGATGAGGATGAAGGCGAGGGTGAGAGCGATGCCGAGGCGAAGAAAGAAGCGTTGGCGGCGGGCGGGATCCCAGAGGAAGACGTTGCCCATGCAATAGCCGCAGGCCATTACGGCGAACCAGGGGAGGATGGGGTATCCGGTGACGAAGTTGACGCCGAGGAAGGTGAAGAGACCTTGCTGGTGGAGGATGTCCCAGAGGAAGGCTGCGCGGCCGAAACGAGTGGCTTGGATGGGGTCGAAGAGATTGTGGGTAACGATGAGAACGATGCTCAAGGGCAGGAGCACACGCGTGGGGAGATGGACGAGGCCGGCGAGCACGATCATCGACAGGCCGATGGCCCAGAGAATGAGGAGGATCACGATGGAATCGTGATACGAGACTTGAAAGAAGTAGATGAAGCGGAGGACAGTGATTTCGAGAACGGCGAGCCAGATGCCGCGGGTGATAAGGAAGCGCGAGAGTTCGGACTTGGTGCGGTGGCCGCGTTGCATCCAGAGAAAAGCGCCGATACCGGCGGTGAGCATGAAGACGGGCGCGCAGAAATGGGTGATCCAGCGGGAGAAGAAGAGGGCCGTCGTGGTGCGGGTGAGGTCGGTGGGGAGGAACTGCATGGCATCGCGATTGATGAAGTCGCGGATGTGATCGATGGCCATGATGATCATGATGGCGCCGCGGAGGGCGTCGACGGATTGGAGGCGGGGGGCGGTCGCCGTTGTTTGAGGCAACGATGTCGAGCCAATCGCGTTTTGGGTGGTGGTCAACGAGAGGGCCATCCTTGACGCGGGATTCTACGAATTCGCAGTCGCGGTCGCTACAGAATTCTTGCGAACCGATACGGGTTGCGCGGCGTAGGAGGTGGTTGCGGTGATCCAAGAGACGCCGATCATGGCGAGGGCGACGAAGCCACTGGTCCACTCGTTAGGATTGCTGGCGGCATGCACGATGCGCGGAGCGTGGGTGGTGACAACGAAGATGAGGAACATGACGCCGAGGAGGATTCCGGCGAGGCGTACCTGGATGTTGGTGATGAGACTGAGGGCGGTGGCGCAGAAGGCGGCGCCGACAAAGTAGGCCCAGAAGAGGCGGGCGGGGATCCAGGCGGGAACGAGGGTGGCTACGAACTGGGCGTAGAGGAAGTGGGCGGTTCCGAAATCAATCAGGGCGGCCGCAAGAATGAGGCGGGGAATGATGAGGCCGAGTTTTGAAATTGGCAAGGCGGCGTAAGCGATCATGAGCGCCGCGGCAGCCATGGAGAGGAGCTCGAAGGCCCCGATGATCTGGTTGGGATCGCGGGGGCGGGCGATGATCCTTGGGACCATGAAGACAACGACGTGCAAGATCAGCAGCGCTGCGAGCCCGGTGGCGGCCCAGCGGGAGTAGCGTTCAATCAAGAGCGCCGCGCTACAACCGACGAGCAGGAGACCGACGATGGCGAGCACCGCGGGCGCCGCAGGTGACCACGGCGGAGATGGCTTGGGGCTGATGGAGAGGGCACTGAGGAGGTGCTGGATGCCAAAGATCGCCATGGCGACGGCGAAGAGGTAGCGAGAGAGTTTCGAGAAGTTGTCCATGAGCGCGCGCCGATACTATGCAGCAAGGCGTGGCAATGCGGCAATGTCGATGGTCACGAAAGGGCGGGGATTCGTCACGGTAAGTTAGGTTGACGCGAAAGTTCGGCGGCTGCGACACTCAAACAGATGGCATACACGGGGAAGATTGAATACGCGCACGAGCGGAAGATTCGCGAGCGCAATACGACGGTTTATCGGATTTGCCACCTGCCGATCTGGATATGGGTGTTTTTTCTGGCGCCGGGGCCGCTAACGTTTAGTTTGTTCGCGCACGGCTTCAATCGCTACAACGCGCTCTGGCTGGGGATCGTGCTGGTTGGCGTTTTCATCGCGGGATACTTTGCGCAACTGCCGGGGTGCGAGCATGGGCCGTACATCATTCGGTTCGATGAGGACAAACCGAATCCGCTGTACCGGAAGGTCTGCTACACGTTCGCGTGGAATGCAGCGGTGAACTTCGCGTTGCTGAATCTTGTGGGGTCGGTGATTGCGGTGGTCACGGGCGTTTGGTACATGAAGCAGATCTATACCTACGCTTATTTTCCCATCTTATTTATTGTGCTGGTGCTCGGGCTGCTGGGAGTGCTGCCGCGGGTGAAACGTTCGACGCGTTACGAGGGGATTGAGCGGCGATACTTCTATGGGACCGTCTGGTCGGTGACGATTGCGCAGACGGTGCTGATGATTCTGTGGAAGACACTGCTCAAGACGCCGACGACAAACTGGATAAAGCTGGCGGTGTACCTGGTGGTGTTGGCGTTTACCGGTGCGTTGGCGGTGAAGGGCGTGTTTCCGCGGACTCGGCCGATCTTGCCGGGGGAGACGATCGCGGAGTAGGCCTTACTTTCCTTTCGAGTTCTCCTCGATGCGCTGCCATTCTGCGTACGAGACGCAGACGGCGATCTCCTCTCCGTCTCGAGTGAGAATCTGCGGGCCCTGTGTGATCACGGCTTCCAAGAATTCGTCGAAGTTCGCTTCGGCTTCGTTGACGTCCCATTTCATCGCTTGCCTCGCTTCCTTGCTGACCACCAAATCGGCAAGGGAGCGGTTCAGCATGAGTTGCATCTCAGCGAATCACGAGCCTCGTGAACGGATACACATAGGCCTCCAGCGTTACGACGATCCCAACCAGTGCGGCCAATGCGATGGAGTGGAAGAAGACGTAACGGAGGATTTTGCCTTCGTGGCCGTACCACTCGGTGGCGGTGCTGGCGACGACGATGGATTGAGCGTCGATCATTTTGCCCATGACGCCTCCGGCGCTGTTGGCGGCGCACATGAGGGTGGGCGAGAGGTTGAGTTGCTGGGCGGAGATTTTCTGGAGGCTTCCGAAGAGGACGTTGGAGGCGGTGTCGGAGCCGGTGAGGGCGACGCCAAGCCATCCGAGCATGGTGCCGAAGAAGGGGTAGAGGACGCCGGTGCGGGCGAAGGCTAGACCCATGGTGGCGTCGAGTCCGCCGTAACGAGTGAGATAGCCGATGGCCATCATGGCGCTGATGGTTAGGAGCGAAAAGCGGACTTTCATCAAGGTGAGGCCGTAGTGCTTGAAGAGCTTGGGCAGGCTTAAGCCCATGATGATGCCGGCGATGAGCGACGCGAGGAAGATCCCGCTTCCGGTGGCGGAGAGCCAGTTGAGGACGAAGACGGCGGCTTCTTTGGTGGGCGCGGCGACGACGGGCGGGACGCGTAGCACGAGGTTATGCAATCCGTGGACCGGGAACTTGGGGGCGGAGAGGCCGTCGAGGAATTTCTTGGCCTGCGGTGTGCCCCAGATGAAGACACAGATGCTGAGGACGATCCACGGGACCCAGGCTTTGAAGACTTCGCCACTGGTGTAGCGGTTGGGATCGTGACCGACGTTTTGGCCTTCACCGGGGAAACGCCAGACGCGCTTCGGTTTCCAGAATTTCATGAAGGTGACGAGCGCGCCCATGGAGATAACGGAGGCGATGATGTCGACGAGCCACGGGCCATGGTAGTTGGAGACGAGGAACTGCGGGATGGCGAAGAAGATTCCAGCGACGGCGATGGCGGGCCAGATTTCGAGCATCTCGCTCCAGCCAACGAAGGCGATGATGAGCCAGAAGGGAACGATAAAGGAGAAGAAGGGCAGGATGCGTCCAACTTGCGCGCCGAGAACGATTTCGCTGATGCCGGTAACGCCCTTTAATCCGAGGATGGGCGTGCCTAACGCGCCGTAGGCGACTGGGGCGGTGTTGGCGATGAGCGAGAGGCCGGAGGCTTCAAGGGGGCGGAAGCCGAGTCCGATGAGGATGGTGGCGGTGACCGCGACGGGAGTTCCGAAGCCGGATGCGCCTTCAAAGAAAGCGCCGAAGCAGAAGGCGATGAGCAGGAGTTGCAGGCGGCGATCCTGGGTGATGTTCATCAGGCTGTGCTGCATGACCTCGAAGCGTCCGGTAACGACGGTGAGGTTATAGAGAAAGATAACGTTGATGATGATCCAGCCGATGGGCAGGAGGCCGTAGCCCATGCCGAAGACAGCCGTGGTGGCGGCCATACGACCGGGCATGTGGAAGGCGAGGATGGCGGTGATGATGGCGGCGGCGAGGCCGAGTACCGCGGCCCAGTGGGCGCTGACTTTTCCGGAAGCAAGAGCGCCGAGGAGGACGATGACGGGGATGGAGGCGATCAGCGTGGAGACGAGCCAGTGACCTAGAGGGTCATAGCCTTGTGCCCAAGGCGCGCCGACGGCGGGCATGCGCAGGATGATGGTGGCGGCGACGGCGAGAAGCGCGACGACAATGAGGGGGACCCATGGCGAAGACGGCGCCGGCTTCGTAGCGGGATTTACAAACGGAACAGGGGTTTTCGATGACATGGCAAATGTCTCCCTTTTTCTAGTCCGTAGGCGTTTGCACGCGAGGGCACGCGCTAGGTGGGGCGAGAATATATAACAAGCGGAGAGTTCTGGCGAGCAGCGGGAGGGAGGCTTCCGCTGCTCGCCTTTTTATTACGCGGCTTTGTTCGATTTCTGGGTGGACTTAGAAGCGAGGATGTCGAGCTTGTCGATCTTGGGCGGAGTGGCGAAGAGACCGGCGTTGGCGGTCAGGGCGTCGACGACCCGGCCTGAGAGGTGGGCGTTGCGACCGTTCTCGTCGGGGAAGGCGTCGAAGATTCCGAAGGTGGTGGGGTTGATGCGGAAGGCGTACCAGGTGGTGGTGCCGCGTTCTTCCTGAACGATGGCGAGAGCGGAGCGGAGGAGGTTTTCGACGTCCTTCTCTTTACCGGGCTTGGCTTCGAGTCGAGCTAACAGGGCTAGTTGTTCCATCGGATGTTCTCCTTCTTGAGATCCATTTGAAAGTGGATGCTGGGGCGCGGAAGAAGTCACAACCTTGGCAAAAAATTACGGTGGAATTCGTGTCAGCCCTGACACGACTGTGTTTCTGCGCCCACGAAACGGCTGCTTAGTTCGGTACTAAGTCCATTATTTACAGCAGCTTCAGCTTGGCGATTGCAGTGCATTTCTCACTGCCGTTACGAGGTGATCGAGATGCGGCAAATGATCGGGACACTCAACGGAAAAGCGAAGTGGATGGGAGCAGTGGTTCTGCTGGTGAGCGTGAGCGCTGCGGCGCAGACGACTCAGACGCTGACGGCCACGACGACCGAAGATGCAAAGCCGACGAGACTGATCCTGGTGAGCATTCCGGACCGCAAATTGGCGCTGATCGATGACGGCAAAGTGGTCAAAGTTTTTCCGGTGGCGGTGGGCAAGGAATCGACGCCTAGCCCGGAGGGGACTTTCACGGTGAAGAGCCGCGTGGCGAACCCGACCTACTACCACAAGGGAACAGTGATTGCGCCGGGGCCGGCGAATCCGTTGGGCACGCGGTGGATGGGATTGAGTGAGCAGGGGTATGGGATCCACGGAACGAACGCACCGAAGTCGATTGGAAAAGCGGAGTCGCATGGATGCATTCGGATGGCGAAGAAAGATCTCGAAGAACTTTTCCCTCTGGTGAAGGTAGGCGACCGGGTGGAGATCCGCGGCGAACGCGATGAGCAGCTCGCCCAGATTTTCGGAGTGGAAGCGGACGCAACACCTTCGACCGTGGTGATGGCACAGGCGGAAACGATGTCGGTGGAGAGCACGCCGGTTGCGAGCGGTCGGTAGTGGAAGTGAAACGAGTAGGAGTGGAGGTGAGCCATGCAAAGCGCAATGACAATGCTGACGGTAGTGGGTGGGCTGGTGTTTTCGGTGTCGTGCGCGCTGCTGGTGGAAGAGCTGATCTTCGGCGGACTGTTCAAGCTTTTCTTCCAGACGGAGTCGCAGAAGCAAGCGAAGCCGTGGTTTGTCGGAGGTCCGGATAAGCCAATGCCAGTGCCGGTGAAGGTCGAGAGCAACGAAGTGCAACGGAGAAAGGAACGCTGAGGAGGGTGCCATGCTGCTTTTCAAGTACTTGCTGATGTGGACGGGAATTGGGTTGATCGTGGTAGCCGCCTCGATCCTAGCTTATGACTTCTTTTTAAAACTGCAATTCCGGCGCGCGACGGCGTCGGGAGTTGCGGTGGCAGAGCCGGAGCCGATCCGGTGGCGGATGACGGTGGTGTTCTTTGCGTTGGCCTGGGCACCGATGTTGATCGCGGCGAGTATTGCCGTGGTCCCTAGCGGAGCCGCTGGCGTGAGAGTGAGCGAGACCAGCGGCACGTTGAGCGGCACTCTCTATCCCGGAGTGCATTTCGTGACGCCGGTTCTGGAGCACGTGGAAACCTTCGACACGCGCGACAAGCTGTTCACGACAGGCGTGGCGGAGGATTCGAAGACCCCGGGCCACTCCAAAGGCGCGCTGACCGTTCAGGCGAAAGAAGGGCTGTCGCTGGGATTGGCGATCACGGTGCGGTACAAGCTGGATCCGAAGCGCCTCGATTACATCCAGTCGCATTTGCCTCAACCGGTGGAGACAGAATTGGTTCCTCCTGTGGTGGCGAGTGCGTGGCGAGAGATTGCGCCGAACTATACCGTCCGCGAAATGTTCAGCGCGAAAAGGGAAGAGGTTCGGGAGAGGGCGGCGGGGATCATTACGCAGAAGCTCGGCAAGGATGGCGTGATCGTGGAAGAGGTGATGCTGCGTGATATCCAACTGCCGCCGGAATATGCGAAAGGCCTGGAAGACCTGTTGCTGAAGGAACAGCTGAACGATCAGCTTTCGGTGCAGACGGAGATGCAACAGAAACAGGTGCGCATTTCGGAGCTCGAGGCCGAGGCCGACAAAGCCAAACAAGTGAAGCAAGCCGAGGGCTCGGCGCAGGTGAAGGTGATTGAGGCCAAGAGCGAGTCGGATGCAATGCAGTACACGCTGCCGCTGAAGGAGAAGCAAATTCAGCAGTCGAAGCTGGAGGCGGAGGCGCGCAAGGAGTCGACGATTAAGAATGCCGAGGCTGCGGCGGAGGCGAAGGTGATCGACAGCAAGGCTGAGTTGCAACGGCGCAACATGCTAAGTGAGGCAGAGGCAAACCGGATTCGCGTGACGGCGGTGGCGGATGCCGAGCGTATGCGGAGTGAGGCGGCGGTGCTGAAACAGAATCCGCTGCTGATTAACAAGATTGTCGCCGAAAAACTTTCCGACAAGATCCAGGTGATGATGGTGCCGTCGGACGGGAAGTTCTTCTTCGCGAACGATGTGATGAAGAGCTTTGGGGCACCGGGGCATCCGGAGAGCGAGCAGGAGGAAGCGCCGGCGGGCGGGCAGCACTAAAAGATTCGCCAACTGGTGTGGCGAGTAAGAGCCGGGTGATTGAGGGCCGCCGTCCTTGATTGCCCGGTTTGTTGCGAGAGGAATAATTGGAGCTAGCGATGAGATGGGCAGACTATAATTCGCGGCAGAGAATGACCTGCAAAAAGCAGTGGATCGGGCTCCTGCTGCTGGTTTTCGGCGCTGCGCTGGGGTATGCGGCAACGCCGGAGTCGACGTGGGCAGCGGCGTCGGCCAAATTGGCGAAGGAGATCGCCAACATTTCGGGGCCGGGCACAGCCGCGCTCACGGTAAAAAATCAATCTTCTATTCCGAGTGAGGATCTGCCGGCCATACGGCGTGGGATCGAGGCGCAACTGCGAGTGGATGGGATCCAGATTCGCAGCGCGGAAAATGCGGCGACGACGATACGGATTACGCTCTCCGAAAATTTGCAGGGCTGGCTGTGGATCGCCGAGGTGGAGCAGGGGAGCGATACGAAAATCGCACTGGTTCCGGTGCCGCGGAGTGGTGGCGTAGCGGCGATGCAAGTTGGGCCGAGTATGACGCTGAAGAAGACGCTGGTGTATTCGCAGGCGGCGGCGATCCTGGATTTTGCGACCGTCCATGCAGGGAGTGAGACGCACCTGGTAGTGCTCGATGAGAGCAACGTTTCGCTCTATCGATCGACGGGAACGAAGTACGAACTCGAACAGGCGTTTCCGATCACGCATTCACGGCCGTTTCCGCGCGATCTGCGTGGGCGGTTGGCGATTGGGAAAGACCATCTCTTCGACGCCTACTTGCCGGGAGTGATTTGCAGCAGCGGCGTATCGACACCTATCAATGTGACGTGCCGGGAGAGCGATGATCCGTGGCCGTTGGGGCCGCAGAAGGCGCTGTTCAACTCGGCGCGCGATTACTTTACCGGAGCCCTGCTGCCGGGAATTGGGAAGCCGGTGAGTCCGTTCTTTACGGCTGCAGATTTGCCGCGGAGCAACTACACGCTCTGGATCTTTACGGGCACGGATGGCGCGGTTCGCGAGAGCGATGGCGTGAATGAGCGGCGCGTATCGGCTATGGCGAGCGGAGATTGGGGAAGCGACCTGGCGGCGGTGCACGATGCGTGCGGGCTGGGAACACAACTGCTGGTGACGGCCGTGGGCGATGGCGCCGATTCGTTGCGCGCGTTTGAGGTGCCGGATCGCGAGCCGGTACTCGTGAGTGCGCCGTTGAGCTTTGATAATTCGATTACGGCGCTGTGGACTTCGATGGATGGGACGGACGCGAATGCGGTGGTGCACAACACGACGGGAGGGCGTTATGAAGCGTACAGCGTTTCTGTTGCTTGCAACCAGTAGCGTCGTTCTGTTGATGGCGACGGCCACGGCACGAACGCGGCCGCGACAGGGTGGCACGCTGCGCATAGAGATGCGGGCGGATGCCTCGCAGTGGATGAATAGCGCGGCGCGGATGCTGGTGTTCGATTCGCTGACGCAACTGGATGATTCCGGGCAGGTGCAGCCGGGGCTGGCGGTGCGGTGGGATTCGCAGAGCGATGACCGCCGGTGGCAGTTCTGGCTGCGCCCGGGGGTGCGGTTTCACGACGGCACGGTGCTCTCGGCCGCGACGATTGTGCAGTCGCTTACGGCAGAAGATTGTGGCGGATGTCCGTGGCGCTCGGTGCATGCGTCGGGCGACTCGGTGGTATTCGAGTCGGAGACACCGGTGCCGAACCTGCCGGCGATCCTGGCGAACTCGCGGTATTCGATTGCGCGCAAGGATGAGAATGGAAACCCGGTGGGAACGGGGGCGTTCCGGTATGCGTCGATTACGAACGGTGCGGTGATATTGACGGCGGTCGATGAGTCGTGGCGGCCGCGTCCCTATGTGAATGCGATTGAGTTGCGCGGCGGACGGTCGTTGCGCGATCAGTGGATGGATGTGGGAGTGGGGCGCGCGGATGTGGTGGAGGTCCCGGCGGAGCAGTTGCGGCGGGCGCAGCAGGACCATATGCGGCTGCTGGTTTCGCGGGATACGGATCTGATCGCGCTGGTGGCGGATGAATCGGATTTGGCGGCGCGGGATCCGCGACTTCGCGAGGCGCTGGCGCTTTCGGTGGATCGGGCGGCACTGTTTAATGTGGTGTTCCAGAAGCAGGGAGAGGTGTCGGCGAGTTTGCTACCGAATTGGCTGACGGGATATTCGTTGGCGATGAGTGCGGCGCCGAACCTGGCGCGAGCGAAGGAACTGCGGGCTCTGGTGGATCGGCCGCAGGAATTAACACTGTCGGCCGATGGTAGCGACCCAGTATTGCAGTTGATTGCCGAGCGCTTGGCTTTGAATGCGCGGGATGCGGGGATTGCCGTAAGGACGTTGACGACGCCCGGGCGGAGCGCGTTTAGGGTGGTGCGGATGCATGTAGAGGAGACAAATCCGGCGGCGGCGTTCGCGGATGTCGCGGGGCAATCGGGCGCGAGCGAGCGGGCTCCAGCGGATGAAGTGGTCGCGGTATTTCGCGCCGAGCAGGAGTTGTTGGCAAAGCATTTAGTCATCCCGCTGCTGTATTTACCTCGGGCGGTGGCGTACAGTCCGCGGGTGCATGGACTGGTGCTGAGTTCGGATGGGGCGATGCGGGCGGCGGATTTCTGGCTGGAGGATGGCAAGTGAACCTGCGTCAACGGCTGCTGCTGATGTTCTCGCTGACGGTGATTGTCGCGGTGGCGGCGGTGGCGTACGTGGTGTCATTGCGAACACGCGAGGCGTTTGCCCAAGCGGACCAGGAGCGGACGAGCGGGCTGGTGGCGCAGTTCCATCGAGAGTTCGATAGGCGTGGCGCGGAGGTGACGCTGCGGCTCGATCGGATGAGCGCGAGCGAGGAAGTGAACCGCGTGGCATTCGATTTGGGGCAGCATGGTGAGGCGTCCGTTTATTTGAACGAGGCGGGGACGCTAGCGCAGCAGTATGGGCTGGACTTCCTGGAGATTCTGGGCGCGGATGGCAGCATCATTAGTTCAGCGCAGTGGCCGGCGCGGTTTGGATATAAGGAGACGGTTCCTGAGACAAATGGCGTCGCCTTCCTGAAGAAAGAAGAATTGCCGCAGGGATTTACGGTGGGATTGTTTGCCGCGCGGTCGATTCACTCGGGCGATACGACGATTTATCTCGTCGGTGGAGAGCGGGTGGATCGAGGTTTTTTGCAATCACTGGCGACGCCAACGGGAACGCAGATCGTGTTGTATCGCGTGGGAGAGAGTGGATTTCAACCGCAGGACTTGGTGGGACTCGATGGGACGATCGCCACGCCGGAGAAATATCAGCCGCTGATTAAGCTGGCGATGGAGCGGCGCGGCGAAGTGAGCGCGATCGTCTCACCGACCTCGGATCGCAAGGACAGCTTGTTCACCACCGCGATTCCGTTGATGGACCGCGCGGGCACGGTAGTTAGTGTTTTGTTGATTGGCAGTCCGCGACGTGGACTGATCACGCTGCAGGACCATATTCGCGCGGTGGCGTTGACGGTAGGCGGGCTGGGGATCCTGCTGGCGATTGGGGTGAGTTTGTGGATTACCGGACGTGTAACGCGGCCGATCGTGGAGCTGGCGGCGGCGTCGCGTCAGGTGGCGGCGGGCGATTGGAATGTGACGGTGAGTCCGCATGATGCGAGTGGCGAGATTGCGGACTTGGCCGAGGCCTTCAACCAGATGACCGCACAAATGCGGGAGCAGCGCGAGAGAGTGCTCCAAGCGGAACGCGTAGCGGCCTGGAGAGAGTTGGCGCGGCGGTTGGCTCATGAGTTGAAGAACCCGCTGTTTCCGCTGCAACTGACCGTCGAGAACTTGGTGAAGGCGCGCGAGATGGCGCCCGGGGAGTTCGACGAGATTTTTCATGAGAGCACTACGACGCTGATGGCGGAGATCCAGAATCTGAAGACGATCATTCAGCGCTTCAGCGATTTTTCAAAGATGCCGCAGCCACAACTACAGGCGGTGCGGATGAATGACATCGTGGAACGCGTGGCGACGTTGCATGAAGCGGTTCTGAAGAACCGTGAACATCCGGTGGAGATGCGGCTGGAATTGGCGGCTGAGATGCCGGCGATCCCGGTGGATCCTGATCTGCTGCATCGAGCGCTGTCGAACCTGGTGCTGAATGCGCTGGATGCGATGCCGCAAGGGGGATCGATCACTATCAATACATCAGTGCGCGAAGAGACGGTGCGGATTGCGGTGAGCGATACGGGGACGGGGCTGACCAAGGAAGAATGCGAGCGGCTGTTCACGCCGTACTACACGACGAAGCAGCATGGGACGGGGCTCGGACTGGCGATTGTGCAGTCGGTGATTACGGACCATGGCGGGACGATCGGGGTGGAGAGCACACCGGGACAGGGGGCAACGTTTATCATCGACCTGCCGCGCCGAACCGCGGCGACCGGAGTGACTGCGTGACGACGAAAGCCGACATCCTGATTGTGGACGATGAAGCCAATACGCTGGCCTCGCTGTCGCGCGCATTTCGCCTAGCCGGGCATGAGGCGACCGTCTGCGATAACGCGGCACGGGCGCTGGAATTGGCGAAGTCGCGGCCGTTCGATCTGATTTTGTCGGACGTGGTGATGCCGCACCGCGATGGACTGACACTGCTGGAGGATTTGAAGAACGCGGGAGTGACGGCGCCGGTGGTGATGATGTCGGGCCAGGCACATATCGAGATGGCGGTGAAGGCGACGCGGTTGGGGGCGCTGGATTTCCTGGAGAAGCCGCTCTCGACTGACAAACTATTGCTCACCGTCGAAAACGCGCTGAAGCTTAAACGGTTGGAGGTAGAGAATCGCGACCTGCGCAGTCGCGTGGGAAAACACGAGATTGTGTGGAAGGGTGATGCGATGCGCCGGGTGATGGCGCAGATCGAGCGCGTGGCCGCCAGCGAGGCACGGGTTTGCATCTACGGCGAGACGGGGACGGGGAAGGAACTCGCGGCGCGCACGCTGCATGAGAAGAGCGCGCGGCGGGCGGGACCTTTCGTGACGTTGAATTGTGCCGCGGTTCCGGCGGAGTTGATTGAATCGGAATTGTTCGGGCACGAGAAAGGATCGTTCACCGGGGCGGCGCAAAGGCACATTGGAAAGTTTGAGCAGGCGCATCGCGGCACGTTGTTTCTGGATGAGATCGGCGATATGCCGCTGGCGATGCAGGCCAAGTTGCTGCGCGTGCTGGAAGAGGGCGAAGTCGAACGGGTGGGCGGGGATAAATCGATACCCGTCGATGTACGCGTGCTGGTGGCGACGCACCGCAACCTCGAGGACCTGGTGAAGGAAGGGAAGTTCCGGCAGGATTTGTTTCATCGCGTGTACGTGTTTCCGCTGGTGCTTCCGCCGCTGCGGCAGAGGAAAGAAGATATCCCAGTGCTGCTTGAACATTTTGCTGCGCAAGTGTGCTTGCAGAACGGGTGGAAGACGGTGCCATTTACGGCGGAGGCGATCGAGGCCCTGAAGCGATATTCGTGGCCGGGGAATGTGCGCGAGATGCGAAATGTCGTGGAGAGACTGTTGCTGCTGGCGGTGTCGGGCGAGGTGGACCGGGCGACAGTGGAGTTGGCGCTGCCGGAGGCGCAACCGGGAACCGCGGGAGTGTTTGAATCCGTGGGCGGGCCGCTGTCCGCGCGTGTGGCGCAGTATGAGCGGGAGACGATCCTGGCGGAGTTGCAGCGGCAGCATCATCACATTACGAATACCGCGAAGGCGCTGGGGTTGGAACGGAGCCATCTTTATAAGAAGTGCCAGGCGCTGGGAATCGAACTGCGGGCGGTGCGGGGAACGAAGTAGCTAGCGTTGGAAGCGGTTGGGGGCGAAGGGGCGGAGGTCGAAGGCGGGATCTTTGCCGACGATGAGGGCGGTGAGGATTTCGGCGGTGATGGGTGCGAGCATGATGCCGTCGCGATAGTGGCCGGTGGCGATGTAGTAGCCCGGCCACGTGGAAGCGCCGAGGAGCGGACGGCCGTCGGGGGTGCCGGGGCGGAGGCCAGCCCAGACCTCGTGGATGCGCATGGATTTCACGGCAGGAACGATTTCGGCAGCGGCGTGATGCAGGCGCTGGATGACATCCGGATTTACATTCTTGTCGAAGCCCGCTTCTTCTAACGTCGAGCCGATGATGATGCGACCGTCGCTGCGCGGCACGAGGTAGACCTCGGGGGCTCGGATGACGTGGTGCAACACGGGCGGGTGTGGGTCCGGATCGGCAACGGCGACGACACTCAACATCTGACCTTTCACCGGGCGCGTGGGAACGCTTGCGGGGCCGAGTTCTCCGGCCCAGGCTCCGGCACAATTCACGACAACCTTGGCGATGTAGGTAGTGTGCTCGGTTTTAACCGAGAAGCCGCCGACTTCGTTTTGTTGAATTGCGAGCACGGGTGAGCCACTGGCGACGTCGGCGCCGCGGTGCTTCACGGCGTGGAGCATGGCAGTGCAGAGAAGGCGGGGGTCGACCCAGCGTTCGGGCAGGTAATAGGCATTCTCGTGGGGAATGAGCGCAGGCTCGAGTTCGGCGATTTCAGTGGGATCCAGCGGGCGCGAGTTCGGGTGAAGAGTGGAATAGGAAGTGGGGTCGAGAAAGGTGATGACGCCCTTGGCGCGAAGGTCGACCTTCATCTGCGATTCGTCTTCGAGTTCGTGCACGAATTCGGGATAGAGGGCGGCACTGGCTTCGGCGAGCGGCTGGATGAGGGGATCGTTGTGGGGGTCGCAGACGGCGATCATTCCGGCGGCAGCGTGTGAGGCTTCGCGCGCGGGCTCACCGCGATCGATCAACTGGACGTGCAGGCCGGACTTCTGCAACTTCCAGGCGAGGGAGAGTCCGATGACGCCGGCACCGATGATGATGACGTCCGAAGATTTCACGGTCTCATTGTAGCGGCTGCGAATTGGGGAAGTTGCGATACACTCATCGACACATTCTGGAGGGCTATTTATGCGGGTTTGGGTTCGGGGAGCGGTGGTCTTCGCAATGCTGGCGGCGAGCGCGTTTGCGGTGAAAGTGCCGCTGATCGGCAAGAGCGATCCGGTGAAGGCGCGGTTGGGACATGCCTATCGGTTCGAACGCGGCGGATGGGTATATGTGCACTTGGAGGGAAAGCCGGAGGACATCGGGTTTCAGCACGGGTATTTGCTCGCACCGGAGATCGAGGATGGTTTCAAGGCGGTGCAACTGAGCGATGTGCACGCGAGCAAGCACGATTGGGAATTTTTCCGTCACGTGGCGCGCGATATTTTGTGGCCGAAGGTGGACCCGGAGTACCAGGCGGAGTTGAGGGGCATACAGGAAGGGTTGGCGGCGCAGGGGTCGAAGCTGACGCTGGACGATGTGGTGGCGCTGAATGGGATGGAGGAGATTGCCGATTACTACGTGCCATGGCTGAACAGGTTGCAGGGGAAGTTGAATCCTCCGGGGCTGGTGGCGCCGGGGAATTGCAGCGCGTTTGTGGCGACGGGGAGCTATACGTCGGACGGCAAGATCGTGATCGCGCACAACAACTGGACATCGTACATGGTCGGCGAGCGGTGGCGGATTATGTATGACATCGTTCCGGCGAAGGGGCAGCACATATTGATGGATGGCTATCCGGGGACGATCACCAGCGGCGATGATTTCGGAATGAACGATGAAGGGCTGGTGATTACGGAGACGACGATCTCGGGATTCGTGGGGTTCGATCCGAATGGCAAGCCGGAGTTTTCGCGGTCGCGGAAGGCAATGCAGTACGCGAAGAACATCGACCAGTGGATCGCCATTATGAGCGACGGAAACAATGGCGCGTACGCCAACGACTGGTTGCTGGCGGAGCGTAAGACGAATGAGATCGCGCGCGTCGAGCTGGGGCTGCTGCATTCGGCGGTGGATCGCACGAAAGATGGATACTTCTTCGGGTCGAACTTCCCGATTGATGTTGCGCTGATTCACGACGAGACAAACTTCGATCCGATGGATGCGTCGAGTTCTCCGAACGCGCGCCGAAAGCGCTGGCAGCAGGTGATGGAGACGAACAAGGGAAAAATCGATGTGGACTTGGCGCGGAGCTTCATGAGCGATCATGAGGACGCGTTTGAGAATAAGAAGGGCGCGAACCTTCATACGCTCTGCGGACATGGCGACACGAATCCGAATGCCGAGAAAGTGTGGGAGTTGCAGCCTTACGATCCCATGGGCGCGGTGAACGGCAAAGTCGCGGACGCGGAGATGACGAAGAAGATGAGTATGTATGCGCGAACGGGGCATCCGTGCGGTGACAACTTCAAGGCGGCGCCGTTTTTGAAGGAGCATCCGGAGTACAGCTGGCAGGCTCCCGCGCTGCACGACATGATTGCGGGGCCGTGGACGCTGTTTAAGGAACGCGACCGCGAGGACAACAAGAAGCAAGACGGAGAATAAGCGTTGTGGATTGCGGAGGGCGCCTTGCCGGCGCCCTTTTTCATTGGGTAAGAACTCTAGCGGCTTCGCGCGGCGGTGCAGATTCCGCCGATGAGGACGGCGAATCCGACGACGGAAAGCACGGGGAGAGGAGTGCCGCCGTCAGGTAGAGGATTGATTTCGCTGTCGGCGATGCCCATTTGGGAGGGCGCACGTAAGAAGCTCGAAGGGGTGCGGCCGGTGCGCGATGGGTCGATGACGGTGAACTTGGTGGCCACGGAGGAGTTGGCGATGGGAACGCCGTTGGCGTCGACGAGGGTAACGGTGACGGTGTGGATGCCGGGGGTGAGACTCGAGAAGGTGTACTCGTTGGCGGTGGTCGTGATGGGGTCGTTGCCGTCGAGCTGGATGGTGAAGTTGGGAGAAGACGAGGCTATGGCGCCGCGATTCACCAACTGATACGTGACGTGGATGAAGTTTTGCGAGGTCCGTTCGTTGGCCTTGGGAGTGTTTACGCGGAGGGAGCCGGACTGCGAGGGCACGTTCGAGTTATTTGGGGACTGCGCCGCGAAGAGCGAAATTCCTGACCCTAGTACCAATGCCGCGAGCAAGATCTTCATCGTTCCGAAAGCCTCGAACTGGAATTCTCCCAACCGTGGATAAGGGATTACCCACTCTGGGGAGCTTCTTACACTGCTGAGTTTTCTGTGCGCCCCGTGGGCGTCGAGAGCCGGCTGGCTAAGTGTCTGCTGCGCAGCTACATGCGATGAGCATGCAGAAATGAGGATATCCATCAAAAGCAATTACCAAAAAGATATGCGCAATTTAGTAACCTAAGTTCCCGGTTTCTCACAGAAAAAGAGGGAGTAAGGCGATTTTGTTGGGAGTGAGATGGTTGTAACAAGGGGAAGGAAGTTCGCATCTCAACACGGCATGAAGGTGTTGCTGGTTTCTGCGCTGCTTTTCATGGCGTCAGTATTCGGTCTGGCGGGCACTCCGGGGTCATTCCGTGGGACGGTCGTGGATGGACCGGAGAAGTCGGATACGTGGATGTACGTTGAAGGGCATAATCACAGCGTTCGACGGGTGTATGTGAGTGGGGCGACGATCCGCTACGACAGCGAGGTTCCGGCTGCGGACCGGAAGACGCCGGTTCCCCGGGCTTTGCAGGTGGGAACGCAAGTGCGAGTGACGGCGGAGCAGGACGATGCGGGGGAGTGGCGGGCGACAGACATTGAAATCCTGAAGATAGGCGGGGCCGAGGACGAGAAGAAAAAGGTAGGCGCGCCGACTACCTCCCAGAGTTGAGGCACGTCTAAGAATGTGAGTGTGGAGCAGGCAGGGCAGATTCTCGCCGCTGAGACTGCCGTATTGGTGTTTCGCACGGTAGCGAATTGTGCGGGGCGCGATTGCGCGTCCCGGCCGAAAGCCTATAATGAAGCACAACCCTTCCAACGGGAGTTTCCCATGGTGTACAAACCGCTTGTCCTGACAGTGGCATTTGCGCTTTCGGGCTTCGCAGTGGCGCAGACGGCGCCGGCGCAGACCGACAGTTCCGCGCAGCAGCCTGCGGCAACGCAGGGGCCGTCGACGCCAGCCGCGACGCAGGCTCCGGATGCGCAGACCACACCTGCGCAGACAGCGCCCGCACCGAGCAATGCGCCAGATGCAGATGCGAGCCCATCCGCGGCGGGGCAACCAGCGGCGAAGGATCCTCTCGCGAATGAAGCGACCCAGAACCTGCCGAAGGCGACCGATGTGAAGCACGATGGCGGACGCGACGATGTGTCGGCGATCGGCAATCGGCACATCGGGACGGGTAAGGGGCCCGGTGACTGGTACTCACTGGAAACCGAAATCCGCATGGGCAAGGGTTACTCGCAACAGATCGAGAGTGGCATGAAGATGGTGCAGGACCCGGTTGTGACCGAATATGTGAACCGCATCGGCCAGAACCTGGTGCGCAATTCGGATGCGCGGGTACCGTTCACGATCAAGGTTGTGGATTCCGATGAGATCAATGCATTCGCTCTGCCGGGCGGATTTTTCTATGTGAATTCTGGACTGATCCTGGCCGCCGATGAAGAGGCCGAACTGGCAGGCGTGATGGCGCATGAGATTGCGCACGTCGCGGCACGACACGCCACGCGACAGATGACTCGCGGGCAGATCGCGAACCTGGCGACGATTCCACTGATCTTTGTCGGCGGCGGGTTGGGATATGCACTGCAATCGGCGGCGAGCCTGGCTCTGCCCATGACGTTCCTGAAATTCTCTCGCGGATTTGAGGCGGAGGCCGATTATCTCGGGCTGCAATACATGTACGCCACCGGGTACGACCCGCAGGCGTTCATTGCCTTCTTCGAAAAGGTGCAGGCGAAGGAGAAGAAGAAGCCGGGGTCACTGGCGAAGGCATTCTCCACGCATCCGCAGACGCCCGACCGGATTGAGAAGTCGCAGGAAGAGATTGCCAAGATTCTCCCGGCCCGTGATCAGTACATCGATGACACATCGGAGTTCCAGACGGTGAAGTCGCGGCTGGCTGCTTTGGAGAATCGACACAAGGTGGAAGACC
>Ga0206952_10153_pt1 | contig 20860 bp, 16 predicted proteins | sample Alteio_BWOrgHeat_39_FD_152966 | JGI IMG/M metagenome (GOLD analysis project Ga0206952, IMG submission 152966) | Enriched cells from forest soil in Barre Woods Harvard Forest LTER site, Petersham, Massachusetts, United States -... | ecosystem: Environmental > Terrestrial > Soil > Temperate forest >... | reverse complement strand
AACAATAGTGTAATAATAAGTAAGTATTTCATACGCGACTTGTTTGGTATTGATGTGTAATTTATGTGTTTCATAAATACTCTTTACTTAAACTTATTTTATTCTTAAAAAATAGTTTGAAATACAAAACCACATCATTAACTTTGAATTACAAAGTACTTTTAAATTTATTAAACTTTATGACATGAAAGTCTCGTTAAAGAAGTTTGTTATCATCTTTCTGGTGTCGGCCTTTATTTTCATTGGCATCACCAATTTACTTTTGGGACCTATCGTAAACGGCACGTGGTTCCCGGGGATGGACTCACCAATAGAATGGAAGCGTACGTTGGCAAACATTATATATCCTGTCAAAGTTGTTTTGGTAGGACCTTTAGCACCAATATTCAATGATCCGGATCCTGCACCACCAATTCGGGTACTTGCCTGCGCTATATACTGGACGATAATGGCATTGTTTCTTTATTACATGCTCTATATACTAAGTAAAATATTTGCCCGAAAAAAAACATAACTTAAAGTATGAATGAGAAGGCTTGAAGAAATATATTATGAAGCAAAGTCTGATAAATGGTTTAAAAGATTTGCTGTGTTTTGCCGCATTGCTTTGGCAGCGAGCTTTCTTCCTACAGGTATTGTAAAAATTATGGGTGAACGATTCGCCGAAGGATTACCACATAATAATCCTTTAGGGCATTACTTCGATGCCTTAATTCTAACCGGATATTACTACACATTTATTGGAATTGCTCAAGTCATTATCGCCGTATTGTTGCTTATCCCAAGAACTTCTCTTCTTGGTGCATTAATGTATTTTCCTATCATCGTCAACATTTGTGTGCTTACCTATGCTACCCGCTTTGACGGTACCCGTGGCATCACGATGATGGTTTTGGCTTGTTTGTTTTTATTGATTTGGGATTATGATCGTTTAAAACACATCTTACCCTTTAAGCAACCAAAAACAGATCCTGTTGTATTAAAAAAGCCTTTAGGTAAGCGCCTTCGGATCATATTTTTTGGAGGTTGCTTCGCAGTCTTAGCCTTTATCATTATTGGTACTTTCTATTTATATGAGATCGCGCCGGGCAACTCTGAAGAAGAATGCAGGAATCAATGTGCTTCCAGTAAAAATCCTGAAGCTTGTGAAGCGTTTTGTGATTGTATTTATAAAGAAGGCAAGCCGCTGGATAGTTGTTTGGCAGCTTATGATAAGGCGAAAGATATTCGCAAGCCTGACGCGAAGTAACCGGATTAGTTATTGAGTTATAAAGTTAACAGGTATATGATCTGTTAACCAAACAGCACTATCTATTACACGGCCTCCGTTTCTCAGTTATGCGCATTGGTTAAGGATAATGAGTATTTGAGTACTATTTGGTACGGCTTATATACCTGCAAACATTACTATAAGGTTACTGTAAGGTCTCTATAAGGTTACTATAAAGTTGGGGAACCTGGTGCGGAGAATTTGTCTAAATAAGCAGATGTGTGTTGTAAATTAAAAGTAGGAAAAAAGCTGCAATTCTGTTCAGTTTTATCTAATACAATTTTATATTAGTATAGTCTGAGACAAAGGATATATTAAATAAAAAGTGCGTCTTTTAAAAAAATCAACCCCACCAAAATGCAGCAGCAATAATTGCATATAAGCCAATTAAGGCAACACCTTCAAGCCAGATGGATTCTCCGTCGAATACCACGAATGCGCTTACAATAACTGCCAACGCCAATGCCGCCAACAATAACGGGCTTAACACAAATGACAATACAGCGCCGCCTAAAAAGAATGAAAGCAAAACCAACAGTGGAAATAAGCCCAGCGCAACCTGCAGCGAACTGTTGAGAATAACACTAACCGCATAATCAGCTTTGTTTTTTACGGCAAGCTGAATACCGACGAGGTTTTCAATAGCATTGCCTGCAATAGCAACCACCACCAAACCTGCAAACACATCATTAATGCCCAACGCCTTCATTGCCGGCTGCAACGCTTCCACAAACCAATCGGAAACAAAAGCTGCACCTCCACCTGATGCCAGCAGTACAATAATCGTTACAGGCAGCGACCATCCTGGTTCACTGGCCGCTTCGTTTTCCGCAACTACCGCTTTATCTCCTTTGATTGAAAAATAAAGGCTCGCTATAAATACCAGCAACAAAACAATTGCAACCATTATATCAAGTGTATTGATGTGTGTGGCTGCGGCAGTGTGCAGTTTCGCAGTAAGTGTTGGAATTGCGAGTGCTGCAAAAGCCAATAACATTAAGGTGGCAATCATTTTTGGCGGCTCTGAATTAAATTTCTGTGTGCCGTTTTTTAAACCTCCGAATAATAAAGCAAAACCTAATACCAGCAATGAATTGCCCAGTATAGATCCTACCAATGCTGCCTGTACAACTTTGTCAAGACCTGCACGTAATGCGAATATGGCTACAAATAATTCAGGTAAATTACCAAGTGCTGATTGTAATATTCCAGTGGCGCCGGGACCCATGCGCCTGCCAAGTTGTTCCGTGGCATGACCTACACTCATCGCAAGCAAAACCAACGCAACTGCCGTGATAAAAAACAGCAGCACTGAATTAATTTCAAAACGAATAGCAATACCTGCAACAGCCGCTGCAATGATTGCAGCAATTATGGTAAGTATATCTTTTTTCGACAAGGGATTATTTTAATTCAAACATAGGTAACTAATATGATTTGTAACGACTGTTTATTTTGCAATAGTTGAGATTTCGAAGCTGATGTTTTCGTTGTGTGTGTTTAGTTTATTGATGAGTTCATCAACATTTGTGTAGCCGTTTCATCTAATATAATTTCATATGCTGACGGTTTGTGGCGAAGAATGTAAGACAGGAGTTTGGAGAGATGGTTGTTTTAGTTTGAGAAAAGCATGTTTAAAAAATAATTAGAACACGAATGAAAAAACTGGTAAGTAAGGACAAGAATTATGGCAGCAGAAGCAGGCAAAGTGTAAGTGTAAGTTTCATGTGAGTTTCGTTGATTATCTAAGGTTTGAAATTCTTGGTTCACAAAAAAAATTTATTGTAAACAGTTTATTATATCAACAATAGTTTCATTAAATTTTTTTTCCAATTGACATTCCCATATGACAAAAACTTTCCATCCTAATGCTTCTAACTCTACTTTTACTTTTTCATCGCGGACTAAATTCTTAGTTAATTTAGGTATCCAATACTCTTGTTTTGTTTTAGGAAATCTGCCTTCTTTACATTCTTTGTGTTGATGCCAAAAACAACCATGAACAAAAATGATTGTACGATATTTATGCAAAACAATATCTGGTTTTCCAACTAAATTTTTGACATTTAACCTATATCTAAATCCCATTCTAAATAATGCCGAACGTAATAGTAATTCTGGTTTTGTATTTTTATTTCGAATACGAGCCATATTACTGCTTCTTTTTTCATCAACATCATTATCCATAATTAAGCATTTTTAATCCATTGTTCATATACAGTTATGTCGTACCGAGCTTCTTCTAATAATGCTTTTGAGTTATTTGTAATTTCTGTCATTAGCTCACTATTATCTGATAATTTTTGATCTGCATCAACAGCGTCTGCAATCTTGTTTAAAGCTTGCAAAGCTGATTTACATTCATCTTGAGTAGGAGGTGGATCTTTAGTAGAAAGTTGAAATTCGTCTTGCTGGATGTTAAATGTTGGTGTTATTAAAATAGCTAATGAAACAATATCATTATGTGTCGCTTCTTGTTCCACTTTATAATCTATTGCGCTTTTAATCTTTACTGTAGCTGGAGGTGCTTGTTTGTTGGTTACTTTAGAAATCCATTTACATAGAGATACAAGAAAAATATTTGATAATCCTTCAGAGTTTTGTATCGCTTTTTCCAAGCTGGCAGAGTCAGATACAACGAATTTTAATTGAGAATGATTTAAAAATTCAGGACAGTCAATAAGATTCTTTAAATAGATTGATTTTAATCTTTCGAACTTTTCTAAATCAATATGTTTTTCGCCAGTTCTTGTCGTTAATAAAAAAAGCCATGGTTTTGGTCTTCTTGCTTGCAAGTGTAAAAGTTGATTTATTGCATCATAATAGCTTTCCTTTAAATCTTTTTCATCAATCTTGCCGAATCCATCACATAAATCTAAATTAACTACATCATATGGTCCATTTTTAGATGACTCTTTAAAAGCCAAAGAACTAGTATTTGCTATCCGACAAAAATTATCACCGATTATGTTTGAATTCGGATCAACATGCGGAAGACTTTTAACTTCATTCAACGATATATTTAATTCTATACTGCTTCTTGATTTAGAGTTTGCAGAATAATTAAAACCGAAAAATTTTAAAATAAGTTTTTTAGGAGAACAAATATTGTGATGAAAACACCTTAAATCTAAAAGGTCATCTCCGGGCAATCCAAGATATCTAAGTATTCCATCTTCGGGTTTTATTTCTTCAATGAGCTTTAATATTTCTCCACACCATTGCTTTTGCCGTACAAAGTGTTTTCGCGGTTTATGCCATGGAAGAAATTGCTTTTTTTTAGGAAGCTCAGGGGCGTATTGATTAACTCCAAATAAATCTTCTGCAAAACTTTCGTTTAGCTGCTGTTCACTCATAATAGTGTTTATTCTGACAATTCTAGAATTTTATATATAGCCTTGTACAAATTATTTTGCTTTGTCCTGCTAAGTTTATCAAGAAGCTCATACGATGCTAAAATTTGTATAATAGCTTTAAATTTTTCATCAATAATGTTTGAATGGTTTTTTGATGTTTGTGTTTTTGTAGTAAGAGAATACCTATTTAAAACTATTGCATCTTCATATTTTTCTGAATCTAATGATGATTGTTCTTCTATTAAAATTTTAGGCGGCAGAGAGTCTTCATCCCTTGTTTCTTTTTGCCATGTTTCAAGGGCAATTTTTTGTATATCCGAAAGTTGCTGAGTTTTTAAATCTGTTCTAGTTTTATCACGTATATCAGCCGCAACTTTTTTCTGGGCAGTTGCAAGTTGTCTTAAAGAACTATGCAGCCATCTTGTTAGAAAAGCCGCATGAGGATAGGCATAATTAAACGACTCTCTGTCAATATTAAGAGCACTATCAAATCCTTGTTTAATAAAGATTTCACATGTTATTTGCCTTAATCTGGTTTGTTCAGATACCTGATATCGCATAAAGGATGAATCGAACAACGTGCCGCTGGCTCCATGTATTCTTATAAGAGATCCTTGATGTTCAGTAGGACATATCTTAGGATTCCAAAACAAGTAAGCCTCAAATTCCAATGTACCACCACTCAATTCTTTAGCATATTGTGAAAAATCTTCTCTGCATTTCCCAAAAAATATTAATGGATGTTTGATCGCATGATTCGTTGTTGGTAACCCTTTAAATTTTATCGGTCGGTATAATTTTAAATCATCAAAAAATACTTCAAAGTTTAATTGGTCATTTCCATCTTTTAAATCTAAAATTTTTCTTGCTGAAGATTTTTTTGATGGGATTTTCGATGCTGAACCCTTCGGTGTATTTGATAAAAGAAACGCTTCACACCAGTCAGTTAGATTTATATCAAATAAATGCCCATCTACATAAGATAAAGGAATGGATAAACTGAGCTGCCAAACCATTTGCAAATAGTAATCGAAAATCTTACTCAATTGAGGATTGGGATTAGAAAATTGTGTTTCTAACCAAACGGACTGTACTAATTTTTCAAAAGCTTGCTGTGAATTATCTGTAGATGACCAAGGCACATTTATAAATTTGTTACCTGTTTTTTCAAGTATTTCGCCAGTCTGGTCGACACGTCCTACATGAAATTTTGGAGGTAAGATAGATTGCTTCTCGTCTTCTGGAGCAGCATTTTCATTTTGTTCAATAGTTACCCAAATTTCCCGGCTTCGCAATGTATCTCTTGCTTGAGGGCGAATATTTGTAAGTATTATTGTCGTCCCTTGGGATGTAATATCTTTTGCTTTTTCCCGCCAAATGTTTACTTGTCCTGTTTCATAAGTTTCTTGTTCATTTTCCTGATCAAAATCTTCATCTGAATATTGTTTAAGAGCAATCGTGGCTATTGTTCTAAAGTTATCGCCTTTTGTTTTTGTGATAATTTGAAAGTTATGCGTAAGCTGTGCGACAGAAAAAATTCCAATTCCTATTTTTCCAATTAATTTTCTGCCGCCCGGGCTGCAAGTAGAATCCTTAGCATCAGTGATTTTTAACTTAACACCCTCTTCATGTCTCTTAGCACTGCCTCCAATATGCAATAGCATGTGTGCTAAAGTTTCTGGAGACATGCCCAATCCATTATCTTCGATTGAAATTCTTTCAAAACGGGGCACATCAGTTTTTATTACAACTCTAGTAGCGTCAGCATCATAGGCATTAGCGATCAACTCTCGTAATGCTGAGCCAGGCTGACGGTAAATTCCGTCTGTAACACGGGCTATTATACGTTGATCAGTACTTAGTGTTGTTTTAATTACTTTTTGTTCATTCTTACTTTTTAGAATTTCGGTAACCAATTCACGTTCTTTGTTATCGTCTGTATTTGCCATTTACTCTTATTTAAAAAGTAATGAAGTCTTAATTGCCGCTGCTATACTTTTTGCTAAAGGTGGGGGAACTGCATTTGAAATTTGGGTTGCTTGATTTGAAAAAGTTCCTTCTAAAACATATGAATTTGGAAATCCCTGAAGAAGCATCGCTTCATAGATACTTATTCTTCGCTTGCCTTCAGGATGTATATGAATTTCTCGATTTCCAAATGCTATTGTCGGAGAGGCTTTATCCCAAGATAAGCGTCTGAAACTTCTAGAAGGTTTGTTGCTTGTGTACATAGGACTAAATCGTTTTGATTTCGGATTCATTGTCCAATGATTAGGATGTATTGGAATTTCTACTGGTTTAAGTTTTCTATCAAAATATGCAGGTTCTTCTAAATTTCCAATTGCTTCTCGAACAGTAGTTATTCCAGTTTTTTTTATGGGTAACACTTTAGAATAGCCTTTGCCTTTTTTCATTGCAGAAACAACTATACGATTTCTTTTTTGAGGCACGCCAAAATCTAAAGCGCACAATTTGTATTCATCCACTGTAAATCCTAGTTTGATAAGTCCTGATATAAGTTTGTTGTATTTCTCAGCGTGTTTTTTATCTTTCATCCCTAACACGTTTTCAAAAATTATGAACTCAACATCGTATTTTTTCTGAAGCTCTTTAATGATATTTACATATAAGGCTGGTAACAGGTTTCTGGGATCATTGGGTGAAGCTAGTGGGTTCGATCTTGAAAATCCCTGACAAGGTGGTCCTCCGATTATTCCAATTCTTGATCCAAATTCTAATCTGTCTTTAAGAAAAGAAAGAACGCCTAATGGTCCAATTTTATTCAGATCAGCAGCGATGCTTTTTGTTCTTTTGAAATTTCGTTTGTAAGTGCGAATTGCGGAAGTATCATGATCTATTGCTAATGAAATTTTAAACCCTTCATTTTTAAATCCCCAATCTAATCCTCCGGCTCCGCAAAACAAACTTACAATATTTGGTAAAGCTGTTTGTTTATAAGAATGTTCTTTTTGATTTGGCATTTTATGAGTGAAGATTGAAAATAATGAATTATTTGATAAGACAAAAATATGATACAAGCTAATGTTTGTTCCTCTTGTTATGCTATAATTTACTTGATGATTAAATTTCATCGCTCAAAGGCTGCCGGATAGAAGCGGAAAGCCCGCAGCGAGGAACGAGCGAGGACTTATCTCGTTCATAATGTTTTTTTATTTGTCTCAATGAATTCTTCGCATTTGCAGCGTATAGCCGGAATTATCTCGTGTATATTAATTTTTTTAATGGTCTCGATGAATGCTTTGCATTTGCAGCTGATAAATGTTCATCAGCTGACAGCCCCAAACTTTATTCACCTTCAACCGCATCTCGCTTACTTGGCTTTCTTGTTCGGTTGGTTTCAGCGCCGCACATCTTTACAATCTTTGGTGTGAACTTTCCAACAACATCCACCAATGCTTTCTGCGATTGCATCACAAGTTCAATATCCTTGTATGCAAATGGCGCTTCATCCAAACCGCCGCCGAGCAATTTTACATTGTGTTTGGCGAGTTCTTCTTTCAATGCATTGTGCGTAATGCTTGCCATGGCTTGTGTGCGGCTCATTCTACGCCCGGCACCATGCGATGCGGAGTTGATGCTGGCTTCTTCGCCTTTACCTTTTACAATAAATCCGGGCGCCGTCATGCTGCCGGGAATAATACCCAGCACATCTTTACCGGCAGGCGTTGCACCTTTGCGATGCACAATTACTTCTTTGCCATTTCCGAAATTATCGGAACCTGCGGCATGCAATTTTTCTTTCCATGCAAAGTTGTGATGATTCTCCACCATCTTCATTGGCTTGCGACCCAACTGCTTTGCAATCTTATCATGTATCACATGGTGACAAGCACTTGCATAATCACCCGCCAAATTCATAGCCAGCCAGTATTCCATGCCTTCTGCTTCATCCAGCGTAAACCATGCAAGATGTTTGGCTTCCTGCGGCAAACGGCGTTTACTAATTGCCAGTCGTGTATAATGATTTGCAATGTTTGCGCCCAATGCACGTGAACCGCTATGCGTTACAAAGCCAACATATTTTCCTGCAGGCACATTCAACACGGCATCTTTTTCATCAATTTCAATAATGCCAAATTCTGCAAAGTGATTACCACTTCCTGATGAGCCCAACTGTTTCCATGCACGTGTATGCAGGCTTTTTAGCAATGGCATTTCAAAAAATAATTTATTGTCCATCACTTCATGATCCGGTGATCGCTCAAACTGTGCACCGCTGCCAAACAACGTCGCTTCGCCAAGTTCACGAACAAAGAATGCTTCACGCTGCGTAAGGTCTTTTATGTCGATATCAAAAATGCTTAAACACATGCGACAGCCAATGTCAACACCAACGCCATAAGGTATCACGGCATTCTCTGTTGCCAGCACACCACCAATCGGCAAACCATAACCATGATGCGCATCGGGCATCAATGCACCGGCAACTGCCACCGGTAATTTCGCTGCTGCATACATTTGATGCATGGCGCCTTCTTCAATCTGGTCGCGACCAAAAATGTTGAAGTGAATGCCTGTATTATTTAATGAAATTTCAGGCGCTGCTGCATCTTCTTTCGGCAATAATTTTTCAGCGATTGGTTGCAACGTTTCATGCGTTGCGTAATCTTTTGGTGACTGCAACACCGCTTTTAATATTTCAAACGCTTCTTCTTTTGTGTGATGTTTAAAATGTTTTTCCATCACGTTCATCGCTACGGGAATTACTGGGCTTTCGGGATAACCGATGGCTCTTAATTCTTTGGCTTCTATTTTTAATTTTCCCATGTTGTTTGTTCTTGTAGACCTAACAGGTTTTCAAAACCTGTTAGGTCTTGTTTTATTTTATGATGCCAGCTTTTGTTTTGCATGGCATCGTTCCTTGCGTCGCACACTTGTGCGGTTGGAACGATGGCAGCACAATATCTGCACTTAAGTTTCTTCTATATTTTGTAAATTGCATACAGTTATTTTTAAGTTATGAAAGAAGTTATTCAACAAAAAGAATTTCGCAGGTTAACCGAAAGCTACTTTGCAGAAAAAGCAAAGCAAGCTAAAGGTCCGCAGAAATTATTAGTGATGCTTGAAATGAGCAAGTATCTTACTGCTGCACGTGAACATGGTTTATCTTTCGAAGAACTTAGAAAAGATGGCTTCCGCTTTGCAACCGTATAACTACATTACTTACAAACCTGACTACTATATTTTCAATACAAATACTGGCTGTGAATATCATTGCTACTTTTTCGATTTTGGCACTGCCTTCTCAGATTATCCTGATTTGGCTTCAAAAGTTTTCGGTTTCAATCTTGAATTAAAATATAAACCTGGAAATAAAACTATCGGTCTTGATAAACGTATTGCTATAACTATTGCAACTATCATCAAAACATTTCTCAATGAAAAAGAAAATGTTGTTGTGTATATCTGCGATACCAGCGATAATCATGAAAAAGCCCGCTTTCATAAATTTACCAATTGGTTTAAGACTTATAACGACGGCAACATCATTCAATTGAAAGGTGTGATACATACCGGTGATATCAACATCTTAAACGCAATGCTTATCCATAAAAATAATTCACAACTCAACGATTTTATTGAAGCATATGAAATCATCACAGGCATTTATACCAAGCCTGATGACGATGAGTTAAATAATATGCTGAATGAACCGGAGTGGTAGTTTAATATTACTGCAAACTCGCCTTCATCACCATTTTATTCTTTCCATAATCAAAACTGTTTTCATCAGAGAGATCAAGTGAACTGCCTTCAAAATGACAGGTTATATATTCTGTATGCGGGCTTTCAATGTATCTTAAAACCAATTGCAATGTGTTATCATCTTTCCATGTATAACTGCCTTCGGTCTTTGCAGGAAAAAGCATGGTACGAATTTCAATGTCGCCAGCAGTTAAAGATGGCCCTGGTTTGTTGGTCGTTCCTTGCTGCCATTTGCCTGGTGCAAAATCAAATGCATAATCTGCTGCTGTATCTGTTTTTAATGTTACATGACACATATCATTTTTAAAACTGAATCCGATGCTTTGCAAATGCTTTTTGTTTTGTTCAATCGCATACGTTTTTCCTGAAATTGTTTCCGCCATTTTCGATGTATTTTTTGCAGGTAACGGAACTGACAACGCTTTAATTTTTTGTTGCAGCAATGCGGTTGTTTTCGCATCTGCATTTAATTTCTCTTTATGCATAGCAGGCAATAAATATTTCCAAACAAGATTTATTTCATCCTGCATATCTGATGTTTCTGCTGTTATTGCAAGTGCCACATCTTCATCCGGCATCACGATCATAAACTGACCAAACGCTCCATCACCACGATATGCGTTGTGCCTGCAGCGCCACATTTGATAACAATATCCCTGCTCCCAATCGCTGCTGTCTTTTTTCGATTGCGGCAAATCAGGATGCTGAATGATCTTTGCCGTACTTGCTTCTTCAACCCAACCTTGCGGCAAAACCTGTTTGCCATTCCACATGCCTTTCTGTAAAAACAATTCTGCAAACTTTGCCATGTCTTCTGTTTTTACACGCAAGCCCCAACCACCTGTATTTATGCCTTTCGTATCTGTTTCCCAATCTATATTCTTAATACCTAATGGTTCAAATAATCTTGGTGTGAGATAATCAATTACTTTTTCGCCGGTAACTTTTTGCACGATAGCAGAAAGCATATATGTGCCGAGCGAATTGTATAAAAACTTTGTACCCGGTTCATATAAGATCGGTGTTGCTAAAAATGCTTTCACCCAATCTGTGTATATACCAGCTTTTGATGTGGGATCTGGATCCATTCCGTCAGACATCATCAACACATCTTTAACAGTAAGCCCTGATAAAAATTTGCTTACTGTATCCGGAAGTTGATCGGGAAAAAATGATACAACTTTATCATCAAGTGAAAGTTTCTTTTCATGAATTGCAAATCCAACAGCCGTTGCCGTAAAACTTTTGCTGCATGAATATAAAGTATGCCTTAGGTCAGCACGATATGGATTCCACCAGCCTTCTGCAATTACTTTTCCATGACGCAACAACATGAAGCTGTGAAACTCCGTTTTGCTTTTGTTAGCTGCATCCAAAAAATCAATAATGCCCTGCGATGAAACACCCTCTGCTTCCGGCGTGCTGTGCGGTAAAGAAGCTGATGATTGTGCAATGAGCCTGGCGTTTAATACTATTAATACTGATAATAAGGCAACTGATTGTTTCAGGAAAAGCATAGTAAATAGTTTATATTTTGAAAGCAGATGTTGAATGACGTGGTGTTTGTAAAAATAAATATTCAAACTTAATAGTTATAATATAAATTAACCGAGATACTTTTTGTGTAGAACTAAGCAGCGGCACACATCGGCACCGCTGCTGCATCTTTAAATATTAATTCTCCATCATCATCTCTCTTCTAAAGCCAATCACATTTGTTTTCGCAACTTCCTGGTAATTCTCATCAGGATTTGTAATCTCTGCCAATGTCATCGGCTTATTGATTACATTATTTAATCCAAGATGTTTGCTTAAGGCATTTGCTTTATCAACACTCAATTTTCCAAACTCATATCTTGCTATCAATCTTCCTTTGCGCAATAATGCATTATCTACCAAACCAATTTCGCTATTGAAAGTGCAAATGATTTGAACATTCAAACAATCGCTCAACAAACCATCGCTGATGTTCAGCAAATTACTTACACTGCTGTAGCTACTGTATTTCCTGTCCATAATAATATTCTCTGCATCTTCAATTATCAATATTGCATTTGGATTATCCAACAACAGATCCATAAACTCAGGATTCATCAAATTGCCTGCAACTCCTGGTGAAACAAACATTACTTTCTTTTTAAGGCTTCCAATCAAATACCTTAAGTAAGTTGTTTTTCCTGTACCGGGTAATCCATGTAACAACACAATACCTTTATCATTTTCTTTTGTCAGCCTTTGTTTAATAATTGTATCTATTGGTTTAAAATCATCATTGTAATAAAGCTCAATATTTAATGTTGTTGGCTTAACAGGTAAAGTTTTTAGCTCAAGATTGCCATTGCTAAGTGTAATAATATTTATTTCATACTGCTTTTCTTTTTCAGGCGCTTTATATGCTTTGAATTCGTTTAGCATTTTATTTGCCTGACTGTGGCTTTTCGTGCTAAAGTAAATTTCAAGCCATTCATCGCACAGTTTAACCATTATCTTATTTTCAAGGATAAAAATGGTTTTATCAAAAAGGATTTTGTCGCCATCCCAGTAATGATAAATACGCTGGTAAACATCCTGCACCTTGCCATAACTTCCGCTATTAATTTTTTCAAAGATCTTTTTTGTATCAACGTTGCCTATATATGCTACGCAAGGAGCAGCGTTATACATTTTCATATAAAAAGCTTTTGCTTCAATAAACCATTGATCAAATATTGCATTTGAATTTTTTGATTTAAACCGCGGCTTTCTATTTTTTATTTTAATCAATTTTAATAAGTTGCTGCATCGTACAACAACGTGTATTAAAATGATTATTACGATTGTTTTCATAATTATTTTTTATTACCAGGCATAAAAAACCCGGTCAGTTATTAATTTTTACATGACCGGGCTACACAAGATTATGTATAACTACGGTCGTTGTTTGTTTTTAAATATTAAACTCATCATCATTTTTGTTTTTTACTTAATCGAATAATGGCGGTGCATGTAAACAATTGTTGCCATAAAAACTCCGGTACACGTGTTGCAACGCAACAGGCGATGCCATGAAACACTGAAGTTGGTAACAAAAAGTTTTACCATCACATCCATCCGCACAAATCCTGGTTCAGACAGCCACCTTCTTCCATTTGCCTCTTTTAAAGAAAAAGTAAGCAACAATTGTAACTACGCTGTTGGCAATAGGTATAGAAACAAATGCACCTGTTGGACCAAAATCAAAAGTCAACACAAGTAAATATGCCAGTGGTATTTGAAACAACCAAAAGCAAAAAAGATTTATCCATGTTGGTGTCCATGAATCACCCGAACCATTAAATGCGCCTATCATTACCATACCGACTCCATAAAAAATATAACCGCTTGTAATGATGCGTAATGCCTGCACTGCTATTTCTTTTACAGCTTCATCATTTGTAAAAAATGATATAATTGGTGATGCTGCAGTAAGAAATATGATAGACACCAAGCCCATGAATATTGCATTGTACTTTGCAGCTTTCAATACAGAATCTTCTGCACGCTTTGGTTGTTTAGCGCCAAGATTTTGACCAACTAATGTGGCTGCAGCATTGCTCATTCCCCACGCTGGGAGAATAAAAAATATTACAACGCGTATCGCTGTTTGATACCCTGCTGATGCAACACTTTGCCCGGTTTGCGCTACCAATCTTGCTACTACAATCCAACTGCAGGAACCAATAATGAATTGCAATGTTGCAGGCGATGCAATGTTGATGAGTGATTTTATAATTGACCAATTTATGTTTAAATGCTTACGATGTATTTGAATACTTGACTTGCCTTTAAACAAATGATACAATTGATAACACACACCAATACCGCGACCAGTTGTTGTTGCCATTGCTGCACCGGTTAATCCAAATGCTGGAATTGGTCCAAACCCACGAATAAATAATGGGCAAAGAATGATATTGCAAATGTTTGCAAGCCACAAACTTTTCATTGCCATTGATGCATCACCTGCACCACGAAAAATTCCGTTTATGAGAAAGAGCATCATAATTACAATACTTCCACCAATATCAATTCTTGTGTAAGTACTGCCTATTGCAATTGTGTTTGCATCAGCACCCATTGCATGTAAAATATTTGGTGCTAATACAATTCCTATCACGCTTATTACAACAGTTATTAGTAATGACAACCATATTGCCTGTACTGCTGAATGTGCTGCTTCATCCGGGTTCTTTTCGCCAATGCGTCTTGCCACTACTGCTGTTGCCGACATGCTTACACCAAACGCAATGGAATAAATTATTGATAAAACAGATTCTGTTAAGCCAACCGTTTGCACAGTATGTTCTGCGTTTGGAAGATGGCCTACAAAAAATAGATCTACCAATGCAAACACGCTTTCCATGCACATTTCAAGTATCATCGGTATTGCCAGCATAACAATTGCTTTGCGAATACTGCCACGCGTATAATCCATATCCGTTCCCTTGATCGCACTTGCAACCAAAGAAAAAATTCCGCTTAGTTTATATGTTGATTGTTTTGCCACTTTGCTTTGATTTTGTAAATTCTGATAGTAATTTATCTCAGCGGAAGCAAATAAAAAAGCCCCGCAGGTTGGCGGGGCATATAACTCAGTTAGTAACAGTTGTTGTTAGCTAAAGTCGTAACCATGCTCCGCATATATATAACCAGGTACAGAGAGAGTGTTCCCTCCGTAATTGATAAATAAATATGTTCGTTGCATTTTCACTGTTCTATATGTTTTTCGTGTTGCAAAGCTGTGGTTATTTTTTATCCTGTCAAAATTTATTTAAGAATTCTTTTTGAATTCTTTTGTTTATACCCGCAAATATTCATATGATGAATTATGGCACAGCATTACTATACTAATGTATATTTTTACCACAAAAAGGAATAAAGCAGTCATATCTCTTTATTGTTACAATTTTATGCTTACACAAGATGCCATTAAACAAAAACTTGGAATATATGCAGCAGATTTTATCAAACAAGATATGCGTATTGGTTTAGGCACGGGAAGTACTGTTTATTATCTTTTAAAAGAGTTGGGTAAACGTAAACAGCAGGGTTTGCAATTTACCGCTGTATGCACATCCCTGCAAACACAAAACATACTTACTGAAGAAGGAATTGATTTTATTTCGCTTGATGACACCGAGCGTTTACAACTTACAATTGATGGTGCAGATGAAGCAGATGCAGAAGGTAATTTAATTAAAGGTGGCGGCGGCGCTTTGCTCCAGGAAAAAATTGTTGCAGCAGCTTCAGATGAACTAATAATTATTATTGATGAAAAGAAAAATGTGCAAACACTTGGCGTATTCCCATTGCCTGTTGAAATAATAAGTTTTGGATGGAAACAGGTGCAGCAAAAAATTGAAACGACATATAATATTACAGCTAAACTAAGAGAAAAAGAAAGCACAGTTTTTATCACAGATCATAAGCATTATATTCTCGATTGTTATTTCAATTCAATCGAAAATCCATCACAATTAAATACAGAGCTGCATTTAATTCCCGGTGTTGTTGAAACAGGTTTATTTGTTGGTATGGCAACAAAAATTATCACCGGCTTTGCAGACGGTGATATTAAAATTCGGGCTGTCTAATAAAACTACATTATACATTTCTTCTACCCATAATTAAAGAGATTATAAACAGCACTAAAAAAATAAAGAAAAGAATTTTGGCAATACTTGTTGCAGCAGCATAAATACCACCGAAGCCAAAAATGGCTGCAATAATTGCAATAACTAAAAAAATAAGTGTCCAGCGTAGCATAATTGCAAGTTTTTAAAGTGAAGAAATGAGGTGATTTGACAATTAAAGATATTGTTTTAGTGATTAATATTTTTTAAATAATCTGCCAGCCGTTCAATTGCCTGTGCTGTTAAGTTTATTTCATCCTGCGCTTCTTTCCAATTGCGTTTCTCAATCGCTTCGCGTATGCCCGGCATTGTTTTTACTCCATAACCTGTATAAAACCCGGGAGCATATAAACTGTGCCTGTACCAACTTCTGCGCGGCAATCCGTCTGTAAGCAGTAATTGTTGTTCTGCATGCGCTAATTCAACATTCATATTTTCGCTGGCTGAAAAATTACTTTTCTTTAAGATACTATTTAAGCTGTCTGCATTCTTCTTTAAAACAGCCAGCGCATTTTGCAATGAACTAAAATCAATAAACGGCACTTCTTCTTTTGGTTTTGGCTGAATATATGTTTTGGTTGGGTCTGAAGCCAGCTTATAATCATTTTGATTCAGCAATTGATTTTCTACAGCAGTTGCATCACGCATATCGTTCACGAGATTTATTAATTCCGTTGCATAATCATTTGCTGTCTTGTAAACATTGGCAAAATTAAAAGGCAAAACATCTGCATCAGCCATTCTTAATAAAGCATGGCCTGCAACTTTTGCCAATGCAACTCCATATTCAAATGTTGGGTCCTTAAAGCGGCGGTAATCATCATAAGAATCATAAATAGAATGATATTCACCTCCATCATCTTCACCGCCAAAACCCAGGTTTAGAGAAGGCAAACCAAGGTGCTGTAAAAAAGGCGAATAATCTGAACCGCTGCCTAATGCACCCAATTCAAGTACAGTTTTATTTAATGCATCTTTTTTCGCTTTTGTATTTGATGCGCTTGTTACCTGTGATGCTTTCAGTCTTTCATAAACAGAAATATTTGTTTGCGGATCAATTACAGTTTTGGAGATCTCATCCATTAAAGGCTGTAAAGCATGTGAGCCGCCTGCACTTAAAAATCCTCTTCCATTTCCATCACTGTTAATGTATACAATTGCTTTTTGCTGAAGCTCTTTTGCATGTTCTTCTGCAAATTCTGTAGAACCAATCAATGCAGGTTCTTCGCCATCCCACGAGCAATATACAATGGTGCGTTTTGGCTTCCATCCTGTTTTTAATAATTCACCAATTGCTTTTGCTTCTTCCAGCATTGCAGACTGGCCGCTAATGGGATCATCAGCACCATTCACCCATGCATCATGATGATTGCCCCGCATCACCCATTCATCAGGAAATTGCGAACCTTTTATCATCGCAATTACATCATAACAAGGCACCATGTTCCAGTTAAACTCAAGGTTTAAATGCACTTTTGTTTTGCCTGCGCCAATATGATAAGTAAAGGGCAATGCACCTTGCCATCCATCAGGAACTACAGGTCCATCCAATGATTCAAGCAAAGGTTTTGCATCGTGATAACTGATGGGCAACACAGGAATTTTTAAAAGATTTGTTGCATCATTATGCGATGCGATGCGCTGTGCCGCGCTGTCTGCACCAACGCCCGGCGTTAACGGGTCGCCGGGATAGATGGGCATATCCATTACGCTGCCGCGTTGTACGCCATACTCATTTTTAAAAGCGCCCTTCGGGTACACATCACCCTTGTAATATCCATCGCCCATAGGATCGCTGTAAATTATACAGCCAACAGCGCCATGCTCCTGTGCTACTTTAGGTTTAATGCCCCGCCAGCTTCTGCCATATTTTGCAATCACTATTTTTCCTTTTACATCAATACCCAGTTCTGCAAGCTTATCATAATCTTCAGGCAAGCCATAGTTCACAAAAATCAATTCAGCGGTTACATCACCATCAGCACTCCACGCATTATATGTTGGCAACTGATCTTCCTGCCCTGATGTTGCATCTTCCTTTAATGCAGGCTCTTTTAATAGTGCTTTATAAGACGTAGGCGCCGTCATTTCAAGGGCCCTTGTTTTTGGCGTTGGAAATAAAACTGTGAATGTTTCTATGTGTGCATCAAAGCCATAAGATTTATAGCGATTGAGAATGGTATCGGCTTCTGCTTTGCTGTTTACAGAACCAAGATTATGCGGTTTTGATGAAAGCAATTTTATAGTTGCACCAATGTGTTGTGCGTTTAACTCCGCATCGAATTTTTGCTCTGTTTGCAATTGTGTTGCTGTATTGTTTGGAGAAAAGCCGGTTATGGTTTGTGCTGATAATTTTAGCGAGATAAAAAGAATAACAAGCAGTTTATATTTTTTCATATAAGAATATTGAGAGGATGTTTGTATTGTACAAATTAAACTAAAAGTTTATTAGGTTCTTTATTTTTAGCCATTGCTTTTCAATATAACCTGTTACTTTTTTTTTCAGTTAAACCTTGCAAATTTATGCGGCGTCATTTCCGCGAAAGCGGAAATCTCATTCTTTCAAAAGATCTTTTTCATTAAAATCTTTATCTGTCTTTTCTTTCTTATGAAAAATAAAATACAACACAATAAATACTGCTAAAACAACTGTTCCTGTTATTGCGTATTGCGGATTTGTAATGGCGATTACTGTTCCCACAAAAACATAAGCAATAATAAACAACACGGGCAGCAAAGGATATAATTTCATTTTATAAATACCTGTATTGTCTAAATGCTTTGTTCGTTTGCGTAAAATAAAAATAGATGCCGCAGAAGTTGCCATACCAATTGAATCAAGGAAAATACTAAAGCTTAATATCTGTTCAAATCGGTCTGCAAAAAATAAAACAATCACACAGATTGCAGCGAACACAGTTAAGCTTACGGTAAGCACATCTTTTTTTTCATCTTTCTTTTTAAACGCCGCTGGCAAAATTCCATCCAGGCTCATGGCATACATAACCCGAGGATTACTTAACAGCAAAACATTTACGTAAGCCAATACTGCAAGAAATAATAAGACGGAAAAAATATATTTTCCGCTTTCGCCAAACATCTTTTCGGCAACAACTGCGGCAATGCCTTTTGTTGTTTTTAATTCATTAAAACCGATGATCTTGTAATAAGAATAATTTACGCTGAGATATAAGGCGATAATTACAAAAATTCCAATAACAATTCCGCGGGGCAAATTCTTTTGCGGGTTTTGCACTTCTTCGCCAAAATTTATTGTTTGCTGGTATCCGCCGTAAGTAAAAGAAGCTGCCTTAAGGGCAACACCAAATAATAAAATATTGCTCATGGAAGTTATACCTGTTGATGATGCAACTGCCTGCGTATTTGAATTATACAACTGCGGAAAAAATATTGCGGCAATCAAAATAAGTATCATACTCATCTTAATAATCATTAGCACGTTTTGTGTTTTTGAACTCATGCGCAAACCCATAAGATTAACGCCATAAAATAAAACAATTGCACTAACGGCAATCATAGCTTCAGTAAATGATGAAGGATTTTGAAAAATAATCGCCGCTATATATTCACTGCCAATAAGTGCAACGCCGGAAAGCGAAGCCGCATTTGAGATAAGAATAATGCAATTAATTCCAAAGGCTAATGATGGATGATAACAAACTGCAAATATTTTATAATAGCCGCCGGTTATGGGATAACGTGAACCAATTTCTGCATATGTGAGTGCGCCGCATAACGCAATCAGGCCGCCCAATATCCAGATAGAAAAATAAAATGCCGGTGATGATGAAGAAGCTGCTGCATCTTTTGCAGTTCTGAAAATACCCATACCTATCACAAGGCCAATTACGATCATCGTAATATCGAACAGCGAAAGCTTTTGCCTCTGATTCATTAATAGCTAATTAACCTCTTCATTAAAATAAATGATATTGATGTTCTTTACTTCTTTATACGGAATGATAAAGTTCTGGCCCGGCATATCGTAATATCGTTTATCCATGTAATTGTTCAGTTGTTCAACAGTTACATTTTTATCTTCATAATTATCGTACGATACATTAATGTCATCATTACTTTCAATGAGTTTTTCAAGTTCGCCTTCCTTAATTAACGTTGGTTCTTCCCGTTCATCTTTATCTAATTTTCTTCTTCTTACACCATTCAGGCATAAAAAATCAAGGCCTTCTTCTTTCGATAAAATAAATTCATACAGCCAGCCGCTGTATATAAAAGAACCATCTTTATTGTCTACTAAAATATCAAGCCATACATTATCTGTTTCATAAAAAGATTTTTTCCCTTTTTCATTTACCGATACAAACCCCCATAGATGATAATACCATTCATTGTATAACCTGAGTAAAGGAATGCGTACATCAAGCGAGTACTTTATTACAATCTTTCTCGCATAAATTCCAAGCATTGCAGAAAACGTGTATACAATGGCGCAATACAATAAAAAATTTGCAATGCTGGTTACATTTAAATTATGCTGAATTGTTTTATCACTATTGATGAGTAAGAGATAAAACGTTTCAAGATTTATCCTGTTTTTAATAATTAAAAACCCTACAGACTGTATAATAAAAGTGGGCAGCAAAGAAAGTAACAGTTCTTCTGCAAAAGAAGAACGGAAAGTTTTTTTGCTGTAAAAAATACTGAGATAAGAAAGCCTTAGAATTACGCCAGGCAATAATAGAAGTGTAATAATTAAAGCATTGAATAATAAATTCATTTAAGCGCTATGGCTTTTTTGTAAATGATTTACCAACCGGCGAAACCCGTACCAGCTTTATGGTTTTACCATTTACCTGAATTACCGGACTTACACC
>Ga0206952_10142_pt1 | contig 20921 bp, 15 predicted proteins | sample Alteio_BWOrgHeat_39_FD_152966 | JGI IMG/M metagenome (GOLD analysis project Ga0206952, IMG submission 152966) | Enriched cells from forest soil in Barre Woods Harvard Forest LTER site, Petersham, Massachusetts, United States -... | ecosystem: Environmental > Terrestrial > Soil > Temperate forest >... | reverse complement strand
CAGATGCGCGAGGCGTGGCTGGCGGGACTCTTGCTGGGCGCTATGATCCTTGCGTTCGTGATTCTGATTCATTCGCGGCTGCTGGCTCAGTGGCCGGGCGACGCATTCGCGATGAGTCCGATTTTTGGGGCTTATCCGGGGCGGCTGAATAATGCGTGCAAAGATTTGGGTCTGAGCGGAGCGGCGTTTCTGTTTGCGGGGACGCAGTCGGAGACGTGGAAGGATTCCGGCAAGGACAAGGTGTTTACGCTGGGGCGTGTGCTGTTTGCGATTGCGGTTGCAGCTCTGGGGGCGTTGCACTTTGCTTATCCCGCGTTTGCGCCGGGCGTGCAGCCAATGTCGACGACGATCAGGTTTCCTCTGCCGGGGCAGCCGATGTGGTCATACTTTACGGGGATTGCGTTCCTGGCCGCCGCGGCGGCGATTTTCTTGAACAGCAAGATTCGGCTGGCGGCTACTCTGCTGGGGATTTTGATCCTGCTCTTTGGGCTCATTGTGTGGGTGCCGTGGCTGGCAATGCATCCGGAGGATGTTGCCGGAGGAAATTATCTGAAAGACATGGGGCTCGCGGGCGGGGCTTTGCTGCTGGCGGGCGCGCTGCCCAAACACGATGGATGATCGGCCTGCATTCGTGACGAGAATTTGACAAATCTGACATAACGGCAGACATCCAATGGACAGGAGATATCACACATGGTCAAGTATTCGATCTGGGCGCAGGTGAACGCCAAGCCCGGCAAGGAAAAAGAGGTTGAGGATTTTTTGGAGTCGGCACAAGCGCTGGCGGAACAGGAACCGGAGACGATCACATGGTATGTGGTGAAGATGGGGCCGGGCGCTTTCGGCATCTTTGACACCTTTGTGGATGAGGCGGGGCGCGAGGCGCATCTGAATGGCGAGATTGCCAAGGCACTGTTCAGCGAAGAGACGAAGGCGCTGCTGGCGGGCGATCCCAGTGTTTCGAAGATTGATGTGATTGCGTCCAAGGTGCCTCGGGCTTAGTTTTACAACCTTGTAAGGCGTTCCGATCTGTGAAAGAGTTGGGCTCTCCGCAGGAACGGAACGCCGATGAAGGAAATGATTGAAAAGCTGCTGGCTGTATTTCCCGCTTATGTGCGGCAGCTTATCGGTTTGCTCTCCGGGCCAAAGAGGTATATTGCCAACCTCGACTACGAGGCGCCGGGGGCGCTACAAGACGCGCTGATCTTCATCGCCGTGTCCTGTGGTATTGCATCCGTTGTCAATATACCGCTGCTCCCGGAGACACAAAACCGGGAGCAGTTTTTCGGTCTGCTGGCAGTGATCTTCGCGCTGGACCTGCTGCTGACGGTTGCGATCACGGTTCTTTCGTGGAAGATTGTCGGCGGTAAGTTCAATTTGAAGCAGCTGACGATTGCTGTCTGCTACTTCTCCGGGGTTGGCGCACTGCTGGCTTCGGTGCCAGTCTGGATGGCACTCGGATCGGCGAGCCTGATCGATCCGGTGCACTATCGCCTGTTCAAGCAGATGGTGAGCGGCAGCGGCCTTCTTGACCCAATCGAGATGATCAAGAGCCGGGCGTATCTGGTTTTTGCAGGCGTGCTGGGTATGGTATTCCTCGGCGGTTATGTCTGGAATTTCTTTGTCTGGGGCGCATACCGCAACATGGCGAGGCTTTCCAAAGTGCGGTCAGGGATCGCCTTTGGCATCTTTGTCATACTAAGCCTGTTTCTGGCTGCGGCTGACATATTGATGACGTCGAGCTTTACGGGAGCCCATAAAAATCCTCTTCCGAAAAATCTGCTCGGTGAATGGCGGGCGCAAAGCGAGAGCGACAGCAATGGCGCGCATGCGGTGCACAGGGTTTCGTATGGATTCTTCTCGGATGAGAGTTACTATGTCGTCGATAGCTTGCGCACTACGACTGGTCCATGCACTGCGTCGGTCGTGGTGCACGCGCACGGCATGGCGAGTGTCGATGGCTCTTCTGTTCAATTGATTTCGACAACGCGCATGCGGGACACGAGCGACTCCTGCACCGGCAAGAAGTCGAGCGTGACGATGGACAGAGAAAGCGAAATCTACCAGTACCGCATCAGCGAACAACCGAGCGGATGGCAATTGTGTCTCAGCAATCGCTTTGGGGAGTCGTGCTATTCCCCGCAAAAGCGCTAGCCGGCTGCTCACAGGAGCGAGCGGCTTGACCGCGATCGTTCGCGGCTGAAAGACTGCAGCCACGGCATCATGGCTTACTCAATCAAGGTGGAATATGCGGCGCAGCGCAAGATGCGCGTGCGCAATACGCGAGTGTATCGGCTGGCGCACTGGCCGATCTGGATATGGGTTTTCTTTCTCGCTCCCGGGTGGTTGACGTTCGATCTGTTTGCCGCGGGCGGGAGCGTGCGGAATTTGCTTTGGCTGGGCGCGGTGCTCGTCGGCACCGGCATCGCTGCCTATCGCGGCAAGCTGCCAGGAGCAGAGCCTGCGCCTTATATTCTGCGCTTCGATGAGGACCGGCCGAATCCGATGTATCGCAAAGTTTGCTACACCTTTGCATGGAATGCGGTGCTGAGCTTTGCCCTGCTGAACCTGGCTGGGCTGGTGGATGCGGTGGTGAATCGGCGCTGGCACATGATGCAGATTTACCGGTATGGGTACTTCCCTCTTTGCGCATTGATTCTGCTGCTGGGGCTGGCCGGGGTGTTGCCGCGTGTTCGGCGATCTACTAAAGGCGAGGGCACGGAGCGGCGGTATTTTTATGGGTCTGTGTGGGCGGTGACGCTGGCGCAGACGGTGCTGCTGGTTCTTTGGAAGGCTTTGCCTAAGAATCACACGACAGATCTGGTGAAGCTCGCGGTTTATGTTCTCGTGCTTGCGGGTGTGGGAATTGCGGCTGTGTTTGGGTTGCTGCCGCGGACTCGGCCGATTTTGCCGGGGGAGTTGATGGTGGCGGATTGAGTTCGTTTATCCTCCTCTATGCGATTCAGCGTTGATCGTTCAGATTCTTCGTCGCGTTGCTCCTCAGAATGACGGATCATCAGGGACAAGAATCTTGCGTACTATCCCAGGTCTCAAAAATCGAGACCTGGGGCACTCTCTATTTCTATTGAAGTGTGTTTAATCAACGCGCAGGGCCTGCATGGGCTCAATTTTCGCTGCCCGGAGGGCGGGCAGATACGCGGCCAGTAGTCCGGTCACTGCCACCATCGCGCACACTGCCGCAAGCACGAGCGGGTCGCGCGAGGCTGTCCCGTAAAGCATGGTCTTCAGCACCGAGGCAAAGCTAAGCGTAGCGGCAAGGCCGAGCACTATACCCGACGCCAGCAGGAGCGAGGCATCGCGCAGGACCATCCGCAGCACCATTGCCCGCTGTGCGCCCAGCGCCAACCGCACGCCAATCTCGCGCGTACGCCGCGAGACGGAGTACATCATCACGCCGTAGAGGCCAACCACCGTCAGCAGCAGCGCCAGCCCGGCAAAGGCACCTAGCAGCACCATGGCAAATCGCGGCTGCGAAAGCTGCAGACCCATCAGCTCCGACATCGTGTGCACATCCGTTACGGGAATGTCGTTGTCCATGGACGTCACCAGTTGGCGGACTGCCGGGTCAAGGCTTGCGGGATCGACCGATGTTCGCACGACGGTAGCCAGGCAGCACCAGCCCGAAAGCTGATCCGTGGGGATGTAGTAGCCGGGCCGATCATGCCGCTGTGTCATCGAATGCTTCATGTTGCCGACTACTCCCACGATCTCGCGCATTGGCGGGCCGCCTGGGCGCGAATCTCCGGCACCGGGCTTCAACTTCTTTCCGATCGGGTCTTCGTTCGGAAAATATTTCTCCGCAAATGCCTTGTTGATGATCATTACTTGCGGCGCATCCAGCGTGTCCGCGTTGCTGAAATCACGTCCTTTCAGGACCGGCGTCTGCATCGTGCGGAAGAAATCCGGAGTGATCAGCGAAATATCCGCTGATGGCAGTTGCCCCTCAGGCAGCGGATGTTCCGGGTTCTGGAAGCTGACATCCGCGTTGTCGTCGGTCATGGGAAGGAACATTGACCCGGCTGCGGACTGCACTCCAGGGAGTGCCCGCAGACGCTCGAAGTAGTCGCGGTCGAACTGCATCCGCGTCTTTTCATAACGATTGTCCGGAGTCTCGAAGCGGAAGGTAAGGAGATGGTTGGGCTGGAATCCGATGTCCTCATGCATCAACTTTACGAAGCTTGAGATCAACAGTCCCGCACCCGCCGTCAACACAATGCCCAGCGCTACCTGGCCCACGATCACTGCAGAACGCAGCCGGTCATGGCCTGACATATCCGAAGCGCCGCCCGTTTTCAGCGTCCCAACAAGGTCCGTCTTCGAAGCGGTAATCGCCGGCACCAGTCCAAAGATCAGACCCGAAACCGCCGCTGCTGCGAAGCCAAATGCCAGCACCTCGATGTTCACTCCCGCATCGGCCGCTCTCGGCACGCTGTCGCCGATCAATCGCAGTACGACCGGAGTACACACGAATGCCAGCATGCATCCGGCGAGGCCGCCCGCTGCACTGAGCGCTACACTCTCGATCAGCAGCTGCCTCACGATCCTCGTCCGGGTTGCTCCGAGAGCTGTGCGCATGGCAATCTCGCGCCGCCGGTCGCGGACCCGCGCCAGCAGCAAGTTGGCGATGTTGCCGCAGGCTACCAGCAGCACCAACGCTACAGCGCACAGAATCACCTCGATCAGCGTCTTCGTGTCGCCAAGCACGGAGTCAAGCTCACTCTCCACGCGCGCCGAGTTGTGATTTGTATTCGTATTCGGATACTGCTTGGTGAGCCGCGCCGCAATCGCTTTCATCTCCTCGTCGGCCTGCGCTACCGTCACTCCGGGATTCAACCGCCCCGTCGCGTTGAGCCAGTGCATACCACGATTCGTCATTGCATCGCCCGTAAGCGTGTCATCCACCGCCAGCGTCGTCCACACGCCTGTCTTCGGCGCGGTAATGGGGAAGCGGAAGGTTGGCGGCATGACACCGATCACCGTAAACGTCTCGCCGCTCAACTGAATCGTGCGCCCCAGCACGCCCTTGTCCGCCCCGAACTGCGACTCCCACAACGAATGGCTAAGCAGCACGACCCGGGTTCCGCGCTTTTCCTCTTCCTTCGTAAACCCGCGTCCAATCTCGGGATTCACGCCAAGCATCGGCAGCAGATCCCACGAAACAACCTGTGCTGCCACATGCGTTGTCCGCTCCACGCCCGTCAGCGTGTAGCTGTTGTCGTGGTATGAGACCAAGTGCTCGAAACTATGGTTCTGCGCCCGCCAATCCAGAAAGTCGGGATAGGAAAGATTGCTGGGCGAGACGTTGTGGTCATAGAACGACTCGGCCTCTACCAGCCGCTCCGGCTGCATGTATGGGAGCGGCCGCAGTAGCACTGCGTCTACGACGCTGAAAACCGTAGTATTGGCTCCGATCCCGAGCGCCAACGTAATCACCACGACGGCCGTGAACGCTGCCGACTTCCTCATCTGCCGAATCGCTTGCCGCACATCTTTGAACACACTCCCCATGCTCGCCTCCAGGAAAACTTGCTAAGTAAACAGTGGGGACAGCAATTGAATTGCCGTTGGTTCTGCTGCTCATGCGGTTCAATTCGCGGTGTTTAGCGTGCGCCTGCATCATGTCGTTGTTCGCAGACGTACATCCGGTGTTCGCAAATGGACGCTGGCTGGGGACGCAGTCAGGGCCCGTAATCCTGCTTTCCCACCCTTTTTCGTGCTCATGTCGAATGTGCCTCCAGCCTTCACGAAACCGGCTCTGAGGCAAGCTTCCGTCTGCGGTCAAGCAGGAATTATTTCCTGTGGAAGAAATCGCTGACGGCGGCGATGTCCTGCGTAATGCGATACGGCGGCAGGCTGTCGAGAAAAACGCGCCCATAGCGCTGCCGCTGCATGCGCGGATCGAGCAGCATCAGTACGCCGCGGTCTTCGAGCGAGCGGATCAGTCGCCCGAAGCCCTGCTTCAGCGTAATGACCGCCGATGGCACCTGATATTCGAAGAACGGACTCCCGCCGCCGTCTTCAATCGCGCGCATCCGCGCCTGCACCACTGGATCAGTCGGCACGGCAAACGGCAGTCGATCGATGATGACGCAGCTCAACGCCTCACCCTGCACATCCACTCCCTGCCAGAAGCTCGACGTGCCGAAGAGCACCGCGTTCGGCGTAGCGCGAAACTCTTCCAGGAGAGCCTTGCGCGGCGCGTTGCCCTGCAGCAGCAGCGGATAAGGAAGCTCCATCAACAGCCGCTCGTAGATATCGCGCATCTGCTGATAGCTGGTGAAAAGGCAAAAGGCGCGGCCTTCGGAAAACTCCAGCACACGGCGAATCTGCTTCGTCGCGTGGTCCTGAAAATTGGCGTCGCGCGGGTCAGGCATATCGGGAGGCAGATAGAGCAAAGCCTGCTCTCCGTATCTGAAATGCGAAGGCACCACCAATTCCCGTGCATCCTGCATGCCTACGCGTTTGCGCATATGCTCGAATCCGCCCTGCACGGTCAGCGTGGCTGAGGTCAGAATCACGCTGGGAAAATTCTCGAAAAGCAACTCGCTCAGCAGCTGCGATACATCAATTGGCGTCGCCTGCAGATAGGTGTTGCGGCCCGCTTCGCGCGCGCGGCCGGCATTGCGGCGCTCCAGCCAAAAGACGGTGTTGCGGTCATCGGCCTCCATCAGAAATTTGAGATGCTCGCGAATGTCCGTCGCGCGCTTCTTCAATCCCGGAGCCTCTTCCACGCCGCGCACGCGCTCCAGTTCGCCTTCGAGGCGATGCAGCGCATTTAGCAGCGCAATGTACAGATCGCCATGCGTCTCCAGAAATTCTTCGCGATTGCCGAACTGCATGCGGCCTTCGCCGCTCGTGCCCATGGGCAGCGCGCCAAAGAACATCCGCGCCCGCTCGCGCAGTAGCTGCGATGCAGATTGCACACCGCTGCTCCAAGCCTGTTTGGCCCGCAGCATAGTTTCGAGATCGCGCGCCAGCTCTTCAAATCGAACATTGCTCAGACTGATGCCGAAGTAGCTCGACGCAACATCCTCTAGCTCATGCGCCTCGTCAAAGATCACTGCAGCCGCTTCCGGCAGCACACCCGCATCGGGCGCGGCCTTGGCTTGCTGCTTGATGGCGAGATCGGCAAAGAAGAGATGATGGTTCACGATGACAACGTCGCTCTCCGCCGCCTTGCGCCGCATTTCCGTGATGAAGCAGCGCTCGTAGTTGGGGCAGCTCTGCCCCAGGCAGGCATCGCTGCGCGCGTCGAGCTTGGCCCATACGGCGCTGGATTCCGGAAGCGAATCGATCTCCACACGATCGCCCGTCTCAGTGGTCTTTTCCCATTCAGCAATGGCGCGATACTGCTCGATTTCTTCCAGGCCATTCAGAATCGGCTGGTCGCGCAGCGCGTAGAGCTTGTGGCGGCACAGATAATTGGCGCGTCCCTTCATGTAGCAAACACGCAGCGGGCCCAGCAGCGATTCGAGAAACGGGACATCTTTGAAGAAAAGCTGCTCCTGAAGGTTTTTCGTCCCCGTCGAGATAATCACCCGCTGCCCAGTGCGCAGCGCAGGCAGCAGATAAGCGAGTGTCTTGCCTGTTCCAGTGCCAGCCTCTACGATGAGGTGCTTATGTTCCTTAAGCGCACGCTCGACCGCCTGCGCCATCTCAAGCTGCCCCTTGCGAAACTCATAAGGAAGGTTCGAACGCGACAGTACGCCTCCCGGCGCAAAGAAATCATAAAGCGAGGGCAGCGAAGGCACAGTTTGAGCTACGGAGGACATAGGGCGAAATTCCGGCGAATATTTCTATAATAGACAAGTGTTCGCATTCCAGCGCGCCCACTGAGGAGAAAGAATTTGAACGCCAAAAAACGTGCGCCGCGCAAACCCAGTCGAGCTGACAAACCGGGAGATGAGCCCGTCTTCGCCATCGTCGGCCGTCCCAACGTCGGCAAGTCCACTCTTTTCAATCGCCTCACCGGATCGCGCCGCTCCATCGTCGGCGACGAGCCTGGCATCACGCGCGACCGCATCTATGGGGAAGTTGAATGGAATGGGAACGTTGCCCGCCTCGTCGATACCGGCGGCATCATTCCCGACGACGAAGCTCTCATTCCGACTGAAATTTTCCGCCAGGCGCGCGTCGCGCTCGAAGAGGCACAGGCGATCGTAATGGTCGTCGATGGACGCACCTTGCTGGCTTCGCCCGATATCGACCTTGCCCGCCTGCTGCAAAAAAACCGGCAAGCCGCTCTTTCTCGCAGTAAACAAGATCGACACGGAAGCACTCGATGCCGGGGCCGAAAACTTCCGACGCCTCGGAATCAAAAATCTCGTCGCAGTCTCAGCCGAGCACGGACACAACATTGGCGATCTCCTCGATGAGGTCTTCGCAGTCCTGACTTTTCCGGAAATAAGCGAAGAGCCGATCGAAACATCCGAAGAAAAACCGGCAGAAGGATCAGAAAAAGACGCGCCCCACCGCACCCACGGCGAATTCCAGCAGCACGAAACACGCGTCGCCATCATCGGACGCCCCAACGTCGGCAAATCTACGCTGTTGAATGCGATGACAGGATCATCTCGCGCGATTGTCTCACCCGTCGCAGGCACCACGCGCGACGCTGTCGATGAAGTCATCGAACACACAGGCCAGCAGCTCCGCATCGTCGATACGGCAGGCATTCGCCGCAAAGGCAAAACGCACCTGATGGCAGAAAAACTCTCAGTGGTCATGGCGCGCAAGCATCTCGAAGCCGCCGACGTCGCGCTGCTCATCATCGATGCGACTGAAGGTGTCACGGCCTCGGACGCTACTATCGGCGGCTACGCGCACGAAAGCGGGCGGTCTGTCGTCATCGTGGTGAACAAGTGGGACCTGGTGACGTCGAAGCGCACGGACGGCAAGCCGCCCGCCGACCGGGCCATCTTCGAAGAGCAGCTTCGACATGCGCTCAAATATCTGAACTACGCGCCTGTGCTGTTTATTTCAGCCGCGGAGGGCACAAATGTCCCGCGCGTTCTCGATACGGTAATCCGCGTAGCGGCAGAGCGCCGCAAGCGTGTCTCGACCGGGCAGATGAATCGCTTCCTCGAACGCGTCGACTTCCAGCGCGCCAGCGTTCCCATGGCGAAGAGAGTTCGCATCTACTACATGACACAGGCCGCAGTCGCGCCGCCTACGTTCATTCTGTTTACCAATCGAGTCGTGGAGTTGCACTTCGCCTTCGAGCGCTTCCTCGAAAACCAGATCCGCGAAGCCTTCGGATTTGAAGGCTCGCCGATATGGTTCAAGGTGCGGGCTCGCGAGAAGAAAGGGACTGCCTAGCATTTCCTCTCTACCGGTGAATCAGTCATACTGAAGCAGAACAGATCGCCTTTTTCGCACGCTATTTTCTTCCATCATCCCAGAGGTAGTTTTCTTTGATGACACACTCCGCAGGGGTTGAACCTCTACAGAGCGCTACAAGCAAGCAATCCTATGAACCGAAACACCTGCCGGCTCTGGATGGTGTGCGCGGTGTCGCCATATTGTTGGTCGTAATGGTCCACTTGAGCGCCATTCTGCGCGATGTCGGCGTGCGGCGCTACATCGGCTTCGGGTGGGTCGGAGTGGACTTGTTTTTCGTGCTCTCCGGCTTTCTGATTACGCGCATACTTCTGGATACGCGAACCGATGCGGGTTACTTCCGGCGTTTTTATATTCGCCGCGGTCTCAGGATCTGGCCACTCTATTATGTCTATCTCATCGTGAGCCTGCTTTTGGTGCGGCTTCTCACCGTGGTCTCCGCGCACTCACCCGGCGACTTCGGTTCAGGCGGCGCGCCATCCATCACAACTCCGATATGGATGTACTTGTTCTTTGTGCAGAATCTCTGCTGGGCCAGCCTGTTCTCGGCAAAGGATGTGATGGCGGTAACGTGGTCACTATGCATCGAAGAGCATTTTTACCTGGCGTGGCCCGTATGCGTTCGTAATTTTTCCATCCGTGCGCTGAAATACGGCTTACTCGCTCTGCTGATTCTTTCGCCATTCATGCGTCTCGGCGCAATGTACGTGCTGCGCGGCGCGCCTTATTCCACATGGCTGGAAACAATTATCCGCTTTACTCCACTCCATCTGGATCCCATCGCCGCTGGCTGCCTTCTTTGCCTGTTATGGGAACGGCTATCTTCCTTGAAGTGGCATTTCCAGTTGTTCACCGGCGCATTTCTTTTCGGATTAGCGGCATCCGTTTTCTGCATGGTTTTTAATCAGAGCAAGCCCATCTATTCATTCTGCTTTTCAGCGCTGGCCATTATGTTCGCTGGATTGGTGGGCATGGCGTTGAACGGCTGGTTGAGCGTAGTCTTCACAAATCCTTTTCTCAGGTACCTGGGCAAAATCAGTTACGGGCTATATCTCATCCATCCCTATTTATTTCTTTTCCTCCAGAGCCATCATGTGCTGACCAGCCTCGGCCTGGGCGACCATATTCAAATTGGCGAGTGGATATCGGCAATCGTTGCCGTCTCAGTCAGCCTGCTGATTGCGTCCCTGTCGTGGAAGTTCTACGAAAGCCGGATGCTCGCCCTCAAACCCAAATTGGCTCCCTGACGAACCTCGATCAGACAGAATGGCGAGCATTTAAGACCGCCATTCTGCGTAGATCGAAACCTATTCAGTCCTGAGCGCATGCATCGGCTCGGTGTTCGCAGCGCGCCGCGCAGGCAATACAGCCGCGACAAACGCGGCACTCAGCAGCACGATGGTCGTGACTACCAGCACCAGAGGATCGTAGGGCTTGATGCCATAAAGAAAGTTCGCCATGGCTCGCCCGCCGAGAATCGTCGCCGGAATGCCGATCGCCAGCCCGATCACAACCTGTAGAAACGCTCCCCTGAGAACCAACCTGAGCACAGCAGACCGGTCAGCACCAAGCGCCATGCGAATGCCGATTTCGCTTGTGCGGCGCTCAACCGAGTAGGCCGTCACGCCATAGAGTCCGATCGAAGCCAGCGCCAGCGCCAGCAATCCAAAGAGCGAGGTTAGCTGCACAATCATCCCCGGCTGGTTAAAGTTGCTCTGCACCTGCTCGTCGAAGGTCTGGAAATCGATCACCGTCAGATTCGGATTCACCTGGGCGATGGCATGCCGCACCTGCGCCTCCAGTCCCGGCACAAATCCTGAGGTATGCAGCTCAATCGCGTTCATCTTGGTGTGAGAAACCTGCTCGAATGTGCCCATGTCGGGATCTTCGTATTTGACCCACTGTTGCGCGGGCAGAAAAAACATCGACCGGATATGGCTGTCTGGCTGCCAATACTGCGTGTCTTCCGTCACGCCAACGATTTCATAATTCACAGTCGTTTTTAAATCGAGCCTGAAGTGCTGCCCGATGGCATTGCCATCCTTGAAGAACTTTTTCGCAAAAGTCCTGTTCACCATCGCCACCGGGGCCGTTGCCGATGTGTCCTGATCGGCGAACTCGCGCCCTTGAAGGATCTTCGTGCCGATGGTGTCAAAATAGCCGGCGCTTGCTCTTATCCATGAAGCATTATTCTCATTGCTCCCCGGCTGCGGCGGCGGTTGTCCCATGATGTAGACCCCGGTCCCCCAGTTGTTGCCCTCCATCGGACTGTACAGCGAATAAGCAACACTCTTCATCCCCGGGATGCCCGCAAGCAGATCATGCAGCTGGCGATAAAACGCATCCATCTGCTCGGGCTTGTATCCTGCCATTTGCGGGTCGATGTGCAGGATATAGCGGTTATTCGTATCGAAGCCGAATTTCTGGTGCTGCAGGTTGCGCAGGCTTTGCGTCAGCAATCCGGCAGCACACAACAGAACCAGCGAAATCGCCGCCTGCACGATCACGAGCGACTTTTGCGTGATCGAGCTTCCCTGCCCCGTCGAACGATTCGCTCCGCGCAAAGCCTCGATCGGGTTAGCGTGCGCGGTCATCCACGCCGGAGCCACGCCGAATAAAACCCCCGTCAGCAGTGACACGGCAAAAGCGAATCCCAGCACCGGAAGCGAAGGCGTCGCGTGAATGGGCACATAGCTTTTCCTGAAAGCCAGGTGCAGAATCAGCTTCGTTCCACCATAGGCAAAGATCAGGCTCACGATGCCGCCCATCACGGAAAGCACAACGCTTTCCGTCAATGCCTGCCGCACCAGCCTCGCGCGTGGCGCACCCAGTGCCGAGCGGACGGAGGTCTGCAGCTTCCTCGTCGTCGCCCGCACCAGCATCAGGTTGGCGAGGTTGGCGCAGGCAATCAGCAGGACAAAGGATGAAATCCACATCAGCAGATGGATGCCATCCTGATACTGGTCGCGCAGCGTCTGCACGCCACCGCCGCCGGGTGCTAGATGCAGCGTCTGCTTCGGAATCAGCGTCTTCGCGTTTGCCTCTACCTTGCTCACAGGACTCGCCAGCCACTGGCGCAACTGCACCTGCATCCTGGCTTCCACCTGCTTGATGTTTGTATCCGGCTTCACGCGGCCAATGATGTTGAGCCATTGCAGATCAGGCCGGTCCAGTACCGTCATCACACCGTCAATCTGCGGCTCGCTCGACAGCGGAAACCAGAACGACGCGGGATCGCTGGCCAGACGCTCCCCGTAATAGCCAGGAGGCGTCACACCCACAACGGTATACGGCTCTCCATTGATGATGAAGCTGCCGCCAATCACAGACGGGTCCTGGCCAAATTTCTGCTGCCAGGTGCGGAAGCTCATCACTGCGACCGGGGCAGCGCCTTTCTGGTCATCGGAGGGCTGAAGCAATCGTCCTGCGTATGCGTTGATACCAAAAGTATCAAAGGCATTCCCCGAGACGAGCTGGCTGATGTAGCTTTCCGCCGGATGATCGCTGCCCTGCCGGCGTACGCTGATCTGGTTCGCGCCCGACTGGAACGCCGCCATCTGCAGAAACTCAGGATTGTTGTCGCGGAAGGTCCTGTACTGGTCGGTAGAGAACAGCGACCAGTCGTCCTGCATGCCGCCATTGATGCAGCAGTTTTCCGTATCGCCAACGCGCCACAGCTCGCTCGGCTTCACCACCGGCAGCGACTTCAGCAGCACTGCGTGCACGAGGGTAAAGATGGCGGTCGTTGCGCCGATGCCAAGCGCCAGCGTCAGAATCGCCGTCGCGGTAAAGCCCGGGACCTTGCGAAACTGCCGCAAGGCATAGCGGATATCTTCAAAAATTGCCTGCATGCCATCTCCTTACGATGCGAACGAATTCATAGTTCCGCAGTTCTCACACAGATATGGAATTGTCATCCTGAGCGCAGCGAAGGATCTACTTTTCGCTTGAGTTGCCACTATCTTAACTATTCACTGCGCAGCGCTTTCGCCGGATCAATCGACGCAGCCCTCTGCGCCGGCAGCAATCCCGCCAACCCGCCGACTACCAGCAGTGCAGCCATCGCCACCATCAGCGAAGAAAAAACACCTCCGCCAAAGGACGTAAAAAGCTGCCTCAGCAATGATGTGGCAAAAAACGACATGGCGATGCCGATCGCCAGCCCGATGCCAACCCACGCCAGCGCGCCTTTCATCACCAGTCTGACTACCTGCCCACGCTGCGCGCCCAAAGCCATGCGGATACCGATCTCATTGGTACGCTGCTCGGTTACGTAGCTGATCAGCCCGTAGATTCCCACCAGTGCCAGCACCAGAGCCAGCCCCGCAAACGCGGTCAGCAGCCAGACAATCAGTCTTCTTGATGCCAGCGAAGCATCTACGCGCGATTCCAGCGTGCCGACATTGAACGCCGTCTGCGCCGGGTCTGCCGCAGCGATGGCGCGGGTCAAAGCCGATGTCAGCGCCAGCGGATCGCCGTCCGTGCGTACCGCAATGCTCGCCATCCCATTTGCCGATTGAGAGTAGGGATAGTAGCGCATGCCATCGCTCACATCTTCTTCGAGCGAATCGGGACGCACATCTGCAACCACGCCCACCACTTCAGCCCACAAATCATTCGAGTTCTGGCGCAAATGCTGCCCAATCGGATTCTGGTTCGGCCAATACTTCTTCGCCAGCTTCTGATCGATCACCACCACCGCTTGCGTGTTCGAGCGGTCGTCCGAGCTGACCCAGCGTCCCGCAAGCAGTGGAATCTGCATCGTTCTGAGGTAGTCCGGGGTCGTGAAGCTCAACTGGCTGTGAGGTCCCGGATCATTCGGCCCCAGAGCACGCCCCTCGATAAAAAACGAACTCGCACCATCCTGGTTACTGAACGGCAGAGAAGTCGTCGCCGCCGCTGCTTTCACGCCTGGCTGCGCCTTCAGATTCTCGAGAACAGTGTTGATAAAGCTCTCCTGCCGCTCGCGGTTGTCCTTGTACCCCTCGCCTGAATAAACCACCACTCCTGTCAGCAATCCATGAGGGTTGAACCCTGGATTGATTTGCTGCAGCTGCCGCAGGCTCGCCAGAAAAAGTCCAGTGCCCGCCAGCAGCACAAACGCCATCGCCACTTCCCCGATGACGAAAACACTGCGCAGCCGCTGCTTGTCCACCGATGCGGTCGAGCTGCGCCCGCCATCATGCAGTTCAAGCCGTTTCTGCGTGCGTACCATCTTCACCGCCGGACCAATGCCGGCAATCACCGAAGTGAGCAAACCCGCGCCCGCCGTGAAGGCCAGCACGCCAAGAGACATCTCGACCGTATAGCCTTCCGCAAGACTCTGCGGCAACATCCACAACAGCATTCTGCCGAAGACGGGCCCCAGGGCAATGCCGGCCGCTGTCGCCAATCCCGCGAGCACCAGGGTCTCGGTCAGCATCTGCCGCACCAGCCTCCACGCATTCGCGCCCAGCGCCGTGCGAATGGCAAACTCTTTCGTCCGCGATGAAGCTCTCGCCAGAAAGAGCCCGGCTACATTCGCCGAAGCAATCAGCAGCACTAACCCAACCACGCCAAACAGAACATAAAGCGGCTTGCGCAGCGGCCCTGCGGCAAACTCCGTTAATGGAGTCGCCGTCATCCCCCAGTTCGAACGAAGAGCAAACCCTTTCTGGCCTTCGCGCACAAACTCTTCGCGCGACTTCGCTGCCAGGCCCGCATTGAATTGCGCAAAGTTCACGCCCGGCTGTAACCGCACGGCGCCCGTCGATCCTTCGTTGAAGCGATTGCCCAGGTCATACTCTTTGGGATCAAGCCCCATGGGCGTCCAGACTTCCTTGCCGCGCGGCCAGTCGAAATCGCTGCGCATCACGCCGATAACGCGATATGGCTTCTGGTTCAGAATCACTGTCTGCCCAACCGCATTGCGGTCACCGCCAAAGACCTTCATCCACGCGCCGTAGCTGATAACCGCCACGCTGTTCGCGCTCTTCTGATCTTCCTCCGCGGTAAATGTTCGTCCGAGAATCGGCCGTGCGCCAAAAACGTTAAACCACTGCCATGTCACCTGCGACCCGTCCAGATGCTCCGTCCGGCCATCGTGAACGATGTTGTAGCTGTCGCCCCGCTCCAGAGCCGCCGCCTGCACCTGGTTTTTGAGCGAAGCTGCGTCGGCAAAATCGGGGACCGAGACGTCCGGAAAATCGAGGCCGAGGTTGGCATACTTCGTGCGCATAATCCCGATCCGCTCCGGCGCGTCCACTCCCGAAGGATGCAACAGCACCGCGTGAATTACGCTGAAGATGGCCGTATTCGCTCCAATACCGAGCGCCAGAGTCACGATCGCAGTCAGCGCAAAGCCCGGAGCCTTGATCAATTGGCGCAACGCAAAACGCAAATCCTCGAAAAAAGTCATGCAGACACCTCACCAGAAGTGATGTCCGCACACCGTGGGCCATTGTGGATGATGACCTAAGTTTATGAAAATGAGGCGGTTCAGATCTAACGTAGTCTCATCGCAAATGACAGGCCTGTCCGAATCTGGACGAACCTGTTCATTTCCGGTCAAGAATTTCGCAAATAGATTTGTCATCCTGAGCGAAGCGGAGTCAAAGGACCTGCGGTTCCTCCAATTGCCACGAACACCTCGGCCAGTCCTCACCACACCGGAGGCGGCTCATTGAGCGGAGGCAGCGGCGGCAAAGGCGGCTGAACCCTTACTCCCACCAAATCCTCATCCGGTGGCGGAGGCTCCAGCAAATTCCCTAATCCCGCATAGCGCGAGCCAAAGAAATACGCCGCATACGATTCCTTGAAGACCGCAACTGTTCCATAGACAGCAATCATCGCCAGCAGGTAGACGGCGATCAGCACCAGCGCCATCGCCGCGACAATCGCCACAAAGACCACCTGCATCCCAATCCCGCCATGCCACATCGCGCGATACAACCCAAACCCCACGGCAAAGCCGCCTACGCCCCCCATTGCCAGAATCACGAAGACAATCATCATCAGTGTCCAGCTGATTCCAATCGCCATCACAAACCGAAGCAGCAGGTAAACCACCAGCGAACCAAAATCCTCCCGCACCAGGGCGAGCAGCCTGCCAAACGCGCCTTCAATCGGCGCATCTTCAATAGCAATCGGAGGCAGTACGAAGTCTTGTAGCACCGCGTCCACCAGCATCCATACCAGCCCGACTAAAAGGCAGACACCAAAGAATGGGAGCATCGACCCCAGAAGCGCAAACGGATTCGCATTCGGCCCCTGTGCGCCTACGCGTATTGCCGTCCTCATCATCTGCACGAAAAACGGCCCAGCCGTCGCGGCCAGCAGCACCAGGAACGCCAGCGACGCCAGCAGCACCACGCCGAAGTAACGCCACGTCTGCCGCCCATATTTTGCCCACGCCTCGCGTACCCTGCCTTGCCGGTACACAATCAAGTCGAAAAGCACAAAGCGCAGGCGGCAGAAGAGATACGTTGCCAGTACCCATACCAGCAGGCCAATCAGCAGCATGATGGCGAAGACAACAAACACCGCCACGCCGCCGGCGCCAATGCCTGGAAACGCAAATGCCGGATAGGCAGCGCCGAAATTCATGTGTCCGGGCCGACGGATCGCCGCACCCGCTGCCATCTGCACACCCTGCATCGGATAGGACATGATGACGGAATAGAAACCCGGCTGCGTCAACGCTGCAACCAAAGCAATCTTCAGGAAAAATCCCAGTCGGAAGGGCGCGGCCATGACTTCGCGCGCCCGACGGAAAGCGGGCCCAAGAGCATCAGCAGGAGATAGCTTCTTCATGCGTGCCATGAGGTTACGGCAACGCGCGCCACTATCGCAACGACAATGAAGCGTGGAAGCACCCACACCGTAAAATAGAAGGAACCCATGACCAGCATTCGCCCAGCCACCGCCGCTGATGTCCCGCTGATCTTCAAGCTCGTCCGCGGCCTCGCCGAGTACGAACGCGAGCCGCACTCTGTTCAGATCACCGAAGAACGGCTACTGCGCGACGGCTTCGGCCCGCAGCCATACTATGAATGCCTCATCGCCGAAGAAGACGGCGCGCCCGCAGGCTTCGCGCTTTACTTCCCCATCTATTCAACGTGGCAAGGCCCCAGCCTTCACCTCGAAGACCTCTTCGTGCTCCCTGAATTCCGTGGCAAGGGCATCGGCAAGGCGTTGCTCAATCAAGTTGCGGCAGCGGCCGTAAAACGAGGTTGCGCCCGCCTGCAATGGGACGTGCTCGACTGGAATCAGCCAGCCATCGACTTCTACCAGTCCATCGGCGCCGTCATGCTGCCCGACTGGCGCCGCATGCGCATGACCGGAGACGCGATTCAGGCTCTCGCAAGCAGTGCGGTGACGGCGTGAGCCGCATCCGCGTCATAGGCGGAGGCCTCGCGGGCCCCGAAGCCGCGCTCACCGCCGCACGGCTAGGCGTAGACGTCGGCCTTTACGAGATGCGCCCGGTGCGCTCCACGCCAGCGCACCAGACCGCCGACTTCGGCGAACTCGTCTGCTCCAACTCGCTCAAGTCTGAGAGTGAAAACACCGCGCCCTGGCTCCTCAAACAGGAGATGCGACGCGCCGGATCGCCACTCCTCGCCTGCGCCGACGCCAGCGCCATCCCCGCCGGGCACGCCCTCGCCGTTGACCGCGTCGAGTTCTCGCGCCTCATCAACGAAGCTATCGAGCGCGAGCCGCGTATCACCGTCCATCGCGAAGAAGTCACGCAGCTCGATCCCGCAGACGGCATTACCATCATCGCCAGCGGTCCTCTGACGTCATCTGCGCTGTCGAGCGAAATCGCCCGCCTCACCGGCAGCGACCACCTCGCTTTCTACGATTCCATCAGCCCCATCGTAGAAGCCGACTCCATCAACATGGACCGCGTCTATTTTGCCGCGCGCTGGGACAAAGGTACCGCCGACTACATCAACTGCCCCTTCACGAAAGAAGAGTATGACGCCTTCTATAACGCGCTCACCACCGCCGAAACCGTGCAGGAAAAAGAGTGGGAGAAGCTCTGTTACTTTGAAGGCTGCCTGCCCATCGAAGAGCTGGCCCGCCGCGGCTACGACACCCTGCGCTTCGGCTGCATGAAGCCGGTTGGCCTGCGCGACCCGCGCACTGGCAAGACCCCCTACGCGGTAGTCCAGCTGCGCTGCGAAAACCTGCGCGCCGACTCCTACAATCTCGTCGGCTTCCAGAACCACCTCAAATTCGGAGAACAAGCCCGCGTGATGCGCCTCATCCCCGGCCTCGAAAACGCAAAGTTCCTGCGTTATGGCCAGATCCACCGCAACACCTATATCAACGCTCCGCGTGTACTGACAGAAAGGCTGAACCTCCGCGACCACCCCAACATCTATTTCGCCGGACAAATCTCCGGCGTCGAAGGCTACACCGAATCGATCGCTACCGGTCTGCTCGCGGGACTCTACGCTGCTGCCGTCGCCCAAGACGCAAGCTCCACGCCTGTCCCACGCGAAACCGCGTTAGGCTCGCTCGTAAACTACATCACGCAAGCCGAAGCGAAGCACTTCCAACCCGCCAATATTACCTTCGATCTGCTGGTCCCGCTCAAAGAAGAATTACGCAAGAAAATTCGCGATAAAAAAGAACGTCATCGCTTACAGTGCGAACGATCTTTGACCGCCTTCGATCACTGGTGGCACTCAGCCGGCACAGCCACCGCGCTGTTATCCTGAGCGCACCGAAGGATCTGCATCTCACCCATCCCCTCAATCATCCGGCAGGCCGGGAGAGATGGTCCTGAATTTAAAAGAAGACTCGGATGCATCGATCACCTGTCCCAGATCCGACCGCATCTGAAAGACTATTTGCCGAAGTAGGTCATCCTGCGTTTTCGCGGAAGAATCATCCTGAGGGGGCCGTGTAATGTGGTCGAGGAGATGGTTGATACGGATGAGCACTTGCTTGCTCGCAACCACGTTCATCGTGTTGACAGCCTTCGAGAATCTCAATCGCGACTCGTAACGTTTTACTCCACTACCTAATTCCGTCGCACTGGAAAGGAATTCAAGATATAAATCCAGTTTGAATTTCAGTTCGGCCAGCTTGACCTCTCTGCGGCGAGTAAAGAGATGTCCGAGAATTGCGGCCAATGTTGCAGATATGGCTCCTATGATTGCAACCAGGATTGGAATATTCATAAATTGCCGTTAAGCCCCTTCCCGAGACGGCACCATCTTTTCACCTTCCCGCGTTACCATAAATGAAAGATGTCCGCTAACCTTCCAAAAGCCGTAGTAAGCCTCTCCGGAGGCATGGATTCCTGCGTTTGCGCCGCCCTGGCCGCACGCGATTACGACGCCTACGCCGTACATTTCAGCTATGGCCAGCGAACGGAAGCGAAAGAGCTAGTTTCAGCACAAGCCGTAGCTAACACCCTCGGATTCAAAGACTTCCTGCACGTAAAAGTCGACCTCTTCCGTCAGATCGGCGGCTCAGCCCTGACTGACGCAAGCATCGCCGTCCCCGAAGTCTCAGAAAGCGCCCTGATCGGCGCAGAAATCCCCGTCACCTACGTTCCCTTCCGCAACGCGCATTTTCTGTCAGCCGCGGTCAGTTGGTCCGAAGTCCTGGGCGCGAAAAAGGTCTTTATTGGCGCCGTCGAGCAGGACAGCTCCGGCTACCCCGACTGCCGCCCCGCCTACTACGAGGCCTTCCAGCAGCTGATCAACACGGGAACAAAAGACGGAGACATCGAAGTTTCGACTCCACTCATCCATATGCGAAAAAAGGAGATCGTCTCCCTTGGCCTTGAACTTGGCGCGCCCTTGGATTTAACGTGGTCATGCTACTCAGGCGAGGAATTCGCCTGCGGCGTATGTGAGAGTTGCGTTCTTCGTCTCCGCGCATTTATAGAGGCCGGGTCGGAAGACCGAATCCCCTACGCCGTGCATCGCACTTAGTGTGAAACCTGGAAGCTGGCCTCACCGGAGCTGATCCCGGCGCAGTCAGAGAATTTTGAAAGAAGAACTGGCAGTGCGGCATCTGTCCGCTGCACGTTCCTTTGAGGAGAAGAACATGAGAAAGACAAAGCTCCGGATGGCGCTCGCAGTCGCAGCGTTGATGTCAGCGCTGTTCACCCCCGCATTCGCCCAGGAGACCGGCAAAATCCACGGTCACGTCCAGGACCCGGCTGGTGTCGCCGTAACCGACGGCATCGTCACCCTGTCCACCGACGGCGGCAAGACCGCCAAATACACCTTCAACACCGACGCCAGCGGTGATTTCAAGGGCGACGGTGTCGCTGCTGGAACCTATACCATGTCGCTGCGCCGCCCCGATACCCCGGCGGACAAGGTTCTCGACCAGTTCCCCGAAGTAAAGGTCGCCTCCGGAGCCGACACGGCACAGGACTTCGATATGACCCGGCAGGAGTACGTCTCGAAGCTCGCTCCTGAGCAGCGCAAGATGCTCGAGGACCTGAAGGCGAAAAACGCCGGCGCCCAGAAGGAAAATGCGGTCATCAAGAATTTGAACGCCGACCTGCTCAAGGCTCGTGACGACAACAAGAGCAAGAACTACGCTGAAGCAGA
>Ga0206952_10151_pt1 | contig 20944 bp, 20 predicted proteins | sample Alteio_BWOrgHeat_39_FD_152966 | JGI IMG/M metagenome (GOLD analysis project Ga0206952, IMG submission 152966) | Enriched cells from forest soil in Barre Woods Harvard Forest LTER site, Petersham, Massachusetts, United States -... | ecosystem: Environmental > Terrestrial > Soil > Temperate forest >... | reverse complement strand
AAATCTGCAATGCTATCCTGGCTTGTTTTACTGTATAATATTTGTTGATAGTTGGATTGAATTTGTACGGCAGCCAGTATCAGCAAACGAATTCCTTTTTATACTGATTTCTTTTTTGAAAGTGTGCCCAATGAATTTCTTGATGTAACCTCACCGGACTGGCAATGGAATGAAACCAGCAATTATATCCCGATGATATTGCCAAATATGTTTTTGGACATGTATAATTTTGGATTTGCGCAATCGCAGCATTTGCCGCAGCTCTCGCAGGACCTTGTAAAAAACCTGCCTGTTCAAATTGATATTCAAACATCAACCGGCACAGTAAATTATTATGGAAAAGTGGTTGGCTTCAGTGATCGTATCTCATCTGTGCTGGTGCCGCAACCTTTTATGGATTGGGCAAATAAAAAATTTGGAACAGAAGTAAATCAACAGCCATCCAGAGTTATTATTCAAACAAACGATGCAGCTGATCCCCAACTCACGGACTATCTTTCAAAGCACAATCTTTCAACCAACGCAGAAAAAACACGCTTTGAAAAATACCGTGGTATTATTAATGCTGTTGTAATTATTTCATGGGTTACAGGCGGCTTAATGTTTTTATTTGCGCTGCTTATTTTTACTTTATTTATCCAGCTCACCATTGCATCGGCCAAAGAAGAAATTGTATTGCTTGTTGCACTTGGAGCTGCACCAAAACAGTTGCAAACTTTTTTAAGAAAACAATTTTTACCTGCCAATATTATTACCATCATTCTTACATTACTTATAATTGCTGTATTACAATACATTCTTTATAAAACCCGTTCGTTCAGGTAAAATAGAGCGATTTCCTTATCTGGTTATTTATGAAATTTTTGAAAACGTAATTGTTATTTATAGTGTTTTTATGGGCAGGCAGGATCCAATTAAGAAAAGAACAAAATAGTTTAAACTATAAATTCAAAAACCGTGTATAATTAAAGTGTTCATCATCTTCCAGGTCAGTTAATATAAAGCCGGCGTGGCGTTTTTTGCATTCCACTTCAATTAATACAGCCGCTTTATCAATATTATTTTTATCAAGATGACTAAAAGGTTCATCCATAATCAGCCAGTTAAAAGGTTGCATTAATGAGCGGATAATCGCAATACGCTGCTGTTCGCCATAACTGCACATAGAAGCTTTCTGATTTAATATTGAATCAACACCAAGCTGTTCGGCCATTTCATCAATCATATTACTTTCATAAATTGGTTGTTGCAGCACGCGATTCAATTCAATATTTTCTTTGGCAGTAAGATTAGGAAATAAACGCAGGTCCTGGAAAATAATGCTAATGTTTTGTTGTCTTAAAACAGCAAGCTCATCTTGTTTTATGGCTGAAATATTTTTTTTATTCCATAAAACTTCGCCTTCAAAATCTTTGCGCAGTTTATAAATAATATGAACAAAAGTTGTTTTGCCGGTTCCGCTTGGTGCTTTGATCTTTATAAATTCTTCGCCTTCAAATTGCAAAGGTTTATTCCATACATCAGAGTTGCGTTGCAGCAATTTATCCTTTAAAGGAATGGGAATAATGTTTTGTAATTCAAGTTGCATTAATTATGTAGAAATTTTTTGGTAACCAACAGTTAATACGTTGTGGCATCGTTCCTTGCGTTGCAACACTTGTACAGTTGATTATTTATTGGCAATTTAAATGCAGTTTAATAAACGAAATGCAAATTTTAATCAGCAACTTCCATTGCAATTTTGTTATCACTTATTTCAGTATGCACATGTTTTATTTTATATCCTTTCCATCCAAAATAAAAAACAACAATAAAACATAAAAGGGGAACAATATAAGCTATCTGGATATTCATATTTCTTGAAATATACCCTAATGCCAACGGAATAATTGCACCGCCAACAATTGACATTACCATGAATGAAGAAGCAATTTTAGTTTGACTGCCCAAATCTTTTATGCCCAAAGCGAAAATGGTTGGAAACATAATTGACATAAAAAATTCCACGCCCATCATCGCAAACAAACCAAATCTTCCGCCAATAAAAACGCAATAAGCCAACAGAAAAATATTTATAGCACCATAAATAGAAAGCAAATGCTGCGGTTTTATTTTACTCATTAAAAAAGTGCCCACATATCTGCCGATCATAAAACATAAAAGCATATAACCAAGATAATGAAAGCCAGTTATTGTTGCTTCGCTCATACCCGAAGTATATTTTGTATAGCGAATGAAGAAACTTGAAATACAAACCTGCGCGCCAACATAAAAAAATTGTGCAATTACACCATTTTTAAAATGCCAGTGTTTAAAAACAGTAAAATCAATTTTAAAAGATGTTGTTTTTTCTTCCGGTACAGGTGGCAATTTTGTAAAATAAAAAAGTAAAGCCACCAATAACAAAACACCGGCGATTGCCAAATAAGGCATTTGTACACGATGTGCTTCACCTGACAAATAATTTTCAAGTGTTGAAGACGGCATCGCCTTTAATTGTTCAGGTGTATAATCAACACCGGATAAAATAATTTTATTAAGAAAGAATGCAGATACAAATGCGCCCAGTCCATTAAATGCCTGCGCAAAATTCAATCGCTGTGAAGATGTTTCAGGATTGCCTAAAATTGTAATGTATGGATTGGCTGCAGTTTCTAAAAATGTCATGCCGCTTGCCATTAAAAATAAAGCGGCAAGAAAAACACCGAACTGTCTTATTTCAGCAGCAGGATAAAAACATGCAGCGCCCACAGCAGCAATAACCAACCCACAAATAATGCCCGTTTTATAGCTGTATTTGCGCATAATAAGCGCTGCGGGAATTGCCATTATAAAATAAGCTATCCAATAAGCAGAGTCAATAAAAGCAGATTGAAGATCATCTAACTGGCAGGCTTTTTTTAAATGCGGAATAAGTGTTGGTAAAAGATTGGATGTAAGCGCCCATAAAAAAAATAATGTAACAACTAAAATAAGTGCTGTTGTGGTTTTGTTTGGTTGTTCAGTTTTTGTTTCGGTGGCCATGCAAGCGATTTAAAATTGTAAATTGTTTTTACTTTCTATAGGCAACAATATTCTTCAATGTTCCAATGTGCTCAATATTTATTTCAACTTCATCATCTTCGTTCAAAGTAAAATCGTTCGGCGGAATAATGCCGGTTCCTGTCATTAAAAAACAACCGTGCTCAAACACGCATTCACGAAACAAATAGGAGGCGAGCTCATCAAATTTTCTTTTCATCCTGTTCAGTTGAATTGAGCCTTCAAAGACCTTTTCGTTTGCTCTTTTAATATTAATGCTGATGGTCGTATCCAAAGCAATTTCATTTTCCGGAACATATAAACAAGGGCCAAGCGCAGCGCTTCGTTCATACGTTTTTGCCTGCGGCAGATACAAAGGGTTCTCGCCTTCAATATCTCTTGAACTCATATCATTGCCGATTGTGTAACCTTGTATTTTCCCTTTTGCATTAATAAATAAAGTCAGTTCAGGTTCAGGCACATTCCATTTTGAATCTTTACGAATGAATACTTCTTCTTTATGTGCAGCCACACGATGTGGCAATGCTTTAAAAAATAATTCAGGCCGTTCTGCATTGTATACTTTGCTATAAAAATCTGCGCCGCCGGCATCTTTACTTTCTTCCATTCTTGCATCGCGGCTGCGCAAATACGTTACGCCTGCAGCCCATAATTCCTGCTTGCCAATAGGCGCGGAGATTTTTATTTCATTCAAGTCCGCATCAATTTTATTGTTGTTTTGTGTTGACAAGAATTGATATAAATTTTCATGATTGATCACTTCATCCCAATCTTCATTCAATAAATAATTTTCATTATTGCTTTGAAGTATAATACCTGAAGATGTTTTAAATAATTTCATAAACTACCAGTTTTTTACATCATCTAAATCAACATTAATTAATTGCTTAACTAAATTATTCAGCGCTGAATAATCACCCTGCAAATGAATTGTTGTCTGATGATATTCCTGTGTTTCGCCGGGTTTTAATTCCTGCGCCGATGAAGATGATTCCACTTCATAAAACGGACCCATCTGACTGCCATCTGCTAATGGACCATCATTATAAGAATTAATCACATCGCCTTTATAAGGTTCTTTCTGTAGTTCCCATTTGGAGTTTACATAATCGCCATCTTTATGCACTTCAGGAATTAAAATCGTCAATACATTTTTCTTAAAATCATAACTGCAAACAAACGGTTTTGCTACTTCAGGCGCCAACCCAATTTTGCCTCTTGATTTTCCATCACAACGGAAATACAAAACGCTATCTTTTATTACCAATCTTGATGAATCTATCTTTCCAAAATAATCATCGGTTATAAATGAATGCGCATTTTTTATTGGTGAAAATGGTATAATAACTTTAGCTTCTTCTGATGGCGAAAACATACCTGCAAGCCAGATGGAAAGCAAACCGCTGTCTTTTTTCCATGCATTATTGCCGCTGTTTTTTATTTGATTGGTTGATTCATAAGCCACCGTTTGAACACCACCAGGAATAGTTGCATTTAACTTTTGCTCAATTGCATTTTTATCCAGCAACTGTAATTTTCTTGTTATGTCAAGATTAAATGTTGTGCCTGAATAATTGGTTACAGAAGAAGTAAGAGAAAATGTTGCAGATGTTTTATCTGACTGATCAACCTTATACGCAATTGTATCAATTAATGCCGGAACCTGCCAGTGTGTAAAATCAAACGGGTCATCTTTTTTAAAGAAGATTGAATATTGTCCGCCTTCCGGCCCAAGCCAAAATCTTTCTTCTCCGCCAACCGGATTAAATTGTTTTTTCTTTTCGCCTGATGAAAGCAGGCCATAATTTATCCAGCCAAAGCTTGTTCCGCTGTCACCATCTGCTGTACTCGTAAAAACCCTGCCTTGATAATCTGCACAAAGCAAAACTTTTGCATTGCCATTTTCTAATTCAATAACATTACCTGCATGTTTTTTTATGAAAGCAGCGTCATAACCGTAACTGCCTTTTGCATATATTGAATCGTTGTTATTATTCATCGTGTTTTGATTATTGTTGTTGCACGCAATAAAAATAAAGGCCGAAAAAAAGTAAAGCAGTTGTATCTTTTTCATACAGCAAATTATTACTTTAAATAAAGCGCGCATAATATCAGATTTTTTTTCTTAAAATTGAGCAGCACGCATTCAATGATATTATGCTAATGCCCGTTGTTGCTAATAGAAATCTATTTTATCATTTCTTCATACAAAATATTTCCTACGGCTTTTAGTGCTTCATTCAAATTATCTTCCGATACAATATTGCAGCCATTTGTAATAGCAACTATTCCAAATTTGTCATGCCGCTGAAAAAACATCATACTATACAAACCATAAGCATCCCCGCTGTGTCCCGTCATTATTTTTCCCGGTATAAGTTTATCTGTTGTCATTATCGCAAGCCCATAACCACCTTCGCCATCAGAAACTTTTGCCTGCATGGTTTTGGCGCTTTTTTTAGAGATAATTCTTATGCCATTGTATTTGCCAAAATACATGTGCATGCTCATGTATTTTGCAAGATCTGTTGCAGATATTTTCATGCCGCCTGTTGGTGAAAATATGGGAGTACTATAACCCATTATGTAATTTGCTATCTCATCTTTCCGGGGGTTATATGCACCTGGCGAAGCAGTATATTGTTTTGCTGTTGTATCATATACATACAGCGTTACAAATTTTGTTGAATCAAGCGCACCAACCTCATACCCACCATACAGTCCTAACTTATCAAGAATGTGTGCTTTTATATATTTATCAAAGCGTTCTCCTGATGTTCTTTCAATGATCGCTCCAACCATATTATAATTTAAGTTACAATATTCATAGTTTGTGCCCGGAGCATAATTGTTATAGCATTTTGCCCAGTTAGAATTTTTATTTGGGTTGATTGAATCAAGTGTAAAATAACCTTCTGTATCATTCAGGCTTGATGTGTGCGACAGAAGCATTTTAAGCGTAATAATTTTTCCAGGAAAATTTGGATTGCGAACGGTAAAACCAATAAGCTTGCTTACATCATCATTCAGCGATAATTTTTTTGCCTCAACTAATTGCATTATGGCCGTAGCAGAAAATGATTTAGAAACAGATGCGATGCGAAAAATATCATCATTGGTTAATGGTGTTTGGGTCTCAATATTTTTTAAACCGAACGAGTGCATATAAATAATGTTGCCTTTTTTAACCACAGCCACAGAAAGACCAACCATTTCATATTGCTTCATCACGCTGTCAATGCGCAATTCAGTTTTTTCGTTTTGGGCAAAGCAAAGTGCACAGATACAAAGCAAAACGCAAATACATGCCATGCATTTAAGCCAATGCAACTTTTTCATCTGGCTAAAAATAATTTATAATAATATGCAATTACATGAAATAATAAAAAGGGTTTTATGCTGAATCAACATCAGCATAAAACCCTGTATTCCATTTAAAAAAATGTTATTGATTAGTACCTGTAGAATCTGTTGCAGGTGCTTTATTTATAAGTTCCATAAATTGATCAAGCTTTGGTGTGATGATTATTTGCGTACGCCTGTTTTGCACTTTACCTTCTTCTGTATCATTGCTTGCAACAGGATTGTATTCACCACGTCCGCCGGCAGTTAAGCGTTTTGGATCTACACCATAACTATTTTGTAAAGCCTGCACCACAGATGATGCTCTTAGCGCACTCAGATCCCAGTTATTGCGGATATTGGTTTTTGAAATGGGCACATTATCCGTGTTGCCTTCAATTAGCACTTCAAAATCTTTATAATCTGTAATAATCTTGGCAATCTTGGATAAAGTTTCCCCGGCTTTATCAGAAATTTCATAGCTGCCGGATTTATAAAGCATATTGTCAGAAAGAGAAATATATACTACACCTTTCAGCACCTGCACATTTACATCCTGCATCTCTTCCCTGCTTAAAGATCTTGTGAGATTATTGGTAAGCACCATATTTAATGAATCGCTTTTATTCTTGGAATTTACCAACTGCTGTATATATTTATTGGAAGCATTGATCTCATCAATCAGTTTGGAAATGTTTGTATTGCCGGAACTGGTAGAAGTAAGGCATTGATCCAATGAAGCCTGTAAAGATTGCAGGTGGCTGCGCTCTGAACGCAACTGGTCCTGCAGGCTTGCTATCTGAACATTGGCAGCACCAAGATTGTTTTTACAGTTTTCATTTTCCTGGGAGACACCGTTAAGCCTTCCCTGCAATGAACTATTTTCTGATTGTAATGATTGATATTTTTTAGTGCTTACGCAACTTGCAGCAAAAATTGCAACAGCACTGATCATTAACTTAAGATTAATTTTCACGATATATTGTTTTTAGTTTATGAATGAGTTGCTAATTACAAAATTTTAGCCAAGGTTTACAATTTTATATTATATAACCAAATCATTCAAAAAATAAAAGTTGATACTTATGGCACGATTTTATTATTTAAATAACAAATCCTGTCAATGAAAAGAATTGTTGAAAAAATATTTAAACCTGTTATAGTAGTAATGTTGTTAGGCACAATGATATCATCATGTACTGCCAGTGGCAAGTTTCGCAAGCCACCTCCACCGCCAATCCGGCAGGCCTTCCCAAGCCACCTGCGCCATAATTAATTATTGCTTTTGAAATACATCAGCTAAGTATTTACTGTTTTCCCTTTTGTTGATGGCTGCAATAATTTATAATAAAGATTATTTTTTAATGAGCTTTTATATAATTAGAGTTGTTTCATCATTTTAACTATTAACAATAAATTTTATTAATCCATTCATTCATCTGCTAATTCCTCAATCCCTACATTTGCCCTATGCGAAAAATAGCAGTTGCAAAAGGTGATGGCATTGGCCCGGAAATTATGGATGCTGTGCTGAAAATTTTTTACGACGCAAAAGTGCCGCTGGAATATGTTACGGTAGAAATGGGCAAATGGGTATTTGATAAAGGCTTCAACAACGGCATGACGCCTGAAGCCAAACAAACCATTGAAGACCTTGGCATTTTGTTTAAAGGCCCGATGGAAACACCAAAAGGCAAAGGCGTAAAAAGCATTAATGTTACAGCGCGCAAAACATGGAACACGTATGCCAATATAAGAACCTTTCAAACGCTTCATGGCGTAGATACTGTGTTCAGCAAGGCAGGAATTCCAATTGATGTAACCGTAGTACGTGAAAATATTGAAGATACGTATGGCGGCGTTGAACACATGCTTACACATGATGTGGCATTAAGCCGCAGGTTTATTACACGGCCCGGGAGCTTGCAGGTAATTAAATATGCCTTTGAAATGGCAAAGAAAAAAAATGCAAAACGCATCACCTGCGGGCATAAGGCAAACATTATGAAGATCACAGATGGTTTGTTTCTCGAAGTGTTTTATGAAGTGGCAAAAGATTATCCTGAATTAAGATCAGATGATGTAATTGTGGATGATCTCTGCATGAAACTGGTTACGCGTCCTGATGCTTTTGATGTGGTTGTATTAACCAATTTACAAGGCGATATTGTAAGTGATCTTTGTGCTGGTTTGGTTGGTGGTTTAGGCTTTGCACCATCGGCAAACATCGGCGATCATATCTGTATATTTGAAGCAGTGCATGGAACAGCGCCTGATATTGCAGGGAAAAATATTGCGAATCCAACAGCATTATTATTAAGCGGCATCGGCATGTTACGTCATTTGGGATTTATGGAAAGTGCAGTGAGCATTGAAAATTCTTTGTTGTATACTTTGGAGCAAGGCATTCATACCGGCGACTTCGGTGATAAAAGCAAACCTGCTGTAAACACAACTGATTTTGCAAAAGCCATTATAAATAATTTTGGTAAACAACCGGAGCAAGGCGCAAAAACTTTGTTGAATGATGCGCCCGTTACAGAAACACATTTCCGTCTGGAAAAAAATTCCATGATGGAATCAAAAGAATCTGAATCAGAAAAAATTATTGGCGTTGATTTTTTTATTGAAAGCAATGAACAGCCAATAACAATTGCTACTAAATGTCTTCGTCATGCTGGCGTAAAATTTAAGCTCATCAACATCAGTAATCGCGGCACACAGGTTTGGCCAACAGGTTCGGTGTACACCAATCTCGTTAATCAATACAATGTGCGTTTTGAAAGTATTGATGACACGCCTTTGAAGCAACAGGATGTGTTGGGTTTATATGTAAGCTTAAGCGGCGATTTTAAAATCTGTTCATCAGAGTTGTTGCTGCTACTTGGCGATAAACGTGCATATAGTTTGGCGCAGGGACAATAGTTTTACTTATTGATGACAGCTATTATAATTGTCTCTTTTATTTTTGTTTAACCAGCGATAGTATTTCAATTAAACACGGTTGTGTCACTCCCTTGTACCGCAACATTTCATGGCAACAAATTTTATGACTGAATTAAAAAATGATCTTTTACTTAAAGCACTTCGTAAAGAAAAAGTTTCTCGTCCACCGGTATGGATGATGCGGCAGGCAGGAAGATATTTACCGGATTATATTAAGCTGCGTGAAAAATATGATTTCTTCACGCGTGTGCAAACACCTGAACTTGCAACAGAAATTACTTTGCAACCTGTTCATCAAATTGGTGTTGATGGGGCGATTATCTTTTCAGATATTCTGGTTATTCCACAAGCAATGGGCGTTGAAGTCTTAATGGAAGAAGGTAAAGGCCCATCATTGCCCAAAACAATACTAACGCAAAAAGATATTGATACTTTAAATACAGCAAACGCCGAACATCATTTGAAATATGTTTGCGACGCATTATCACTTACAAAAAAAGAATTGAATGGTTCTGTTCCTTTAATTGGTTTTGCCGGCGCACCATGGACAATTTTTTGTTACATGATTGAAGGCAAAGGCAGCAAAACCTGGGATAAAGCAAAACAGTTTGCATACACGCAAACAGAACTCACACATCAGCTATTGCAAAAAATAACGATCATCACTATTGATTATTTAAAAGCGCAGATAAAAGCCGGCGCAGACTGTGTGCAGGTATTTGATAGCTGGGCCGGTGCTCTATCACCTGAAGATTTTAAAATATTTGCGCAACCATATTTATTGCAAATTGCAGATGCATTTAAAGATGATGCACCTGTTATTTTATTTCCCAAAGGTTGTTGGTATGCATTAAAAGATTTAAGTAACAGTGCAGCATCAGGCATTGGCATTGACTGGACAATTTCACCACAATTTGCAAGAGAATTAACCAACAATAATATCACACTGCAAGGCAATTTTGATCCTGCAAAATTGTTAGCGCCAATTCCGCAAATAAAAAAATGGGTGAAGGAAATGATTGATGCTTTTGGCGCACAAAATTATATCGCTAATCTTGGTCATGGCATTACACCAAATGTGCCTGTTGATCATGCAAAAGCATTTGTAGATACGGTGAAGGAATACAGAATACCCTGAATTTTTAATACTGACTGATTTCTTATCTGAGAAGCTGCATTTGTTTTGAATCAATCAATTTACCATTCACATACAACGTATAATTGTATGCTCTGATTTAGTACAGATTGCGCTTTCAATTACCTTGCTTGCTCCACGTAACAACACTGCAACACATTACACCTTTTTCACTTCCCTTGCCCAGGTATCTTTCAACGTAACCGTTCTGTTGAAGATCATTTTTTCTTCAGAAGAATCTTTATCCAGTGTGAAATATCCTTTGCGAAGAAATTGATAGCGTTCTTCAGCAACTGCATTTTTTAATGCGGGTTCTCCGTATACAGTTGAAATAATTTGTAATGAATCTTCATTAATATAATCTTTAAAATTGCCTTCTTCATTCGATGGGTCTTCTGCTTTAAACAAACGGTCATATAACCTTACTTCAGCAGTAACAGCATGTTCAACGCTTACCCAATGCAGGGTTCCTTTTACTTTTATGTTTGATGTATCGTTGCCGCTTTTACTTTCAGGAATGTAACTGCAATTGAGTTGAATGATCTTGCCTGTATCATCTTTAATTACCTCATCACATTTAATAATATATGCGCCTTTTAAACGTACCATGCCACCCGGAAATAACCTGAAAAATTTTTTCGGTGGATTCTCTATAAAATCTTCCTGCTCTATATACAATTCTTTGCTAAACGGCACATCACGAAAACCTCCGTTTGTATCTTCAGGGTTATCTTCAACACTCACCAATTCATTTTCATTTGTATAATTTGTAAGTACAATTTTTAAAGGATCAAATACAACCATTCTTCGCAAAGCAATTTTATTTAAATCTTCACGCACACAAAATTCAAGTAAGCTGAGATCAGCAACATTTTCTCTTTTTGCAATACCAACACGATCACAAAAATCTCTTATTGCTGCTGCAGTATATCCTCTTCTTCTAAACGCACTTATGGTTGGCATACGCGGATCATCCCAGCCTTCAACATGTTTTTCATTTACTAATTGCAGCAGCTTTCTTTTGCTCATTACCGTATAACTCAGGTTTCTTCTTGCAAATTCATATTGATGCGATGGAAATATGTCGAGCTGCTCAATAAACCAATCGTATAATTCACGATGCGGCACAAACTCTAAGGTGCAAATGCTATGTGTGATATGTTCTATTGAATCGCTTTGTCCATGCGCAAAATCATACATTGGATAAATGCACCATTTATCTCCTGTGCGATGGTGATGTGCATGTTTTATGCGATACATCAATGGGTCTCGCATAAGCATGTTTGGATGTGCCATATCAATCTTTGCACGCAACACGCGTTCGCCATCTTTAAATTTACCAGCCTTCATATCTTCAAACAACTGCAGGTTTTCTTCAACACTTCTATCACGAAATTTACTGTTTACGCCGGCTTGCGTTGGTGTTCCTTTTTCTGCAGCAATGGTTTCACTGTCGCTGTCATCAACATACGCACAGCCTTTGCGTATTAATTTTATTGCAAAAAGATATAGCTCTTCAAAATAATCAGAGGCATACAATTCATTCTTCCATTCAAAACCTAACCAGCGCACATCATCTTTAATGCTCTGTACAAATTCAGTTTCTTCGGTTGTTGGATTGGTATCATCAAACCTTAAATTGGTATAGCCGCCATATTTTTTTGTAAGACCAAAATTTAAACAAATGCTGGTTGCATGGCCCATGTGCAGGTATCCATTTGGCTCGGGCGGAAAACGCGTAACGATAGACCTATACCTGCCGCTTTTTAAATCGTTTTCAATTATTTCTTCTAAAAAATTCAGGGACTTTTCTTCTGCCATAGCGAACAAAGATAAATGCTTCTGCCTGCTGATTTAATTTCTTGTCCTCAATAAAAGTTCAAAAAAAATAAACCGGAATATTAATATTTTTAAAAAAAACGAACACAACTGTTAATTAACTTGTTTGCATTGTAACTTCAATGTTATTTGCATTATCATGCGGATAGAGTTTTCTTACCTGGTGAATTTATCTTTTATTACATTGGCGGGAATATTTTCATTTACTTCCTGTGCCGAACATAATTCAACTAAAAATATGAGCGAACAAGATAAAACTATTACAGCCACAACAGATACCGCAAGTTTTGGTACCGGCTGTTTCTGGTGCACAGAAGCCATCTTTCAAAGATTGAATGGTGTGATTAAAGTTACAAGCGGCTATAGTGGTGGTAACATTCCTAATCCTACGTATGAAGAAGTTTCAACCGGAACAACCGGGCATGCAGAATGCTGCCAGGTAATTTATGATCCTTCTGTAATAAGCTTTGATGAATTGCTTGAAGTATTTTGGAAAACGCATGACCCTACTACGCTTAACAGGCAAGGCAATGATGTAGGCACACAATATCGCAGCGTTATTTTTTATCATTCACTACAACAAAAAGAAAAAGCAGAACATTACAAAGCGGCATTAAATGACAGCAACGCATTTAATAAACCAATTGTAACTGCAATAGAACCTTATAAGAATTTTTACACTGCCGAAGATTATCATCAAAAATATTTTGATTATAACCCGGGACAGATGTATTGCCGCCTGGTTATTTTGCCTAAGGTTGAAAAATTTGAAAAAGTTTTTAAAAGTAAATTAAAGGGCAGCGCGAAAAGTAGTGAAACTGCAAATAACGGCGAATAAATTTTTAAATTTGCAGGATGGCTCAAATGCAAATAGGGGAAGCACTCAGGGATTTTTTAAACAAAAGCAAACTTAAAAGCGGGTTAAGAGCCGTACAGATTGAGGATGTCTGGGAAGAAATTATGGGTAAAACAATTGCACGCTATACCGATAAACTACAGATCATAAATACTACACTGTTTATTTACACTTCAGTTGGCGCATTAAAGCAGGAATTAATTTATCAAAAGCCAAAAATAATTGAGCGCGTAAATGAAGCGCTGCATGAAAAAGCAATTTCAGAAGTGGTTATTAAATAATGCTTATCCAACTATGTACAATGCCTGTAATAAAAAAATATTAATGGTTGATGATGATGAAGAAGACAGGTTGCTAGTGAAGATATGTTTAATGAAATAGGTGCGCCGGATGCAGCGCATTATGAACAAAGTGGTGAAACTGCTCTATCTTATCTTAATAACTTACCGGAAAAAGAATTGTCATCTTTAATTGTGCTTGAATACCTTGAAAAAGCAAAATATTTTCACCATTTATCCTCATCTAATAATATTGGGTAAATTAGTATTCAGTTAACTGAACAAATAGATAACTAATTATTATTTATTGTTTTACTTTAGAGCCATAGGTAAACATAATTACTAAACCAATAACAGCCACGGCAACAATTATTCCGGCCCATAAGCCTGCTTTAAATATTCCTGCAATTGCTGAGCAACCAGCTACGAATATCAGGAGACACGCTAATATAAATTCAACCAGAGGTTTCATACGATTGTTCTTTGCTTAAAGTGTTTAAAAATTGTGCCGCAAATTTTTTTATTGAAATTCTTTTTAGAAAATAATAACTGTGCGGACAAATTTTCTCAAAAAAAAACGAATTGCACGATAAGCGCAATTCGTTTCTACAAATGTTATATTGAAATTATTTTCCTAATAACGCTTTAGCTTTTTTTACAACATTCTCAACACTAAACCCGTAAGCCTTCATTACTTCATCTCCTGGTGCTGATTCTCCAAATTTGGAAATGCCGATTATATCGCCTTCATCCGTTACATATTCCCTCCATCCTAATGGCGATCCGGCTTCAATTGATAAACGTTTTCTTTTATCTTTTGGGAAAACAGAATTTTTATAAGAAGTATCTTGTTTATTAAACAGCTCCCACGAAGGCATACTTACAACACGTGCGGAAATATTTTCATCTTTTAAAGCCGCCTGCGCTTTCATCGCAAGTGAAATTTCGCTGCCCGTTGCAACTAATATTAATTGAAAATTTTCAGCATCAGATAAAACATAAGCGCCTTTTTCAAGCAGCGAAGCCTTTGCATATTTTTCCTGGTCAATTATTGGCAGTTTTTGTCTTGATAAAATAAGTGCGACAGGTCCGCCTGTATGTTCCAAAGCAACGCGCCATGCCTGCACTGTTTCATTGGCATCTGCGGGACGAATTACTGTAAGATTAGGAATGGAACGTAGTGAAATTAATTGCTCAACCGGCTGATGCGTTGTTCCATCTTCGCCTAAACCAATGCTATCGTGTGTGTACACATAAATTGGTTTTATCTGCATGATGGCAGCAAGGCGTATGGGAGGGCGCATGTATTCACTGAAAATTAGAAATGTAGCCCCATAAGGTGTAAACCCTTTTGTAACTGCCATGCCATTCAGCACAGAACCCATTGCATGCTCTCTTATACCAAAATGAAAATTTCTACCTCCATGATTATCGCCTTCAAACGATTCGTATTTTTTTAGCAGCGTATTGGTTGATGGAGCAAGATCAGCAGCGCCACCAATCATTAAAGGAAAATAATCTGCAACAGCATTTAATGTTTTACCGGAAGCAGTACGGGTTGCTTCTTTTTCATCGCCACTGAATAAGGGCAACTTATCTTTCCAGCCTTCAGGTAATTTGCCACTGCTGAATAATTCATATTCATTGGCGAGATCAGCATATTTTTCTTTGTAGGATTGAAATAATTCATTCCATTTCTTTTCAACCTCAGCACCTTTTTCGCCTTCTTTTCTATAAAAATTCAACACTTCATCTGCAACTACAAAAGATTTTTCAGGATCAAAGCCTAAGTTTATTTTGGTAGCTTTTAATTCTTTTTCACCCAAGGGCGCACCATGCGCTTCAGCGGTATCCACAGCATCAGGCGCACCATAAGCAATATGCGTTCTTACTAAAATTAAAGATGGTTTGCCTGTTTCATTTTTTGCATTTTCAATGGCTGCCGTAATGCCTTTTATATCATTGCCATCATCAATGGATTGTGTGTGCCAGCCGTAAGCTTCAAAACGTTTTGCCACATCTTCATTAAAAGCAAGCGCTGTATCACCTTCAATTGAGATGTGATTATTATCATACAAATAAATAAGGTTGCCTAACTTTAAATGGCCTGCAAGTGAAGCAGCTTCTGCACTTACACCTTCCATCAAATCACCATCGCTGCATATTGCATAAATCTTATAATCAAAAAGGTTGAAGCCATCTTTATTATATCTTGAAGCAAGGTACTGCTGTGCAATTGCCATTCCAACGCCGTTTGCAAAACCCTGACCCAACGGGCCTGTTGTTATTTCAATACCGGCTAATAAACCATATTCAGGATGACCTGCAGTTTTGCTGCCCAACTGTCTGAAATTTTTTATATCATCCATCGTGATATCGTAGCCTGTTAAATACAGGTAAGCATATTGAAACATGCACGCATGGCCTGCAGATAAAATAAACCTGTCACGGTTTGGCCACTCAGGATTTTTGGGATTATAATTCATCGCTTTCGTCCACAATACATGACCAATCGGCGCAATACCCATTGGAGTTCCGGGATGCCCGGAATTAGCTTTTTGAACTGCATCTGCCGCCAACACGCGAACGGTGTTTATACATAATTGAGTTAAATCAGCATTCATTCTTTTATTTTTTTGGAGTGGCAAGATAAATATTAATTGAAGAAATTTGGTTTCAATTAAGGTTAGCCAATTTCCGTAAAAATGAATTTGTGTTGTTGATGTATTGCATTGTAAACTTGTACTTCAATTTATTTATATGGATTATATAGTTCCGCATGGTACAAGAATCGGGCATATACATTTAAAAGTTTCTGATATTGACAAAGCTTTATCTTTTTATAAAGATTTGCTTGGCTTTCAAATTATGGCACGATATGGAACACAAGCTGTTTTTATTGCGGCTGATAATTATCATCATCATATCGGTTTGAACACGTGGTATAGTAAGGATGCAAAACCGGCGCCGGTGCACGCAGCAGGGTTGTTTCATACAGCAATACTTTATCCAACACGCAAAGAGCTCGCTATTATTTTTAAACGTTTGCTTGATGCAAATTATCCATTTACAGGGTTTGCAGATCATGGTGTTTCTGAAGCTTTGTATTTGAATGATCCTGATGAAAATGGTGTTGAATTATATTGGGACAAGCCGCATGAACAATGGCCGATTGATGATAATGGGAATATAAATATGTACACGAAAGAATTGAATATTGAATCTTTGCTGGGTGAATTAAACGTGTAATGCCCAACAACTATTTCCGCTTTAAACAGTTCACTATTCAACAGGATAAATGTGCGATGAAAGTTTGCACTGATGCTTGTTTGTTTGGCGCATGGATTGTTCAGCAAATTGAAAATTCAAAACTAAAAATTCAAAATGCTTTAGATATCGGAACAGGAACTGGTTTACTTTCTTTAATGCTCTCACAAAAAAATAACCATACAATTATTGATGCTGTTGAAATTGATGAAGCAGCAGTAGAGCAGGCAAAAGAAAATTTTGAAGCATCGCCGTGGAAAGAAAGATTGAAGGTTTATCAGGGTTCAATTCAAAAATTCGGCAATTCGAGAATTCGACAATTTAAATACGATCTTATAATTTGTAACCCGCCATTTTATGAAGACGATTTAAATAGTGAGGATGAAAAAAGAAATCTTGCTTTACACAGCAAGCGATTAAAGCTGGAAGAATTAATAAACAGTGCTTATAAATTATTGGATGATACTGGCAACTTCTTTGTGTTGTTGCCTTATCATCGCACAGAATTTTTTTTGCAATTAAAACAAAACAAATTTTTTATAAAAGAAAAAACTCTCATCAAGCAAACACCTAAACACAATTATTTCAGAAGCATGTTGTGGTTAACAAAACAACCTGCAGCAACGCATCAATCTGAAATTATTATTATGAATGAAGATGGCAAGTACACCAATGATTTTATTGAATTACTGAAGGATTATTATTTGCATTTATAAAGAAAGATCTTTTAATATAGAGCTTTAAATATAAACACACCAGTTTACACGTCATGCTCAACTTGATTGAGAACCTCAAAGCTATTTTCTTAAAAAACAAACTTAGAATTTAAGAGCAGATTTCCACTTCCGTGGGAAAGACGCGCAAAAACTATATATATTTTTTCTAACCGGTTCATAATGCAAATGCAAAAAACCGCCTGGTTATTTATTCAACTTACTTATGTATCTCGCTTGTAAAATGAAATTCTATAGCAGGATTGTTGGTTATTTCAGTATTTAAAAACCATTCGCTTTGCGCCAGGTAAACAGGATTACCATCTTTATCTTCTGCACTATTTTGTTGTTTGAACCGAAGAAACTCTTCTAACTTTTTTTCATCATTACTTGTAAGCCAGCAAGCTTTATAAAAAGGTAAAACACGAAATTCAGCAGCAGCTCCATATTCATGTAACAAACGGTATTGAATTACTTCAAACTGTAATTCTCCTACACAACCAATAATTTTTTTATTGCCGCCAAACTGCGTGAATAACTGTGCAACACCTTCATCGGTTAATTGTGTAATTCCTTTTTCAAGCTGCTTTGTTTTCATTGGATCTTTGTTCACCAGCTCTTTAAAAATTTCCGGTGAAAAAGATGGAATGCCGGTGAAATAAAAATCCTCGCCTTCAGTAAGCGTATCGCCAATTTTAAAATTACCGGTATCAAACAAACCAATTACATCGCCGGGATAAGCATCTTCAATAATGTCTTTACTTCTTGCTAAAAATGAATAAGGATTGCTGAAGCGAAAATCTTTATCGAGCCTTACATGATGATAATATTTGTTTCTTTCAAACCTGCCGCTGCACACACGCATAAAAGCAATGCGGTCTCTATGTCGCGGGTCAAGGTTTGCATGAATTTTAAAAATAAAACCGCTTAATTTATTTTCATCAGCACGCACAACACGTTTGCTGGTTTCGCGGTCAAGCGGCTCCGGCGCAATCTTAATAAATGTGTCCAGCAATTCTTTTACACCAAAATTATTAATAGCACTTCCAAAAAATACCGGTGCAATATTTCCTGATAAATAATCTTCATCATTCAGCTTGCCGTAAACGCCATCAATCAATTCCACATCTTCACGTAAAGTATCAGCATCTTTTTCTCCAATCTTTTCATTTAAAACAGCATCATGCAAATCTTTAATTACAATACTATCTTCTTCATTTGCTTTTGTATTTGCAGAAAACAACAACAGGCTTTTTGAATCAAGATTATATACACCTTTAAAATCTTTACCGCTGTTTATCGGCCATGTCATTGGATGCAGTTGTATCTTCAACTCCTTTTCAATTTCTTCCAGCAGATCAAAGCGGTTCTTACCATCGCGATCCATCTTATTAATAAAAACAATTACCGGCGTATTGCGCATACGGCACACTTCCATCAGGCGACGCGTTTGTTCTTCAACACCATTTACACTGTCAATAACAAGTACAACACTATCTACTGCTGTTAACGTGCGGTAAGTATCTTCAGCAAAATCTTTATGGCCGGGCGTATCTAATAAATTAATCAAAAAATCTTTGTATTCAAAAGTCATTACGCTGGTAGCAACAGAAATACCACGCTGTCTTTCAATTTCCATAAAATCGCTGGTGGCATGTTTTTTTATCTTGTTGCTTTTTACAGCACCGGCTGTTTGAATGGCGCCTCCAAACAATAAAAATTTTTCAGTTAATGTTGTTTTACCGGCATCGGGATGCGATATGATGGCAAACGTTCTTCTCCTGTTTATTTCTTTTGTAGTGTTCATTTTCGGGCGGCAAATGTAATATCATTCATTTTAATACTTTGTTAGAATAGATTCTGTTCTTCATTCTCCTATTTTTGCCGCATGTTGCAGCAACGGTTTCTTTCGCATCTTAAAACAGATTTTTCGTTTATACAATCTTCACAAAAATTATTACTTGCTGTAAGTGGCGGCGTTGACAGCGTTGTAATGACTGATCTTTTTTACAAGGCAGGATTTGATTTTGTAATTGCGCATTGCAATTTTCAGTTAAGACAAGAGGAAAGCATAAGAGATGAATTGTTTGTGCGTTCACTTGAAGATAAATACAATAAAAAAGTTTGTGTAAAAAGATTTAATACAAAACAATACGCTGAAGAAAATAAAATTTCTATACAGGAAGCAGCAAGAAATTTAAGATATGACTGGTTTGAAGAAATGTTGACCGCCAACCGCCAACCGCCAACCGATGATTCGGAAACATTAAAGTCAATCCGTCAACAGTCAACAGGCAACGGTCAACAGTTTTTGGCTACTGCACATAATGCTGATGATAATATTGAAACGATGCTGATGTTTCTTTTTCGGGGTACCGGCATTCATGGTTTAACAGGCATTAAGCCTTTTGATAAAGAGAGAAAAATAATTCGCCCGTTATTATTTGTAACAAGAGATGAAATTAAAATGTATGCGGAAAAAAATAATTTAGAATGGATGGAAGATTCCTCCAACTTAAGTGATAAATACACGCGTAATTTTTTCAGGCATAAAATAATTTCATTGGCTGAAGAATATTTTCCAAATGCAAAACAAAATTTGCTTGAAAACATACATCGCTTTAATGAAACTGAACAATTATACACACAGGCAATAGAACTGCACAAAAAAAAATTAATTGAATATAAAGGAAATGAAATTCATATCCCGGTTTTAAAACTGAAAAAAACAAAACCTCTTGATACAATTATCTGGGAAATAATTAAAGATTATAATTTTTCTGCGCACCAGGTTAATGAAATAAAAAAATTGTTTGATGCAGATAACAGCAGTTATATTTCATCTTCATCACATAGAATAATTAAAAACCGCAACTGGCTTATACTTGCGCCAAACGAACATGAAGCAGCCAATCATATTTTAATTGAAGAAAATGATAAACAGGTTAAATTCAAAAGTGGTGTTTTACAATTTGAAACTGCATCAACTTTAAACTTTAAACTTCAAACTGTAAACAACATTGCCCAGCTTGATGCAAAGCATATTGAATTTCCTTTATTGTTGCGCAAATGGAAACAAGGCGATTACTTTTATCCGCTTGGAATGCAGAAGAAAAAAAAGCTAAGCCGTTTTTTTATTGACAAAAAATTATCAGCAACTGACAAAGAAAATATTTGGGTTTTAGAAATGAACAAAAAAATTGTGTGGATTGTTTGTTACAGAATTGATGATCGTTTTAAAATAACAGCTTCTACAAAAAAAATATTAAAGATAAGTTTTACAGCTGCGCAGGAGCACTAAGCTGCGTAATGAATCTGCTGTACAAGTGCTGCGACGCAAGGAACGATGCCATAATTACAACTGATGATAACGAAAAAATTATTTGGTAAAATATCCCTGCACGGATTGAACGAAATTAGTAAGCGGGTTAAAACCCGTGTGCAAAGCAAAACTCATCACAATTACAAAAGTAATTCCATACAATGCGCCCCATAAATGCGCTGAATGATTAATGTGGCTTCCACC
>Ga0206952_10150_pt1 | contig 20954 bp, 24 predicted proteins | sample Alteio_BWOrgHeat_39_FD_152966 | JGI IMG/M metagenome (GOLD analysis project Ga0206952, IMG submission 152966) | Enriched cells from forest soil in Barre Woods Harvard Forest LTER site, Petersham, Massachusetts, United States -... | ecosystem: Environmental > Terrestrial > Soil > Temperate forest >... | reverse complement strand
CATGGTATAATAACCGCGTTTGTTGCTTCTTTTTGATGTGAGTTAAAAAGTTAAGCCATTGAATCGCCTTTAGGTACATGGAGTACATAAGGCGCTTTGGAGGTGTGAGCTCGACCTAATACAAACGAGCTATAGACCCAGGAGTAGAACATGTTGGTTCTCTCTCGTGAGCGTGATGAAAGTATTATCATCGGAGATAATATCGTAATCACAGTAGTGAACATCCGTGGGAACAAGGTTTGGTTGGGCATTCAAGCGCCAACTGAAATCCCGGTACATCGCCAGGAAGTATATGAAGCGATACAGCGGGAAAACATGCGGGCCGCAGGACAAGATCCTGATGCCACGCCGCCTAACTCCACAGAGGATTAGGTATTAGTTTAGGTTCCGTTCTCTTCCCCGCAGGGAAAGAACGGGACCTTTTTTTTATTCTCTCCAAATAAGTAGGGCATTGCCCGAGGAAGCAATCCAGTGCTATATGGTTTTGAGTGCTGTTTGCAGCGCGCTATGACGAAACCAACCAAAGAGACCACTATGAAAAAAACATTGTTATTTTTGCTTGCCGCCGCCGCATTGCTTTCCGCCTGCAATACCGTGAACGGAATGGGAGAAGACATTAAAGGCGCCGGCGAATGGACCAGCGACTCGGCGCAAAAAGTCAAACACAAGATTGATCAGTAGGCCTTTACGCTTTTCCGCGTCCTGGGCCGTCTTTGTCGGTGGATGAAACAATCTGATGCGGATGTTCTGAGACAAAAGGGTTGGTGTCATTCCAAAATTGCAGGGCGAGATGCTTAATCTTGTTGAGGTCAGGGATGCCCACATTCTTTTTGTCTTTGGGTTTTTCAGCTCGCTTATCTTCTGAAGGAGCATCAGGGTTTGCTACAGGGCCATCTTTAGGTATTGCATTAGGGTCTCTTGGTGATACTGGACGTTCTAGTCTGAACGTATCACCTTTGAAAAATATCGTCGGTTTATCATCTTGGTATCGTAATGGATTTCTTAATCTATCGCCTTGTTGCTTAAATATTTCCTCCATCGATTTTTCATTTTGATTCTGAGGCTCTGGGCGTTTTGGCCTAATAGGAACAGTTTTTATCCTATCCTCTAATCGGTTTTCAGGGGACGTAGGCTTCCAGCCATCATCTCGGTGCTCCGGAGGTGTAGCTTTCCATCCATCATTTCTCTCTTGAGTAGAATTGGGAGTATATTCAACGCTGTTGTCCCCGCGCTGTTCCGCCTGTGCTTCACGCAGCAATATTTCAAAAGGCTTGAAATCTTTGGAAGCAAATTTCTTGGTTTCCTTCATCCCATTAATTTGATGCTGCATATAGGCAGCTTTTACAAACGCCTCTTCCTGTGAGGTAATCTTCTCGAGGATTTTTATCGGATCTTCATTATTATCTAGCTTATGCAGAAACTCTTCGACGGTAAGACCTATGGCTTTAAATGACCCACGAAATTCTTTATCGCTGATCATAGCCTCTATATTTGCTTGTAAAAACTCCCCTGTATCTACATCAATTCTTCCAGGAGTTTTTATATTTTTACGTAACTCTTCGGCTTCTTTTCTAAATTCGCGAATATGAGTTTCAGATTTATCATCGAAACTTATTGCGCCACCATTTTTGACCACTGCTATTTTTTCTTTTTTTATAGCCTGGCGTGTTTTCCAGCTGGCAGTAAAAATTGCCTTCGCATAGTGCAAGACAGAAAAGTTACGCCTTATCTCTTCTGCTTCTAATATTTCGTCGTCATCAGCCATAAATCATCCTGCCTACAAGTATATCGCAGTATAGTGTAAGAAAACGTTACAGTTTTTTGACAATTGTATTATGTATCAATTACAGCTAGTTAATATCCAGCCGCGGCGTTCATTTTCTCCCTTCCTGGACATTCCTTTTCATGTTCTTATGAATACAGAGCCAATAAAGGCATTGGCGTTATTGGTTAGTCATTGATTAAAAATGTCGGAAAATATCGGAAATAAGCAATTTTAGGCGGGTTTTCGGCCACTCTGAACCTGAAATCAGATGCGCTTTATTTCCCGATTTTCTGGTCTATCATGGCTTTCAGTGGCGAGTCGGCGGGCAGGGAGTGGTAGAGCGCTTTCATCTCTTTCATCGCTTCCTGCGTATGCCCATCCTGCAATTGGCGCACGGCGAGGTAATAGCGCGCTTCTGGATTCTCAGGTTGTTGCATCACTACCATGTCGAGGCTTTTCTTGGCGTCGTCGGTGACTTTGCCGTCGGCGGTGAGGATCAGCGATTGCGCATAGGCCATGATGAGCAGCGGGTTGCCGCGCGACAGCACCACCGATTGCTTGAACGCATTGGCTGCCGCCGGATACTGGCCCGTTTCCATAAAATCCTGCCCCAGCTCCACCCATGCGCCGAGATTTTTGGGATTGGCTTTGACGGCGTCGGAACGGCTGACGATATTTTTTTTCAGCTCTGCCAATTTTTCCTGCCGCGCTGCCAGCAACGGTACAATCCCCGGTGCACCCAGCCATGCATATAAGCTAAACGCTGCGAGGATAAAAAACGCGCTTACGCCGAGGATGAATCGCTTGCGTTGTAATTCCTGCAGTTTGTTGTTCTTGAATACGGGTGCCAGTACAACCGCCAGCGACGCCAGCAGCAGCGCGCAGAAAACGGCATAAGGCATCATTTGCTTTTAGCACTCTCTCTCTTAATGCCAATCCATATCGCTATAATGGCGATGACGAGCAGGGCCCCCGGCCCGAACCACAATACCGCGGTTTTAATAGTCAGCAGCGGCTGCATCAGGACGGTATCGCCGTAACGACCGGCAAGGTAAAGCTTTATCTCTCGGGTGCTATCACCAGCGGCGATACGCTCGCGAATTTCCCGGCGCATGTCAGCGGCGACGTCGGCCGGTGAATCGGCAATCGTCTGTCCCGCGCAGACGACGCAGCGAATCTGGTGAAAAAGCGCATAGGCTCGTGCTTCCTGCTCTGGGTCTGACAGCGGCATTTCAATGGCCCATGCTGCAGAAGCAATAGTCAGCAATAAACAGATGGCAATGAAAAGTCTATTGAGCATTCAATTTCTCCGCAAGCGGCAGAATCAGAGTATCGGCCATATCGTCGGTCAACGGGCCGCTGTAATGATAAGCGATCCTGCCGCTTTTATCAAACACGAATGTTTCAGGCACGCCGGTCAGCGCCAGCGATACGGTGCTTTTGCCCAGCTCGTCGACACCGATTAACTGATAGGGATTGCCGCGGTCGTTGATCCACTGCACCACTTTTTCCGGCTTGTCTTTCCACGCCAGGCCATAGATGGCAATCTTTCCGCTCTTGGCGATTTTCATCAGCACATCATGTTCGGCAACGCAGGTTGCGCACCATGAGGCGAACACGTTGAGCATCGCCACACGACCCTGCCAGGAGTCCGGCGAGAAGCGAGCATTATCCTCGCCCAGGACCGCAACGTTAAATGGGGCGACCTGATAGCCGATCAGGCGTTGATTATGCTCTTCCTGAGAAGGTGTGCCGCCCAGCAAACCGAATCCCAGCGCCATGAGCAACAGCAACATGATCACCAGCGGTGCGGCGCGAAACCATTGCGGGTTCACAAATCAGCTACCGGGGGGAGCGGCATTGCTTTCTGCAGATCGATAAGGGTTTTCTGCGCCCGTTTGAGCGAACGCACGCTGACAAACACCATTCCCCACATCGTAATCGCCGTGATGACGAAGGAGGGCCATATATAAACGGCATAGCCATTCATGGCTAAAACTTCTGTTAACTTTTCCATGCTATGTCATTGATGTGTGGAAGGGTGGCAGCGATTAAACTGCGGCCTTCCTTCGCTGTCAAGTAACAAAAAGGTAGTGGTTTTCAGTATTTTATTATACAATCATTTTACTTTAAGAATCGGTTGAATAGAGAGCATGCAGAGTAAGCCTAATTCTGTGAAAAAGGAATATGCCGAAATCGCCGAAGGTGTCCGTACCGGCGAATATTTTCGCAAGGCGCGTTCTATGTATGATTTCTCAATGCATGATCCGATGGCCGAGCGTTACCTATACATATTCATTACTTTCTTGTCCTCGCTTGCTTTTGTCATTGCCATTGCGGCCGTAATTTCCCTTTATCCCCTCTCGACGCCAGTACCGTTCATTTTCAGTTCCACCAATGTGGTCAATGATCTGCCGCATATGCAGTCACTGGCACGCAAAGGGGAAAATCCAAGTGCCGCGCTGCTCAGATTCTTCGTGGAGAATTATGTAACCATGCGCGAAGAATATAACATCGATACCTTCGATCGTAATCAATCCGGTGTCGAAAGCCAGAGCTCGCCAGAAGTCTTTAAAGAGTTCGAGCAGGCGGTCAATCCACGCAATCCCGAGAGTCCCATCGCGCTCTATCAGCGACATTCATGGCGCAGGATTACCATTGTTTCGCTGCGACTAGTACAACCCGGCACGATGGAGGTCATCTACGAATCGGATGTGGAAGGTGTAGGCGAAGCAAAAAAATCCCGCTGGCAAGCAAATATTGCTTTTCAGTATAGCGGCCTTGCGATAGATGAGAAAACAGGAAAAGCAAAACCGGTAAGCTTTGTCGTAACCCAGTATCACACCAAACGGCTTCAGGACATCAAATGAAAAGAACTAAATATATCCTGCTGGCGATGGGCTTTGTCGCGCTTATTCCCGCCGCTGCCCATGCCACCCGCGAATCCCGCCCCATACAAATCGATCATCGTGTCCGCATCGTCATGTATCAACCCGACGCCGTTTATAAATTTACCGGGCATTATCGTTACGAATCGTCGATAGAATTTGAGGAAGGCGAAGAGATCAAGACGATTTCGATGGGTGACTCTACTGCGTGGATGTTGAATCCGTCGGGACACCGGCTGTTCTTAAAACCAGTCGAACAGGATGCTACCACCAATATGATGGTAATTACCACCAAGCGCACTTACCTGTTCGAGCTGCATGCCCGTGAGACCGACGATATCGATGACAAAGACATGATTTTTATCATGCGATTTATTTATCCCGATAACCAGACGCAGACGGTCAGCAATTATCTTGATCAGGTACCGGATATTGAAACTAACCCGGAGAAATATAATTTTAATTATACCATTTCCGGGACCGATTTAATCTCCCCCATCCGCATCTTCGACGATGGCCAGTTCACCTATTTCCAGTTCAGGAATAAAAATGCCGATGTGCCAGCGTTCTTTATGGTGAATGATAAGGGCGAGGAATCTCTTATTAATTTCCGGACACGCGGGGATTATATTGTCGTCGAGCGCGTGGCCAAGAAGTTTACCCTGCGGCATGGCAGCGACATCGTGTGCGTGTTCAATGAAGGGAAGCTGCCATCGGGTTTACCAACAGCAGCTAAGTAATGAATGCGGGCAATAATTATCGCGTAGGCATCATTGGCGGGGGTGCATGGGGCACGGCACTTTCAGTCCTTGCTAATCGCGCCGGCAGTGCTGTAATGCTCGGCACGCGCAACATCAACGTCATCCAATCTATCGCTGAGCGACGCATCAATGATATTTACCTGCCGTCGGTTTTTCTCACTCCGGATATACAAATAACCGATAAATTCGGCGACGTCTGCCAGAACGACATCCTTATCCTGGCCGTCCCATCGCATATTCTGCGTTCGGTGTGCATTACCGTATCGGATACGTTATCGGTTGATGTGCCTGTAGTCATCGCCAGCAAAGGCATCGAGCGCGGCAGCCTGATGCTGATGAGCGAAGTGGTGCACTCCATCCTGCCGAAGAATCAGATCGGTATTATCTCCGGGCCTAATTTTGCTGACGAAGCGGCGAGGGGGCTGCCTACCGCCACGACTATCGCCTGTGCCAATCCCAGCTTATGGGATATGCTGATGTACGCCATTGGTGGCCGGTTGTTCAGGCCATACATGACCACCGACATTGTCGGCACGCAGATCGGCGGCGCCATCAAGAACGTGATTGCCATTGCCTGTGGTATCGCCATCGGTAAAAATTTTGGCGAGAATGCCCGTGCGGCGCTGGTGACGCGCGGTTTTACTGAGATGGCTCGGCTGGCGCTGGCTAAAGGTGCCAGTTACGAAACCCTGACTGGCTTATCGGGTCTGGGAGACCTGATATTGACCTGCGGCAGTACCAAATCACGTAACTTGTCCTTCGGCATCGCCGTTGGCCAGGGAAAGCCGAAAGAGGAAATATTGTTGGAACGCGGCCGCAGCGCCACTGAAGGCATCATTGCCGCCGAATCGGCCAGTAAACTCGCCAGGAAATTCAATGTATCGATGCCGATTACCGATGCCGTTTACCGTATATTATATGAAAACGCGCTGGTGGATGAAGTCATTGCCGAATTGCTTGAGAGGCCATTTACCGGGGAGGGATAAGGTATTTTTCAATCATTCCAGCATATTATTCTAGGCATACCCCATTAGAACTGCTAAATTGCACGGCATAGGCAAAAATGCTTGTTGCAAAAATAATAAAAATTTGTTAACAAATACGCACTAAAACAAAAACAGCCTAAGGGGATTTTCGAGTGTCCACGGATACCACCCTTCCTTCCCAAGAGACCTGGATAGCGGACAGCGCTATCGATGTTTGCCTCAAGGAATGGCAGGCCGCCCTGCCTGAAGGGCGCGTGCTGGTCGGTAACGCTATCGCCCATTATAATCAAAGTTGTCTCGGTATTTCGAAGCATATTCTCGCTGCCCTGCAGCCACAAAATGAGACGGAAGTCATAGCGATTGTGCAAATCGCCAATCGGCATCGCATTTCACTTTATACGATAAGCACCGGGCGTAACTGGGGGTATGGCAGCAGCCTGCCGGTGGCAGACGATTGCGCCATTCTCGATCTCTCGCGCATGAATAGCATTATTGATTTTGATGCCGAGCTGGGACTGGTAACGCTGGAGCCGGGCGTGACGCAGCAGCAATTATTTGATTACCTGACCACTCATAAACTCAATTTTTATATGCCAGCCACCGGCGCGGGGCCTACGACCAGCGTGGTTGGAAATGCCTTGGAGCATGGGTTTGGCGTAGCGCCGGAGGAAGATCATTTCCGCGCTGTGACGTCGGTGCGTGCCGTGCTGGCCAACGGCGAAATCTATCAATCTTGCTTTACAGAAATGGGTGCGCCGCAGGCCGGCGTGTGGAAGTGGGCGATCGGCCCGTATCTTGATGGTTTGTTCGCGCAGGCGAATATGGGCGTTGTGACCTCCCTGCAGATTGCTCTCGCACCGCGTGCCGAGCATACGGAAGTCTATTTATTTACCTTGAAAAACAAAGCCGGCCTGGAAGATATGCTGGCCGCCTGCAAAACCTTATTTGCCGATATGCGGGGACCCGTTGGGTGTATTAAGCTGTTCAACCGCGCTCAGGTCGAAAGTACTTTTGGTCGGATAGGCATGGGATTCATCGATGACTTTGACTGGATCGGCATTGGCGTCGTGCATTGCCGCAAGAGCATGATTTCGACAATGCGTAAGGAGATCCGGCGTACGCTGTCATCCTCGTCGTCGCGTATGCTGTTTATCAATGACCGGCGTAATGCGCTATTGCGCAAGCTGGCGGCTCTGATTCCGGGAAAAAAGAAAGAGGAATTGCTGCGCGAGGTGCAACGCGCCGAATATATGATGGATGTTACCAATGGTATCCCGCGCCCCGATGCGTTGCGTGTCGCTTATAAGTATGTGCCTATGCCGAAACCTTCGCTAGCTGATCCGGCGCGTGATGGGGTAGGGATACTCTGGTATGCGCCGGTGATGCCGATGAAATCCGCTACGGTGCTTGGCATGGCGGCGATGATGGAAAGTACCTTGGCGGAATATGGGTTTCCGCGAGGCATGACTTTCACCATCACCAGTGAAAAATGCGCTATTGGGGTTGTTCCGATTATTTATAAACGCCCCGAGGAGGCTGAACAGGCGCGCCGCTGTTATCATGCGCTGTGGGAGCGCGGTAACCAGCTGGGCTGCCCGCTTTACCGGATCAATGTGGAAGCGATGCCGAAACTCACCAACCGACCGGGTTCGGTGTATTGGAATACGGTTGCTAAAATCAAATCCGCGCTGGATCCCAACCATATTCTGTCCCCCGGGCGCTACGCGCCAGCCAATAAAGAGTGACATAAAGGCGACACGGATCGAAATTTATCCGTAACTTACTGCCTCTAATTCAGATAATTACAGACATATCCACAGCCACATGCTAGGCATTATAGGCAAATATTGCCTATTGCTTTCTTTTAAATTACTAATAAAACACTAATATTCAAATTAGTGAGTAAGAATTATGTCGAAGCGTACAACGCCAGACGGCGAAGAAGCGCCACAAAATTTTCTGGAGCAGCTGCAAGCGTCTATTTTACGCCGGCTGTCGAGAACGCCGTGGTCGCGCGAAGAACAGGTGGTGTATGAATTCACCAATGACCGCGCGCTCCTGCATCAGTACTATCGGATCCGCGAAATCATGTATCGCAAGGTATTCCATACCGACAAGTTTATAGGCGCTGAAGATGTGCATGATAAAATAAGCCATATCCTGATCGCCCGCCGCGGCAAGCTGGTCATCGGCGGTTGCCGCCTGACCATCCGTGAAACTGACGAGGATTTTGCACTTCCCATGGAAACTCCGGATTTCAAATTGCGCAATGTGTTTCCGAATTTGCCGCTCAGGAAACTCCGCCATGGTGAAATTTCACGCTTTGCTATCCTTGATGAAGACGAGGACAAATTTGAGGTGATGCACCTATTGAGCAAACTGATTATCGAAAAATGCGTTAACTCCGAATTGGGATTTGTGTTCTTTAAATCCAATCTTCCTATGGCGCGCAATTGGCGTAAAATTATTCGTAATTATTGTGGGTTGGAAAAGGTCAGGATATGTACAGAGGTTCAAGTACCAGAGAATCCAATCCATCCCGACATCACCTGGTATCTTTGCGAAGTAACTTTACCTACTTCAGAAGCTCTAACCCCCCATCAGATTACTTCTGAAATACCTGAGGGCCAGCTAGTACATTAACATCGACTGCAATTATTGCGGCATTATTGCAACAGTGATCTTCCCTTCCAAATAATACTTCCGATATTAAGCATTTATATAAAATTTTATAAGCGTTTCTTAATCTCTCCTTGTTTTAATCGGGGACATAAGGAGAGGCATTCCTATGCGTTTATCCACCCTGACCCGAAGTACTATCCTGGGTTCTCTGACATTGGTGCTGGCCGTGCCGGCACTGGCAGCCGATAATTTGTCACCGCAGTCAGTCCTTAATATGTCGCTGCAGGATTTGACTAATCTTGAAGTGACCTCCGTATCTAAAAAAGCCGAAAAAGCTAATGAAGCAGCTGCAGCTATTTTCGTCATCACGCAAGAAGATATTAAGCGTTCGGGTGCTACCAATATCCCTGACGTATTGCGTATGGCTCCGGGCATCGACGTTGCCCAAGCGGGGGCGCATGATTGGGCGGTCACAGCACGCGGATTTAATAATCAATTCGCCAATAAACTGCTGGTGTTGATTGACGGAAGAACCGTATATAATCCGCTTTTTTCCGGTGTATTCTGGCAAATGCAGGACACGCTGCTGGAAGATATCGACCGTATCGAAGTTATCCGTGGGCCGGGTGCTACGCAATGGGGTGCCAATGCGGTCAATGGTGTAATCAACATCATCACTAAAAATGCTAAAGATACAGAAGGCGGACTTGCATCGGCCAGCGCCGGAAATCTAGTCAGAACTCAGAATGGCATTAGATACGGAATTAAAACTGGCAATGACAGCTATGCACGCGTCTATGCCAAATATGATGACGACGCGCCGGAATTTAATGTGGGTCCTGGCCGTAGCGGTGACGGCTGGCATAAGGACCAAGCTGGATTCCGCAGTGATTCTAAGCTGAGTAATCAGGATTCTCTCACATTTCAAGGCGACGCATATAAATCAACGGAGAGTGAACGCCATGTTTATCCTCAATTGACGGCGCCATTTTCGTTTGTAAATCCGGATAATATTGATGGCTCAGGTGCAAATATATTAGCTCGCTGGACAAGAAATATCAGTCCCGTATCCTCTACCTCTACACAATTCTATTTGGATAATGCACAATATAAGGCTCCTTACTTGAGCTATAATGCCACCACCGCCGATTTTGACTTCCAACATACCTGGACGGGTTGGGATCGTAACGAAATCGTTTGGGGTGTTGGTTATCGTTTAATCGAAGATCATAATGGTGCGACTTTTTTATCTAGTCTGACGCCAGCCGAGCGCTCTATGAACTTATACAGCGCTTTCTTGCAGGACAAATTTACGTTACATCCCGACGACCTTTTCCTAACGCTTGGATCAAAAGTAGAGAATAACGCTTTTACCGGATATGAAATACAACCCAGCGCCAGATTGTCATGGTTGATATCTAATACTCAAATGGCCTGGAGCTCCGTATCGCGCGCTGTTCATACGCCAGGACGATCTACATCGGATACGCAATTTATCCTAGCAGACTTGCCCCCCGGCGTAATTTTTGGACCGGGTCCTACTCAGGTCACGGTTGTTGGCAATCCGAACCTGAACTCCGAAGAGTTGATCGCCTATGAGCTTGGGTATCGCATCCAACCGACTAAATCAATCTCACTGGATCTAGCCACTTTTTATAATGATTATAGCAAAATATTCCTTGCCCAGACTGGTGCAGGCACGGTCCTGGCAGGGCCTGTTTTGTTCCTGCCTGAGTCGGCACAAAATATTAATTCAGCATATTCGGATGGTTTTGAATTGAGCACCAAAATTGATGCTACGCAAAACTGGCAATTGTCAGGGTCGTTTAGCTATCTGAATCTACATATTGCTAACCCCGCTGTAAATGTCGAATTTACGGCTATAGGTACACAACCAAAAGATACATTTAATATTCGTTCTACCTATCTCTTTCCTCATGGCATAGAAATGACTAACTCATTGTATTATGTGAACGGGTTTGCAGTTGGCGATATCTCTGGCTATTACCGTTTCGATACCAAACTATCCTATGAAATTATGAAAAATATGGAAGTTAGTCTGGTTGGTCAAAACTTGTTGCAGCCTCAACATAAGGAATTCGAAAGCTTTCTCTACCAAAGTCCTGTGGAAGTCGGCCGCAGCGTATATGCCAACATGACGTTTAAATTCTAATTAAAACTGCGTCATTTATTAGCGAAGATTGGTCCATAGGGCTGGACAATGGCACCTTTTGGAGCTATAGATTTACAAAATAAATCATGCTCGCTAAGGTGGTTAGCTTATGAGTACAGCTCTCAGCTCATCCTACTCCGACCAGATTGTTCCGCAGACCAATCTTTTACTCGAGAGTTTCTATCGTGATGGCTATGTACTCATTGAAAATGCTATTCCACGTGAAGAAATTGCCCGGCTCAGGGATTTGTTCAAACCGATAATGGATGCTAAGGTTGCGCGATTTAATCTCGCCCGGGTAACCCCTACTGATGGCCGTGACCGTGAAAATTCAAATGTCCAGATAGATTTTCGTCCGGAAGGTGCCAATCACGACTTGAACCGTTGGAACATGCATCTACCGACTACGCCGGATTTCATCAATGATTTACTTGTAGCCAATCCGTTGGCATTGCCAGTTATCAAGGGACTGCTTGGTCCTGACGCAATATGTTTTATTATTGCCTCTGACACGCCTTATCCTGGTTCAGGATTTCAAAATATTCATCAGGATTTTCCGCGTTATGGCCTGACTGTCAATATTCCGTTGGTCGATTTTACGGAAGAAAATGCACCACTAGAAGTCTGGCCAAGAAGCCATGTGCGCGACGACAAGTTTCACACAGGTATGGTTCACTTAAGCAAAGATGAAGTGCGCGCCTTACCCAAAGGGAAGCGTATGCTGCTCAAGGCAGGATCCATCTTTATCCGCGATCAGCGTCTTGTTCACCGCGGCACAGTTAATATTACAACGGAACCCAGGTTTTGCTTATCCATCTGGTATAAAATTGCGCCAAGTTTTCCGATTCCGCATCGCGCGGTCGCTGATCGTTTGGCACGCATAGCGCTCCACATGCGTAAGGATGGAAGAGGTCCGGGTGGTGCAGTGAAGAATCAAAAATTGCTGAACTGGGGAAATTTATTTGGTCGCATTGTTGAAGAGACCTCAGGCTCTGATCGAGATTACCGTCGCCGCATCCCACGCGTCCTGTGGGACAGCTATTCCTCGGATCTAAAACATCTGCTGCGTTATGCCTCGGTAGAGGATTTGCCCCAAGGCAAACGCTCCATCGGCGGTTCGGCAATACTTATGTTTTTCAGTGGATTATTTATCTTAAGAGGCTGGTGGCTCAAGGCATTTCCACAGTGGTCATCGGGCAAATCACGCTATTGAAAAGTCGATAACACCTAAAGTTGCATTATTGCAACAAACCAATTCCCGTTTTTTTTCTTATAAATTAGGTGGTTCTTAAACCCTTATCAGCGCTTTTTTAACCTCCGTTTGATATAACTGAATCAAGTAAATCAAGAAGATACGCACTATCACGTACCAGCAATGTAACATGGAAGTTCTAGCGTGTGATCAAATCTGTCCTACGATACGGTTTTGCCGCTATTCTTGTCTGCGGCATGGCGCTGACGCCAGCCTTCGGACGCGCCGAGGATAATAAAGAATACCTGGTCAAAGCGGCCTTCATTTATAATTTCGTCAAATTCATCGAATGGCCGGGCGAACTGGCCATCGGCAAACAATCGAGCATTGATGTCTGCATTTTAGGCGACAGCCCGCTGCGCAAAACCTCTGACGTTTTCAAGGCGGCCTCCACTGCCAAATTGAGCCTGTCGCTGGTTGAGGAAAAAAACTGGAAGAATGCTCCTAGCCATTGCCACATCCTATTCATCAGCGATTCAGAAGAGGGCAAAGTAGGTGAAATCCTGGCCGGCCTGAAAGGCCAGCCGGTCCTGACCGTCAGCGACATCGACCATTTTGCTGAAGATGATGGCATGATTGGCTTCGTGAATAGTGACAATAAGATCAAGCTCGTCGTAAATACGAAATCCACTGCTGCCGCTGGCATGAAGGCCGACGCGCAACTATTGGAAATCGCCCTCAAAGTGATCGACAGGTAGGGCGTATGATCAGACTTCTCAAAAACACTTCGATCAAGCAGCGCCTGACCTCCATCATCATGGCGATCAGCTTTATTTCCGTGGCACTGACGACGCTGGCGATTTCGGTATTCGGCGTCTATAACCTGCGCGCCGATATTATCAATGACCTTGAAGTATCCGCAGCCATCAGTGGCGACCGAAATGCGGCAGCCTTGAACTTTAGTCAGGCAGACAATGCCAAGAAAAATCTTGAAGTGTTCAGTGTTAAGCCGACGATAGTCCAAGCTTGTCTTTATGATAAGACCGGTGCATTTTTTGCCAATTACGTCAATGACAAATTTAAAGACAGCCAATGCCCGACCAATCTTGAAGATCGGACGCTGATCGGTAAAAGCCGGATCGAATTGTTGAAGCCGATTCTGCAGGCGCAGCCTACCGGTGATATGGACAAGATCGGCTATATCTACCTGGAATCAACGCTGGACCAGATTGATGAATATATCAAAAAGCAAAGCACGATTGCCTTGACGGTGGCCCTCGCGGCGCTGGCGGTATCGTACCTGCTTGCCATCAACCTCCAGAATGCTATCGCGCGCCCCATTCTGAGCCTTGCCGATACGGCGCGCCAGGTATCCAAGCGCAAGGATTACAGCATCCGCGCTACGCCGCTGGGCGATGCCGAAAAAGAAGATAAAAACGAGCTGGTCATCCTGACCAATTCCTTCAATGACATGTTAACCGAGATCGGCACGCGTAACCAGCAGCTCAAGCAGCAGAACGTTGAGCTGGAGAAAGCTAAAGATGCGGCCGAAAGTGCCAACCGCGCCAAGTCGCAATTCCTCGCTAATATCAGCCATGAGCTGCGCACGCCGCTGAATGCCATCATCGGCTTCTCCTCCATCCTGGTGAATCAATTGTTCGGTACGCTCGGTGACCAGAAATACCTGGAGTATGCCAGGGATATCAATGAATCGGGATCGCACCTGCTCGATATCATCAACGACATTCTCGACCTTTCGAAAGCCGAGGCTGGTAAGTTGGCGCTGGCTTATGAAGAAGTCCATGTCGGCAAAACTATCCAGAAATGCATCACCATTCTTGCTGAGCGCGCTGCTAAAGCCAAGATTGCCATTACTACCGATATACCTAAAATGCTGCCGGCATTGGCTGCCGACCGGCTACGTTTTATTCAGATACTGCTCAACATTCTTTCCAACGCCATCAAGTTCACGCAGGAGGGCGGTAAGGCCCATATCGCCGTGCGTACAATAGAGACCGGCGGCGAAGTCTCGCATTTCATTATTAGCATGCAGGATACCGGCATCGGTATGTCGGCAGAGGATGTCGACAAGGCGTTCCAGAGTTTCGGCCAGGTCGATAGCGGCTTAAACCGCAAATACGAAGGCACCGGCCTCGGCCTGCCGCTGACCAAGAAGCTGATGGATCTGCATCACGGCACCATTACCATCGATAGTGAGCTCGCAAAAGGCACGACGGTAACGCTGACATTCCCGGCATTGCCGCCGGAAGGCGTGGAATATAAGGCGGAATAAATGGATAAAATTCTGCGTGAGTTTAAATAAAGTTTTAACGATTAATCGCTAAGGTGAGTAATGGATAATCAGCAATTGAGGCTGCCTTGAAGCAAACATATACCGAGTCCATCCTACTGATCGAGCGGTTGCACCGTCGATTCCTCGACGTCGTGAAAACCGAGCTTGACCGGCTCAAAATCGATGACATCAACAACGTCCAGACGTTGATCCTTTACAATATCAGCACCGAGCAATTGACCATCGGTGAGCTGACCAACCGCGGCTATTACCTTGGCTCCAACGTGTCATATAACGTAAAGAAGCTGGTGGAGAACGGTTACCTCGTGCAGGAGCGTGCGCCGCATGACAAGCGTTCGACGCGCATCAAACTGTCGGATAAAGGCTTGGAATTATGCAAGAGAATCGATGAGTTATATCAGCGCAATGTCGATCTGGCCTCGAAGGAAATGGATGAAGCATCGCTGTCGGCGCTCAATAAAACCCTATCCCAGCTGGAACGTTTCTGGACGGACTATATTAATAATATTTATAAAGTTAAATAGCTTAGTTCTCCTAGCGTACACCGTACCCATAATTCACAAAAGTTTCATAAAACCCTGAGCCATTCATGGTAATATGGTGTTATGGAACCTTTATCACATCCCGATCCGCAGGAAGTTGTTGCTGTCGAGACCTCCCTTTATAACCGGATGGTCAAAAATGCCTTTTTTGGCTTCATGAAAAGTGCCGTCATTGGCGGTATAATCGGCTTAGCGTTGGGTGGTATTGCAGCAGCAATAGGTATTCTGCCGGCTGCGGCTATAGCAGGAGACATGGGTCCAGTTATTGAGGGTGCGTTGCGTATTGGTGTATCGTTTGCCGGTGTGGCTGGCAGCTTCGGTGCGGTTGCCGGCATTCAATCAACACGTGATACGCGCCGGTTTTTCATGATGCACGAGGGACGGCATTTATCACCGGAGGAAACACGCGAACAGCTGGTTGCTGTGGCGCCGCAGGTGACGGAGCCATGTAAGGATAAAGCGCATTTTCAAAATCTGGTAAGCCAGACGTCAGATCCTCTGCACGTACGGTAGGGTTATCCTACTTTTCTTCCCTTTAACTGATACACATAAGAAATAATCTTCGCCACGGCTTCGTAGTGGATAAGGGGAATTTCCTTTTCAAGTTCGCTGGAGCTATAAAGCGCGCGCGCCAGCGGCGGGTTTTCGACTACCGGCACGTTATGCTCACGGGCGATCTCGCGCATTTTGAGCGCGATTAAATCCTGTCCCTTGGCGGTGACCACCGGCGCTTTCATCTTTTTGGAATCATATTCGAGCGCCACGGCAAAGTGCGTCGGGTTGGTGATAACGACATCTGCTTTGGGCACGGCCGCCATCATGCGCCGCCTCGCTCGTTCCTGCCGCAGGCGGCGCAGACGTTGCTTGACCATCGGATCGCCTTCCGACTGTTTATATTCATCTTTGATTTCCTGCCGGCTCATACGCAGCGATTTGGTGTATTGAAAACGTTGCCAGAGGATATCGAACAAGGCGATGAAGAACATGGCGATGGCAACGCCAATGGTCATGCGCATGGCCAGCGTGGCAAGAAACAACAGCAATGCCTGGGCATTACTATTGGGAAGCTGCCTGATATGTGTCAACTCCGGGTAGACGGCAATAAACGCCACGAAGCCGACCACAAACATCTTCACCAGGCTTTTGAGCATTTCAATCAGGGCGCGTAGCGAAAACAGCCGCTTCAATCCTGCCAGCGGCGAGATTTTATCGAGTCTGGGCAGGACGGGGTCGATGCTTAAGTTAAAGCCGTTCTGCAGGAGGCTGGCCGCCAGTGCGGCAACCATTGTGCCAATGAGCGGCAAGGCAATGACGCCTAAAGCGCCAAAAGCTGCTTTATTTAATATGTGGCCGAGCCCCACGCGATCAGTCGGCAGGCTATCGGCATCGGACAGAAAGGGAGTAAGCAGAAGTCGGCTATGGCTCAGGACAGCCGGTGCCAGCCACGTTACTGTAATGGCTAGCATTGCCAGCATCAGAAAGCTGCTTACCTCGCGTGAAAACGGGACATTGCCTTTTTTGAAGGCTTCTTCCAGGCGTTTTTGCGTTGGCTGCTCGGTTTTTTGTTCTTGGTCCTGATCGTCTTCGGCCATGAGGGATACTCTTTTTCAAGAGTATCCCCTTTTAGCCAAATCGTAAACGGAAAATCAGTTAGTCGCGGTCCCAGCGCCCATGCCCATGATGTTCATGCTCTTCATGTTCTTCGCGTTCATGATGCCAGTAGCGCCAATTGTAACGATGTCTGTCAGGGTAATAATAAGGATAAGGATAGTAAGGATCGCCATAGTAATAATACGATGGAGCTACCCCTACATAAGGGGCAGGCGCAGGTGCTACATAGACCGGCGGTGGGCTATTAACCCCAAAGTAAAAGCTGTCAGCCTTCGCAGCATAGCTCCCCATGATGGCCATGGCAGTAGCAAGTAATAGAATCTTTTTCATAATGTCTCCATGGAAAGAAGGCACACCGGCATACCGGTGTGCTTCTACCTTTAATCATGTTGCGTAGTGTTTGAGGACTTTTCTACTGTTTCGCCATTCACATCTTTTTCATGCGTCATAGTCATCTTGCCATTGCGGCTCTTTTCGGTGTCTTCCGTAGTTACCTTACGGTCTGTGTGGAAAAGACCTTTGCTATGCACATGCTTCGTTTTTACGGTCTTATCAATATTGCCGCTCGAATCGACATCGTTATCAACCGTTTTTTCATCAGTCGTTTTGCCCGAAGCATCTTTCGAAACAGTCTTATCCTTTTCACTATAATTACCGTTTGAATCCTTTTCGATCGAGCTTTCGGATTTCATGGATTCATCGGCCGCGAACGCTGGCGCACTAATCAACAAGGCTGCCACCGGCGCAAGTAAGAGATGAGTCTTTTTCATACGTAAGGTTCCTTATCTGAGAGTTTCTCTCCAAGGCTTGAGAGTTCATCCATCATACGTATCCGAACCCTACGTAAGCATGTATGCAGGATTAAACCTATTTAAGCTGGCAGACATTTTTCACTATGGAATAATTATGCTGATTCTGAAATTCAAAAATAAAGAGAAGATAAATCCATTGGATTTATCTTCTCGCTATTTAGAAAGGGGAAGTCGGTTACGAGCTGGCGTTATAGCTGTCTTCTTTATGCAAGACGATCAGGTAGCGCTGCATTTCTTCTTTCAGCAGCAGGTTCTGTTTTTTCAAACCGGTGATTAGTACGAAATCAGGCAGGGGGCGGGCGGATTCTTCGGCAATTTTCTGTTTAAGTTGGAGACGTTTTTCGGCGAGTGAATCAACATGGGCTTGAATTGACATAGGCGTACCAATCCTTTCTTATAGAATGATAAACAACCATTCTGGCCTGGCAGGGCTTGTAAAATTGTCACAGCTCTTATTTAAATCTCAAGGCCAGGTTATTATTATAAGAAAAAATTGACTTCTGATTCAATATAAATAATGGTCAAGGTTTTTTTATTTTCGTAATCCATTTTTTATATTGACAACTTGTATCATGCAGATTGCGCCTTATATATCAGGTTACTGCTGAACCCTTCATTAAAAAGGAGCTGCCCATGCACCCGACTAAGAATGATATTGCTCTCAAAGTCCGTACATTGATTATCGCACAATTATCGCCACTGCTGGCTGATGCCATTGCCCTCAAACTTCAAACCAAGCAGGCGCACTGGAACGTCAAAGGCGAAAATTTTATCGCGCTGCATGAGCTTTTTGACAAGGTAGCCACCGAAGTAGAAGATGCCGCCGATATGATTGCCGAGCGCATTGTCCAGCTGGGCGGTGAGGCTGAGGGTACGGCACAGGCCGTGGCCAAGCAGTCGCGCTTGGAAGAATATCCCTATACCATTGCTGATGGGCAGAAACATGCGTTTGCGCTATCTTCCGCCATTGCCGCTTTTAATGAAGTGGGGCGCAAGGCCATTGATAAAACGGCGAACGCTGGCGATGCTATCACTGCCGATATGCTGACGCAGATTGTGCGCGGGCTGGATAAACAGATGTGGTTCGTCGAATCGCACCTGAAGGAGACTACGCGTGCTCAGCGTTCGCAGGTCGCCTGAACGCGGCCACGCCAATCACGGTTGGCTCGATAGTTATCATACGTTTTCCTTCGCCAATTATCACGATCCGGCGCATATGGGCTTTCGTGCGCTTCGCGTTATCAACGAAGATCGCATCGAAGCCGGGCAGGGATTTCCCACGCATCCGCACCGCGATATGGAAATCATCACCTATATGTTAGAGGGCGAACTGGCGCACCGTGACAGCATGGGCAACGGCCGCGTCATCAAAACCGGCGAAGTGCAGGGCATGAGTGCCGGTATAGGAATTACCCACAGTGAATTTAATGCTTCTAAGCAGAACCCGGCGCATCTCTTACAAATCTGGATTATGCCACATACCAAAAATGTTACGCCGTCCTATGGCGAATGGTTGCCTGATGGAGCAGAAAAGAAGGGCTGGACACTGGTAGCGAGCGAGGATGGGGCAGGGGGAAGCATCCGCATCCACCAGGATGCGAAGGTGTATATAACGGCGCTGGATAAAGGCGCAGCGCTCGATATCCCCATAACGCCAAAGCGTTATGGCTGGTTGCAGGTGGCCAAAGGCAGCATAAAGTTAGGCAATGAGACGTTGCAGGCGGGCGATGGTGCATCCTTCGCCGGCGGCGATGTCAAAAGCCTGCAGATGCTCTCGGCAGGCAAAGCCCTGCTGTTCGATCTGGCGTGATGGGGATTGACTCCCCATAGCTTATCCCGTAGTTTAATTTTCATGAGATATACCATAATAACCCGCAGCGCTGTTACGTTTTTGCTTCTGGCTTCGGTGCTGGCGACGTTGCCTGCGGAGGCCTATATCGGTGCCGTCGGTTCGCCGGTTAAGGCGAGCAACCCGCTGCCATCACCTCCTAAAAGCCATAATGCCGCTTCGCCTGCATCCGATAATACAGAGGAGCCGCAGACGCCGCTTCTGGTTATACGGTTCAACCAGCAGCATGTGTATTTCGACCGGGTGTTGCGTCAGGCGGTAGAAAGCGCCGAAAAAGCTAAGGCTGACGCGCTTTACGATGTCGTATCCATTGTGCCAACCGGTGGCAACAACGCGCAGCAGAATGAACGCCTGAGTGCCAATGCCGCCGGTAATCTCGGTTCCGTCGTACAGGAATTGCAGAATCTCGGTGTGCAGCCGTCGCGTATACATAGCACCACGCAATCCTCAGCATCTGCCACGGCGCAGGAAATCCAGATTTTTGTAGACTGACGGCCTAGCGGTCATTCCGGACGTAGTAATTCCTCCCCCGGTGATATGCGTTTTTCATTTTTCCGACATTTTCCGACATTCTTAACCTTTACCATCCCGAGCGCAGGCATCTTTAAGATCCTTCGACTACGCTGTGCTTCACTCAGGATGACAAAAAAGAATATGTCCCGGAAGGGGGCATTTTGTTGGGATCACAACCCGCCAAGGCTAAAGGGCGTCGTCGGCCAGCCGGATTTCTTGCCGAAATAGACGTACACTTCTCCGGTCTCAGAATTGCCGCCTGGAGAAGCATACTGTGCCCCGACGATGACGTCGGCGGTTCCGTCGCCGTTGATATCGCCGGCGGCTACGGCGACTCCGGACTGGTCGCCAGCCGTCATGCCATTAAGTTGAAAACCCTGCGTGCCATCGATAAGGTTGCCGGCGCCCGTATTGAGCACTTGCGTGGCTGGCCATACTCCCGACTTCCCGAACACTACGTAAGCCCGGCCCGCAGCAGCACCGCCATTCGCCCCCGGTGCCCCGATGATGATATCGGCTTTGCCATCGCCATTAACGTCGCCTGAGGCCACGATGGCTCCGCTATCATCGTTGGACGATACACCATCAAGGCGAAAGCCCTGTGTGCCATCGATAATGGCGCCGGGGCCCGTACCGACCGGCTGCGTTGCCGCCCATCCCCCCGTCTTGCCGAACAGTACGTACGTAAAGCCTGCGTTGCCATGTACCTGCGCTATCCCTGTGATAATGTCGCCGATGCCATCACCGTTGACATCGCCCACCGTTACGCTACCTCCAAGACCATCGTTACTGGCAGGATTAGCGTCGAGGCGGAAGGCATGGGTGCCGTCGAGGAAACTCGTATTGAGTATCACACTGCTGACATTCATCGCCGTGCCAGAGGCCGTGGCGGTAGCGTTGCTCGGCGTGACTCCGTCGGCCTGCGT
>Ga0206952_10147_pt1 | contig 21410 bp, 8 predicted proteins | sample Alteio_BWOrgHeat_39_FD_152966 | JGI IMG/M metagenome (GOLD analysis project Ga0206952, IMG submission 152966) | Enriched cells from forest soil in Barre Woods Harvard Forest LTER site, Petersham, Massachusetts, United States -... | ecosystem: Environmental > Terrestrial > Soil > Temperate forest >... | reverse complement strand
TTGCGAAGTGTGCGCAAACGCAATCTGCGAAGATTGCTCGGCCATCGCGCGCCCGATCTCTTGCACTCCGTGACCGATGCTGACGACCGCGGCCTGTGCGGAAGCATCCAGGAAGCGCCTGCCATCGGAAGCAATAATCCAGCAGCCCTCGCCGCGAACGGCGACCGGAAATGTCTTCCTAAAATTGCGAGGGAAAAGTCCTCTGCTCGTCGGCATGAGATGTCCGCGAAGTGATTGTAGCAGAGTCGCAACGGCGAGCAGCACGTCGGGCTATTGGATTCAGGGGCGAAACGTGCCAATATCCGTGATTCTGCACGGACGGTTGCGGCTCATTGTGTTTCAAAGGAGAACCGAGAGATGAAAGCAATTTTTCTGCGAGGCGGTTTCGTGTTTGTGCTGCTGATGGGATGCGGGATTGCCGTTTCCGCGCAGGAAGCAGCAAAGCATGCGATCACCTTTGACGACATGATCAAGCTGCACCGCGTCGCGGAGCCGCAGGTGTCGCCGGATGGAAAATGGGCGGCGTACACGGTGTCCACGCCGGACATGGATGCGAATCGCAACGCCGGCAATATCTGGATTGTGGCGACGGCGGGCGGCGCGGCGATTCAATTGACGCAGAGCGGGCATGATTCTTCGCCGGCGTGGTCGCCGGATGGAAAAACGATCGCGTTTCTCTCTTCGCGCAGCGGCGATTCGCAAGTGTTTTTGCTCTCGCTGGAGGGCGGCGAATCTCACGCACTGACGAAGCTTTCGACGGGCGCCGACATTGTGAAGTGGTCGCCGGACGGAAAGACGATTGCGTTCACGTCTTCGGTGTATCCGGATTGCAAAGACGATGCCTGCAACAAGTCGCGAGATGAAGAGAAAGAAAAAAACAAAGTGAAGGCGCACGTGGCGGAGCATCTTCTCTATCGCCACTGGACGCATTGGAACGAAGGAAAGCGAAGCCATTTGTTCGCGGTTGCGGCGGACGGAAGCGCGGCGCCGCGCGACCTCACCGCCGGAGCGGACTACGACATTCCGCCGGATGAGCGGGGCGGGCCAGGAGACATTGCGTTTTCGCCGGATGGGAAGGAGCTGTGCTTCACGGCGGTCACGGACAAAATGGAAGCGATCAGCACGAACGCGGATTTGTTTCTCGTGCCGGCGGCGGGCGGCGAAGCGAAGCGCATCACCACGCAGCCGGGATTTGACGGGAATCCGGTGTACTCGCCCGATGGGAAATTCATTGCCTATCACGCCCAGCTCACGGGCGGGTACGAAGCGGACCGCTGGCGCGTGTTGCTCTACGACCGCGTCGCGGGACGCATCGAAAATCTAACGGAGACATTTGACCGCAGCGCGGAAGAGCTGGCGTGGTCGCCGGATAGCAAGACGATTTATTTCACAGCGGAGGACGAAACGGAAAAGCCGGTGTACGCGATGGCGGCGCACTTCGGCGCGGCACCAAAGAAAATTATCGCGGACACGTACAACATGGGGATTTCGTTCAGCGCGGACGGAAAAACTCTGGTATTCGAGCGCACGAACCTGACGATGCCTGCGGAACTCTTCGCGGCGGCGGGCGACGGCTCGAACGTCCGGCAACTGACGCATCAGAATGATTCGATTCTGGCGGCAGTGGAAATGAACGCGCCGGAAAAGTTTTGGTTCGAGGGCGCAGGCGGAACGAAGGTCGAAGCGATGCTGGTCCGGCCGCCGAAATTTGACGCGACGAAAAAATATCCGCTGCTGGTGGTGCTGCACGGCGGGCCGCAAACGATGTGGTCGGACGCGTGGGGCTACCGGTGGAACGCGCAAGTGTTTTCCGCGGCGGGCTACGTGACGCTGATGATTAACCGGCGCGGCTCAACCGGCTACGGGCAGAAATTCACGGATGAAATTACGAATGATTGGGGGGGCAAAGCCTACGTGGACGTGATGAACGGCGTGGACTACACGCTGAAGAAATATTCTTTCGTCGATGAGACGCGCATGGCTGCAGCCGGCGGCTCGTATGGCGGGTACATGGCGGACTGGATTGCGACGCACACAGGGCGATTCAAGGCCATCATTAGCCACGCAGGCGTGTACGACAAAGTTTCCATGTATGCGACGGAAGAGTTGTGGTTCGAAGAGCATGACTTGCAGGGGACGCCGTGGTCGAATCCGGAGAGTTATAAAAAATGGGCTCCGGTGACGTATTCGGGCGAGCTTGCGAAATTCAGAACGCCGACGCTGGTGATTTGCGGTGAACGAGATTACCGCGTGCCGTATACGCAGTCGCTGGAATTTTTCAGCGCATTGCAGCGGCAGGGCGTGCCGTCGAAGCTGGTGGTTTTCCCGGATGAGGGACACTGGATATTGAAGCCGCAGAATGCGCAGTTTTGGTACAAGACATTTTTCGATTGGCTGGCGTTGTACGTCAAATAGCAAGCTTCTCAGACTTCGAGCAGGCGGTGGAGAGCGCGGCGCGCGAAGCGGAAGAGATGGTAGAGCAAGAAAATAGAGAGCGCGACGAGCGCGGCCACGATGATAGTAGTGGCGAGCGGATGAGCGGTGGCCATCCACGTTAGCCAGACGGCGAGGATGTCTTCGCCAAAACTCAAAACCCAATTGCTGAATGGTTCGGGGCTGGTGTTCACGGCGGCGCGGGCGCTGGCTTTTGTGCCATGCGAGGTGAGGGCGACACCCCCCGCCAGGAGCGCGGCGCCCCAGCGCCACTCGGCGGGAGCGGATCCCGCGGCGGCGTAGGTCAAGAGAGCCGCGGCCGGCGGACGAATGAATGTGTGGATGGCGTCCCAGATGGTATCGAAGTAGGGGAATTTGTCGGCAAGAAATTCGATCAAATACAGCGCGATAGCAATTCCGAGCACCCAGGGATGCGCGAGAACCTGCAATCCAGGCGGCAGAGTAAGCACACCGAAACGCTGGAGCAGTCCGAGCGTGGCGGCTGTGGCGTAGACATTGAGGCCGGAGGAAAATCCGGCGCCGAGCGCGAGGCCGAGCGTTTCAATGGGGTTCATGCGAGAACATCATAGCAGGCGGAAATACTCCACGCAGGCAGTAACTTCCGCTTGCACGGAGCAGAGTTTCCGTTTGACCGGCTGGTGAAGGAAAGCGATGCTGTTGACAGGCGGTCATCCATGTTTGGCTTGGGCCATCTCTTCTATCCCTGGGGCTTTCTCGTGCAGGGCCTGGCGATTGTGCACTTCATCCGGCGGCGGCCGGAGAATTATTGGTTTTACGTCATCTTTTTTCTCGGCCCGCCGGGCGCTGCCGTGTACATCCTTGCGGAAGTGCTGCCGGACTTGGGGCTGCTTCGCGGCGTGTTTCAGGGATTTGGCCGGCGGTCGCGCATCCAGATCGTGGAGACGCAGATTCTGGATAATCCGTCGGCGGCCAATTACGAAGAGCTGGGCGAGCTGTACAAAGACCAGGGGGAATTTGCGAAGGCGCGCGAGGCGTTCAATAGGGCGATCGCGGCGCGAAGCGATTCGATCTATACGTTTTATTCGAGGGCGCAATCGTCGCTGGGGCTGAACGATTTCACGGCGGCAATTCCGGACCTGGAGCGCGTGGTCGCGGCGGACCGAAAATTCGATTATTACCGAGCCGGTGGGCTGCTGGCCGATGCCTACGCGAAAACGGGTCAGCTGGAACGCGCGGAGCCGCTTTTCGTGGAAGTCGCGCAGATTTCGACGACTCCGGAGACGCTGTACAACTACGCAAGTTTTCTGGCGACGGCGAACCGAAAGGACGAAGCTCGCGAGTGGTTGCAAAAGCTGGAAGCAAAGAAGCGAACCCTTCCGCGGTACATGCAAAGGCGCGAGCGGCCGTGGTTCCGTAAAGGGAAAGCGCTGATGAAGGTTCTGGCCGCCACCTAGGGATCGTGGCGAATTGCCGTTAGGGGTTCTGGATCGAGATGGGCCCCACCCCCCCTGTTTTTTGTAAGTGTTGATTCTAAATAACTTAGCCTTGCTGTAAGTCTTTTAGAATCAACATATACGGACATTCGTGTAAGTGTTGCTTCTAAAGAAGTTGCGACCTTCCATAAGATCGCTAACCGCACTGAATTCCGGGGAACTCAGAAATTACACCACTCCGAAAAAGAAGGCTGGAAGCTTGAAAAAACGGATAGCCGGGGTACTTGCGTAGGATTACCCAAACACAATTGTACCCAATCGCCAACAATGGTCAAGGAGAAGTTGAGGTTCCAGTATGGAACCTCAAAGTACTGACTGGTTCCGAAGCGTGTGAGGGGCAGGAAGGTCCGATTAGTCGAGGGGAGGGACATAGAGGCTGGCGAAGAATTTCCCCTGGCCGTATTCGCGGGCTAGATGTTTGAGGGGGAAGACTTTGCAGTGCGTCTGGTAGGCGGGCAAGCCATCGGTCCAGATGAGGGTGACGAGATGATCGGGAGGATAGGCCTTTAACAGGAAGTTCATGGTCAGGTCGACTCTGGGGCTTTCGCGGGGGAGGCTGGCGGCTTCGATTTGGCAGACGAGGAGCGCCAGTTTGGAGGTGAAGAGGCCGGGCTGAAGATGCGTCAGGGGCAAGACGATCTGCAGGCCCAGAGAGAAATCGAAGTTGAGCTCGGCGAGGACTTGGTCGAGAAAACTCACGCCGGGGAGCACGCGAATTTCGACTCCCTCTTTGGGGCCGCGCAAGCGAAGCAGAGTGGTGGTCTCTTCCAGGACGCCTGGATTCCCGGGAACGGCGTAGACGGCCTCTCCGCGGAGGGTGGCTTCCTTTAGCAGGGCCGCGACCATGAATTCGTAAATGTCTCCTGGCTCGGGCCAAGGGGTGGTGTAGAGCAGGTCGAAGCACACGACGTGCTTGCCGAGGCTGCGTAGCCATTCATAGACTGGGTGCGATCCCATGCGGAAGAAGACTTTGTCGGCGCGAAGGAGTTCTGATTCAACTTCCTTGGTTACGTACTCCGTTGGGCCGGGGCCAATCCCGACTACTGTGACTTTTGGCATCCTTCTCCTGACGCGCTGATTTGTGAACCGGTACCGAAGGCAGCCGCAGTATTCTCGACGACTTTCGATGGGAGGATATCACTACTGGAATTCACCACGGACGAAGACAACTTCAAAGCCCCCACCTTCCCCGGCCCTGTCGGGACATGGGCTAACCGAGTGTGGGGCGCCCCCGGCGGCCCCCCCAGTCGGAATGACGGAATAGGCAGGTATTATTAGAAATGGACGACGAAGCCGGCGGAGACGCGGGTGCAGTTAGTGTGCGTGCCGGGGGTGTTGAGGCCGACGTAGTCTACCTGAGGGCGGAAGGCCAGGTGCGGAAGCAGGCCAATATCCACGCCGCCACCAATGCTATACGCAAACTGGTTGGAAGAGCCGCTGCCTGCTCCGGCGGTGATGCGCGAACCGCCGAAGAGCGCCTGAGCAAATGGATTGATCTTGGTCGGGTTGCGCAGAGTCAGGCGTGGACCGAAGAGATAGGTGTAGGTGTTCAAGGAAACGCCCCCAGGCGATGCGTGGTAGCCGCCAAAATCGCCTACGAGGCCGAGCCAGCGGTTGGGATTATAGGCGAGGGAGCCGCTGACGCCGTTCTGGTTGAAGCCGCCGGAGCCTCCCAAGCGAAAGTAGGAGTAGCTGACGGAAGCGTCAAAGGACTGGGCGCGCGAGGGGATTGCGAAAACGGACAGCGCCAGGAGCAGGATGATGAGCTTCTTCATTGGAGTGCCCCCTTTCGGGCTTTGCACAGCGTTCCGATTGGAGCCCGAAACGGGCATGGCAGGCATGGGGGCCGTTCGCGGGGCTCGTCCCATTTTGGAACGATTTGGGGAGGCAATGGCAGGGGAAACGAGTGCAGAGGGTTCCATGAGAGCAACAGAGGAGAACGAGGCTGGTCGTCAGTTCTTAGTTCCCAGTTTTTAGGCAGAAAAGATTGAGGCATTCCTTCCGTCGTTGCTGCCGACTATGACCAAGTTTTCGTGTCCGCAGCGGCAGGATTGTAAGCGGAGAGATTTTGGAGGCGCGAGGCGGAATCGAACCGCCGATAATGGTTTTGCAGACCATTGCCTTACCACTTGGCGACCGCGCCACCGAACGAAAAAAGTGTTCAGTTCTTAGTAATTAGTTCTTAGTCAAAAGCTCAGAACATTCCTTTCATGGTTCTCATGTACGAACCTCAATATGCTCTCCGCGCCGAACAGCGATGCGCCCGCTTGCGGAATGAAAACTGGACGGGTGAAGCTCGGAGAGTGTGAAGCTACTCCCGTCCAATTTCCTGCTCTGCACCGCGACTGCAAACTTGGGACGATCGAACCAGCTGACGGGTCTGAAGACCCGCCACTACCTTGAAGCGGTCCGCCACGGACGGCGAACCCTACAAAACCTGAATTAACGGGCGGCGACGGCCACCTCGGGCTGGGCGGCGCGCGTTTCGTTGACGATGGGGGCGCCGATCAGGTTGCCCCACTCGGTCCAGGAGCCGTCGTAGTTGCGGACCTGGTTGAAGCCCAGGAGATACTTCAGGACGAACCAGGTGTGCGAGCTGCGCTCGCCGATGCGGCAATAGGCGATGACTTCGTCCTTGCCGGTGATCCCCTTGGACTCGTAAAGCTTTTTCAGGTCGTCGAACGACTTGAAGGTGCCATCTTCGTTCGAGGCCTGCGCCCAGGGAATATTCGCGGCTTGCGGAATGTGACCAGCGCGCTGGGCGGTTTCGGTCATGCCTGGAGGAGCGATGATCTTGCCTGTGAATTCATCCACGGAGCGGACGTCGACGAGCTGGCCGGGCTTGCGGCCGTCCACGATGGCGAAGACTTCTTCCTTGCGAGCGCGGATGGAATCGTCGGTCCCGGAAACGTGATAGGAGGCCGGAGTGACGTGCGCGCGATCCTTGGTGAGCGCGCGCTTCTCTTCCAGCCATTTTTTGCGGCCGCCGTTGATGAGGCGGACATCCTTGTGGCCGTACAGCTTCAATTGCCAGAGTGCGTAGGCGGCGAACCAGTTGTTGTTGTCGCCATAGAGAAGGATGGTGGTGTCGTTGGAAATGCCGGAGGCGCTGAGAAGCTTTTCGAGCGTGGACTTATCAATCAGGTCGCGCCGGATATTGTCCTGGAGCTGGGTCTGCCAGTTCCAGGCGACAGCGCCGGGGATGTGGCCCTGATCGTAGGCGGTGGTGTCCACGTCGACTTCGACAAACCGGAGATTGGGGGAATTCAGATTGTGAGCGGCCCACTCGGTTGAAACCAGAACTTCGGGATGTTTGTACTCGGACATGGCATTCTCCTTTTGCTTCGCTTCGAAACTCGTTTGCTCCAAAAACAAAAAACCCACCTGCCGGTTGATTTCTGGCGGTGGGCTGAAAACTCTTGAGGCTAAGATTGAAACTCTAGATGCTCAGCCTCCCCGCGCCAGAAGACACACACATACAGCAGAGACAACAGATGCAGGGCTGCGCGTTCTTCTGGAGGTCAGCGAACATAGGCAAAGGATACATGGGAAGCGGGTGCTTGGCAAGAGTGCTTCAAGGGGAAATCTTTTCTCATTTCGAAGGCCAAGACCAGTGAAAAAGATGCCCTTGTATTACCGGGACTTCCGGAACACCTAGGCCTGGCAGCTTGATTTTCCCTGTAAAGACTACATAATGAACGCGTTCACGCGCCCAGGGCGTGACATCCATGGTTTGTCCACAGTGCAGCTACGAAAACACGGAAACTTCCGTCCAGTGCGTGAAGTGCGCGACGCCCCTGCCTTTAAGTGACCTGACGCTGGCCACCGGCGTTCAGGGCTGGTCCGTGCCCGCTGGAGACGTGGTTGTTTCTCCAACCACGATGGCACAACTGAATCCAGGGACGGTTCTGGGCGGGCGCTACGAAATCGTGCGTTTGCTGGGACAGGGCGGAATGGGGGCGGTGTACCAGGCGCATGACCGCGAGCTGGAGCGCCAAGTTGCGCTGAAAATCATTCGCGCGGACATGGCGGCCAATCCTGAAATCCTCAAGCGCTTCAAGCAAGAACTGATCCTCGCCCGGCTGATCACGCACAAGAACGTCATCCGCATTTTTGACCTGGGCCAGGCGGAGGGGACCAAGTTCATTACGATGGAGTTTATTGAGGGCGAGGATTTGCAGAGCGTTCTTCGCCGCAAGAAGAAACTGGAGCCGAAGGAAGCGGCCAATATTATTTCCCAAGTGTGCCGGGCACTGGAAGCAGCTCACGCGGAAGGCGTGATTCATCGCGACCTGAAGCCGCAGAACATCATGTTGGACAAGAGCGGGCGAGCTTACGTGATGGACTTCGGGATTGCGCGTTCGGTGATGGCGTCCGGGATGACGCAAACAGGGGCGTTGATCGGCACCCCGGACTATATGTCGCCGGAGCAGGCCAAAGGAATTCCGCTGGATGCGCGATCGGATCTCTTCACGGTCGGAATCATTTTTTACGAACTGCTGAGTGGCAAGGCGCCGTTCGAGGCCGATACCACGATGGGAAAACTGTGGAAGCGAACGAGCGAGCCCGCGCGGCCCCTGGGTGAGCTGGACCAGACGATCCCGCAACCGCTTTGCGAGATTGTGCGGAGATGCCTGGAAATCGATCCGGAGAAGCGGTTCGCCAGCGCCGCGGAGCTGCTGCGTCAGATTGAGGCATGGCAGGGGCCGGCCGCCGGAACGCGCGTGGACATACGGCCACAGGGAGCGTTGCCTGCCTATGCGAAGTGGGTGGGCGCGGGGATTGTCGCAGTGGTGCTTGTGACGGGATTGTTCCTTCGCACGAAATTCAGCTCGCAGCCTGTAGCGGCTCATGCGCCAGTCAGTTTGCTGATCGCGGATTTTGACAACAAGACGGGAGACGCGGTGTTCGACGGAACGCTGGAGCCGATGCTGGGCATCGCGCTGGAAGGCGCGCCGTTTATTTCGTCGTTTAATCGCGGGCAAGCGAAAAAGGTGGCGGCGAAGATGCGGCCGGGGACCACGCACATGGACGCCGCGCTGGCTCAGCTTGTTGCGGTGCGCGAAGGGGTCAATGCCGTTGTGAGCGGATCCATCACGCAGGAAGGAAGCGGGTACAAGGTTTACGTGAGCACTCTGGACCCTGCGACGGGGAAATCCATCTTAAAAGAACAAAGGGACGCTTCCAGCAAGCAGGATGTTCTGGCGGCCGCTGGAAAACTGGCGGAGAGCCTCCGCAAGGGGCTGGGAGATACCACGCCGGAGTCCGCGCAACAAGCTGCGGCGGAGACGTTCACGGCCGGGTCGCTGGAGGCGGCGCATGCGTATGCGGTTGGGCAGGATTTTCAGCAAGCCGGCAAATGGACGGAGGCCATAAACGCCTACGGTCAGGCGGTGCAGTTCGACCCAAATCTCGGCCGCGCGTATGCGGGCACAGCAGCGATGTTGGCCAATCTTGGGAAGCGCCAGGAGGCCGAAAAGTATTATGGATTGGCCCTGGCGCATATCGATCGGATGACCGATCGCGAAAAGTACCGCACGCGCAGCGGATATTACCTGCTGATGCGCAATCAGCCAAAGGCCATTGAAGAGTTGACTGCGCTGGTGAGCCAGTATCCCGCGGACACTGCGGGGCACGCGAATCTGGCGCTTGCTTATTTTTACGGCAGAAACATGAGCAAAGCTCTGGAGGAGCAGAAGCGAGCGCTGGAGATTACCCCTTCGAGCGTGCTGCAGCGGGTGAATTTCTCCATGTATGCATTGTATGCGGGAGATTTTGATATCGCGGCGAAGGAAGCACAAACGATTCTTAACGAGAATCCCAAGTTTGATCAGGCGCTGCGGACGCTGGCGCTGGCGGAACTCGGGCGCGGTCACGTCGAGGAAGCCCGGCAAGACTATGTGAAGCTGCAAGGCGTGAGCACATACGGTGCGTCCCTTGCGGGCACTGGACTAGCAGACCTAGCGCTGTATGAGGGCAAGCTCGCGGAGGCAGAAACCATTTTAGAGAAGGCCATTGCCGGCGATATTGCGGCGAAGGACGCGGAATCCCTGCCTGACCGTTCGGCCACGCTGGCGCTGACGCAGGTGGAGCTGGGGAAGATGAAAGAGGCTGTATCGTCCGCAGGCAAGGCATCCTCGAGCAGCAAAGAGCCGGGAGTTTTGTATCGCGCGGCGCAGGTTTATGTTGCTGCGGGCCAGGAAGCGAAGGGACTCGCGCTGGTGGCGCCACTATCGCAACGGCTGGCAACGGAACCACAGATTTATGCGAAGCTGATCGCAGGGGAAGCACAGCTCAAGAAGGGAAATACGCGTGACGCACTGAATTCGTTCGGGGAGGCGCAGAAGCTGGCTGATACCTGGCTGGGCCATTTTGATTTGGGCCGGGCCTATCTCGATGCTGGAGCGTTCACGGAAGCTTCCTCGGAATTCGACGTGTGCCTGAAGCGGCGAGGCGAAGCCACGTCGGTGTTTCTCGACGATGTGCCCAGTTATCATTTGTTGCCTGCGGTTTATTACTATCAAGGGCGCGCACGCGAAGGATTGAACAGTCCCGGGGCGGGCGAATCTTACCAGACGTTTCTGAGCATTAAAGAAAAAGGCGCGGGAGATGCGCTCGTTGCGGACGCGCAGCGCCGACTCGCGCGGCATTAGACTGAGCAAACCCAAACTTACCAACCTGTTGTAGTCAAAGGGTCCTGCTAGTAACTACCGCGAAGCGGTGGAAGCCCTATCCGCTGAGTGGCTGAGTCTAAGCGGAGGCTCAGGCAAACTGCAGCTTGACATTCGGGCGCTTTCGAAAGAGACTTCCGCATCGGTTGCTCGAGACGTGGCAAGTCCCCTCCACTTTTGACTTCCACACGTAATCGATTCGCCGTCTGCATACTTGCTCGCTCTTGTGAAGACGGCTGGCCGCCCAAAGGTTGAGCGACTCTTCTCCCGTTAGGAGTCCACTATGAGAATGTATGCGCGAACCCTGTGTGCCAGCTTTATCCTGGCCTGCTTTGGCGCTTTCATTCTGCCGCCGGCGGCGACTGCACAAGTAGCGGGACCAAACGTCAACATGGTTTCGGGAACGAAATGGCCGACGGGTGATCCATTTCTGCAGCGGCAGAACGAGCCATCCATGGCGGTGTCAACGCGCAACCCCATGCACATTCTGGCGGGTGCGAACGATTATCGAACGGTTGATCTGGAGCTGGCGCTGAGCGGCGGTGTAGAAACGGGCGACGCCTGGCTGGGATTGTTCAAATCGTTCGACGGGGGACTGACGTGGCAGAGCACGTTGCTCCCGGGCTGCGTGCAGCAGAGCATTCCGCAGTGCAAAGACAATGGAGCGTTGGGAGGGATTTATCAGGCGGCTTCGGACCCGGTGGTGCGAGCGGGCACGAACGGAATGTTTTATTACGCGGGATTGGCGTTTGACCGCGCGACGAGCCCGACCACGGCAAGTTCAGTCAGTTCGATTTTCGTGGCGCGTTACAACGATTTGAATAACAACGAGAATCTCGATCCCATCACGTACATAGATACGCATATTGTTGCGATGGGCGAGAGTTCGAAGTTTTTGGACAAACCGTCGATGGCCGTGGACATTCCGCGCGCGGGGGCGAGCACCTGTTCATTCACGGCGAACGAGCCGGGAGCGGGGGCGAACGGCGGCACGCTGGAGGTGCATCAATCGTTTGCGGCCGGAAACGTGTACATCGCTTACACCGATTTTCTCACCCCGACGAAAGCGAATACCACGCCGACGCACCTGATGTTCACGCATTCGACGGATTGCGGCGTCACGTGGAGCGCGCCGGTGCAGATTAATACGGGAACCACCACGAGCCAGGGGAGCGCCATTGCCGTTAATCCGCTCAATGGACACGTCTATGTTGCGTGGCGGCAATTCTCCTCGACGGGAGTTCCCGACGCCATCATGATGGCGCAATCCGGGAACGCGGGGAGAAGCTTCAGCGCGCCGGTGCGGATATCCACGTTTCAGCCGTTCGATCAGGGAACCACGGGTACGTCGTTTCGAACCAACGCGTATCCTTCAATTACCACGGACTTTTTCGGATTCGTGTACGTGGCGTTTTCGGCCCGCGGGCTGACTTCCAACGGTGATGCGCGAGTTGTGGCGGCGGGCTCGATCGATGGCACGCACTGGACGCCGGCATTCATGGTGGACAATCCATCGCAGAGTGCGCAGGGCGATCCTGCCGGACGCGGGCACCAAATCATGCCGGCAATTACGTTTGCCAACGGGAGGCTGACGCTTCTTTACTACGATCTTCGTTTGGATCACTACCAAGGTTTGTACACGCCCAATTCGGCAAGCCTTACAGGTTACGACGAGATGCTGCAGCCAGAAGGCGAACTGGCCCTGACGCCTGCGCAGACCGGGCTGGTCTTTAACAATTATATTGATGATGCCGGGTTGACGCTGCGGCGGCACACGCTCGACCTCCGCGTGCTGGAGCTGGGGATCTTTCCTACCATCACGTTGGGACCGTCGGTGCTGGTGTCGCAGTATGCGTATGGGTGCTGCGTTAACCCGAACATGCCGGACATCGAGCAGTTCAAGTTCAACGTGCCGAATCTGCCGCTGTTCGCGCAGGGCTCGGAGCCCTTTCTCGGCGACTACATTGACGTCGTTCCGTCGCCACAGTTTGTTCCCAACGGAAAATCGTGGGCGTACAACTTTGCGCCGAGCGCGAATCCACTATTTCATGCGACGTGGACGGATAACCGGGACGTTGTGCCGCCCGCAGACGGCAATTGGCAAAACTACACTCCAGCGGTGCCCGTTGGCACGCCTAGCGTTTTCCAGCCGGGCAGCACGGTTCCGAGTTGCCAAACAGGCCAGGAAGGGATGCGAAATCAGAACATCTACACGGCGCAAATTACGGGCGGGCTCGTCGTGGGCGCTCCCGGAAATGCGAAACCGCTGGGTACAACCACATTTAATGGGCAAACCGTGCCGTTCCAGAGGGCATTCGCGGTCGAGGCCCAGAACGTAACGAGTCAACAGATCTTTGTGCGATTCAGCATTGCGAATCAGCCGACGGGAGGGTCGGCTTCGTTCCTGCAGTTCTCGCCATTAACGACACTGGACATCACGATCCCGGCGTTTTCATCGGTGTCGCGGAGCGTGTTCGTTACGTCGACGAACCCACATGCCACGGTAACTGTGAATGTCACTCAGATCAGCGCGATTGGCGGATCGGTGGTCGCGAACGGGCTTTCGGCGACGGCGGTGCTCAACCCGGATATCACGAACCCGAATATCACCAATCCCAACATCACCAATCCCAACATCACGAACCCGAATATCACAAACTTTGAAGTCACGAATCCCAACATCACCAATCCGAATATCACGAATCCGAACATCACGAATCCCAACATTACGAACCCGAACATCACCAATCCGAATATCACCAATCCGAATATCACTAATGTCAGCGCGACGAATCCCAACATCACCAACACGACCATCACAAATCCGGACATCACAAACCCGAATATCACAAATCCGAACATCACCAATCCGGATATCACCAACGGGTCGATTCAGGATGTGGTCTACCCCATCACCAACGACGGAAATACCACGGCAACGTACACGGTCAAGACCGCGACCTTTTCGGCGCCGCCGAGCGGTATCGTGCTGCAGTTGATCATCAATAAGCTGTATCAGACTCCCGTGGCGGTAAATTGCCAAATGGGGACGGAGACGCACTGGAACACGGTGGCAAACATCACGGCTCCCAAGCTTTACACGGCAAGCGATCCGCAGCTTGGGAATCCGAACATCACCAACGCGGCGCCGAATGAGGCGTCGGTCACGCTGGCGCCAAGCGAAACGGCTTACATCACGGTGCGAGTGGTGAATCCCACGCCGCTGCTGACGCCTTTTAACCCACTCGCCGCGATTGTTCCGGTGACAGTGCCGCAAGCAGTGAACACGCAAACGGTTTTGTCGAATCCGGGCACGGTGGTATTTCCTCCGGTCACGGTACCGCCGCTCGTCGTTACGACGGCCACGCTGCCCGATGGCATAGTTGGCCATTCCTTTAACGCGAATGTCGTCGCGCAGGGTGGAAACCCCGGCGCCGACACGTGGAGCGTTTCGTCGGGAACGTTGCCAAACACCCTTGTCTTGAATACCGCGACAGGCGCAATCAGCGGCACGCTGACCGCGGTGGGAACTTTCACGTTCAGCATCCAGGTGAAAGATACGGCCATCGGAACGCAATTCCCACAACACACCGTGACGCAGAGTTTCACGGTTCACGTTGCTTCGCCTCTGGCGCTGGCGCCCGTGTCGCTGCCCGGCGGAACGCAAGGTACATTTTACAGCCAGACAATCCTCCCTACAGGCGGACTTAGCCCCGTCACACTTTCGCTTACCTCGGGCGCAGTGCCAGTTGGGCTGGTGTTCAAAGGCGGAACGATTACGGGCACGCCTACAGCAACGGGGACTTCGAATTTCACGGTACAGGCTACGGACAGTTCAAACCCGCAACAGGCGTTTACACAGAGCTATAGCATCAACATAGTTTCGGCAATACCGACGGTCGGAAATGTGGTGTTTACAACGCAGCCGACAAACTCGGTTGGCGGGCAAGCGCTGGCGGGCAGCCCGGTCCAAGTCACAGTGACCGACAATACTGGAGCCGTTATTCCAGGCGTTCCCGTGGCGATGAGTTTCAACGGTGCACCGCCCTGCGCGGCTGCGACATTGGGAGGAAGCCTTACTGTCACCACCAACCCTGTCGGTGTGGCTACTTTCTCGAATCTCAGCGTGGATCGCGGACAGAACGGGTACACGTTGGCGGCGACAGTGCTGGGGGTGACGGCGGTTTCGAGTCCCTTCAACGTGAGCGGCTACTGCGACACCGGGAGCATGAACACAGCCCGGCGCAATCACATCGTTTTGACTCTTCCCAATGGGAAGATTCTGCTTACCGGAGGAGCGGCGAATGGGAATGCCACCGGGGCTCTGACGAGTGCGGAGCTTTACGATCCAGTCGCACATACCTTTACCACGATCAGCCCGATGAATGTGGCGCGCGCGGATCACGCGATGACGCTGCTCCCGAATGGAACCGTGTTGGTCACCGGCGGGTTCAACGACACAAATATCGCGCTGCAAACCGCCGAGATTTTCAACCCGACATCCAATACGTTTACTCTGCTGACCGCACCGATGATCAGCGCGCGTGCCCAGCACACCTCGACATTGCTTGCCAACGGAAAAGTGTTGCTTGCCGGCGGAAATGACGCCACGGGCACGTCACTGGCGAGCGCGGAAATCTTTGATCCGGTCGCCGGCACGTTCACTGCTTCTACTCACACCATGAACTCCGTCCGGCAGATCCATCATGCGGACCTTCTCCCTAATGGAAAGGTGCTGATTAGCGGAGGATTCGATACCAACGCCAATCCTTTCGCATCCGCTGAAATCTATGATCCAGTCGCGGACACTTTCACGTTGACCGGTAGCATGGGCACGGCTCGCGGGAATCATGCCTCCGCGCTGCTCTACACCGGCAAGGTTCTCGTGGCGGGCGGACTGGTGCCCAGCGGCGCGACCACGGTACGCACGGCGACCGCCGAAGTTTATGATCCCGTTGCCGGGACATTTTCTCCGACGGGTAGCATGTCGGTGCCGCGAGCGCAGTACTTCGCAATGGTGCTGGACGATGGCACCATCTTCATTTCCGGCACGGCTGCGCTGCCTGCAGGTGCGAGCGCCGATATTTACAATCCCGCGAGCGGGACGTTCAGCGCCACGTCACCGTTCACCATGGTCCAAGTTGGCTTGCGCCAAGCGGTTGCGCCTGACGGCACGGTCCTGCTTGCGAGCGGCGTCAACGCCTCCACTGTTACGGTCCCCAATTCGGAGATCTTTTATCCGCCTACATTGCCTCCGGGCATCGTGATTACGACTCCCACTGTTTTGCCGGTGGGCGTGCAGAATCAGGCTTACACACAGGTTCTGCTCGAACATGGAGCCGTCGGTCAGGTCACCTGGTCGACCACTACACCGCCTCCCGGCCTCGCGCTTTCGGCGAACGGTATTTGGACGGGCACGCCGACACAAGCCGGAACGTTCAACATCCCGGTCCAGATCACGGATAGCAGCACGCCAGCCCAAACCGCGAACGGCACGCTAACACTTGTCGTGACAGGCGTGCCTGTGCAGTTCACTTCCAGCACCATGCCCACGGCAGGTGCCGGCCGATTCTATAGCCAGCCTTTGCCGATTATCGGTGGAACGCAGCCGTACACGGTCACGCAAACTAGCGGAACGCTGCCTGGGGGGCTTTCTCTGAGCAGCAATGGCGTCCTGAAAGGGACGCCGTCCGCCGCTGGCTCGTTCACCTTCACGGTTCAAGCCACCGATTCGTCCACGCCGCAGCAGACGGCAACGCAGACGTTCACCATGGCGGTCAACACGCTGTTCATCACCACGACCGTGCTTCCGGACGGCATCGTGGGTGTACCCTACAATGCGACCATCAGCACCAGCGGCGGCACGCTGCCGTTGTCGTTCTCTGTGACTACGGCGGCGTTTCCTCCTGGTCTGCTGATTCAGCAGCCGGCGCCAACTTCGCAGAATGGCGCGCTGGCCGGCACGCCCACGCAAGCGGGGACTTTTGACTTCTCGGAGTCCGTCGTAGACAGCTCCAACCCAACGCAAACCGTTACACAGAGCTATGTCGTGACGATTGCGCTCTCGGGAACTGCGGCGCCGGCTAGCGTTACTTTTGTGGCCCAGCCGCAACCTTCGATCGGCGGGCAAATCTTGAGTGGAAGCCCCATTACTGTGCGCGTTGCGGACGCAAATAATGCGGCCATCGCCGGAGCGTTGGTGGCGCTGAGTTTCAATGGCGCGCCGCCATGTTCCAACGCAATCCTCAGCGGAACCTTATCTGCCGTCACGGGCTCCAACGGCCAAGCCAGCTTCTCTGACCTGTCGGTTGATCGCGGCGGATTCGGCTACAACCTGCTCGCCAGCGCGGGCAGCGCTTCCGCCGTGTCAGCCGGGTTCCGGGTTCAAGGATTCTGCGGTTCCGGGAATCTTTCCATCGAGCGCGAGTTTCCCGCTCAGGCTGTGTTGGGGAACGGCAAAGTGCTGATTGCGGGAGGCGCGGATAATAACGGCAATGCCCTGAACACCGCCGAACTCTACGACCCTGCAACCGGAACAACTTCGCCAACGGGCAATCTGAGCGATCCGAACGGCAGGGTGCAGCAGGTCAGTGTGGTGTTGCCGAACGGCAAGGTGCTCCTGGCTGGAGGCTCGAGCAATGTCGCCATTCTCGCCTCTGCTGAACTGTATGACCCAGCCACGGGAACATTCACTTCGATGGGGAGCATGAGCGAGCCGAGATTTCTTGCTGAGGCAGTCTTGTTGGCGGATGGCCGAGTGCTTGTTAGCGGCGGGTTCAACACCAACGTGGCGCTGAATACGGCGGAAATCTACGATCCCGCCACGGGCTCGTTTACGCGCACGGGCAATATGAATCAGGGACGCGGCCGCCACACGATGACGCTGCTGCCGAACGGCAAAGTCTTGGTTACCGGTGGACGCGACGCCGCGGTGAATTTCTTCGGTCTTGCGAGCGCGGAGATTTTTGACCCGAGCGCAAATCAGGGCGCCGGTGCATTCACCCTGATTGGAAACATGAATAGCGTCCGCTTCGTGCACACGGCCACGCTCTTGTCAAACGGCACGGTCCTGATTGCCGGAGGATTCAACGCAGGCAACGAGAGCCTGTCGGTGGCGAGCGCGGAGATTTTCGACCCGAGCACAAATACGTTCACGTTGACCGGCAGCATGAATATCACGCGTGCCCGGTTTACCGCCACGCTCCTTCCGGACGGGACGGTCCTGATGGCGGGCGGCATTAACAGCGTCACAGGCGTGACCGCGCCCGCGCCGTCGGAAATCTATTCGCCGGCGACGGGAGCGTTTACATTAACTGGGGCGATGATCACGGGCCGCGAATTGCCGCGGGCGACGGAATTGTTCAACGGCAATGTCCTGGTTACCGGAGGCGATGACGGCGTCAACATATTGGCCAGCACGGAGCTCTACTACAATACGGTGCCGATCGCGCCGATCGTGATCACCGCAACCACGATTCCCAATGCGTTTGTCGGACAGCCTTACGTTGCCATGGCGCTCGAACAGAATGGCACGGGACCAATCACCTGGTCCATCGTTTCCGGGACACTACCTCCGGGCCTCGCAGGTAACACCATCGGGACATACGGAGTCGTGTACGGAACTCCCACCACGGCAGGATCCTTTACCTTCACGGCGCAAGTGACAGACGGTCACAGCGTAGCGACCAGGTCTTTCACCATCAACGTATCCGTTGCCACGCTCGTCTTCACTTCCAACATCATGCCCACGGGAGGCATGGGAAGGCGGTACAGCCAGCCGCTGCCGGTTACCGGCGGCACCTTGCCTTACACCGCGACGGTCACGAGCGGAAGTCTACCTCCCGGGCTCGCGCTTAGCAGCGTGGGTGTGCTCAGCGGCACGCCAAGTTCGGCGGGATCGTTCACCTTCACGGTGAAGGTCACGGATTCTTCCGCGCCGGCGCAGTCTGTCACGCAGACTTTAACGACGGCGGTGAACTCGCTGTTCATCACCACTACTGCGCTTCCCAGTGGCATCGCGGGAGTGCCATATAACGCGGCGATCAGTACGACTGGCGGAACGCTGCCGTTAACCTTCTCGGCAGCGACCGGGGCTTTCCCGCCGGGATTGACGATTCAACAGCCCACGGCCAATCCGTCCAGCGGTGCGCTGAGCGGCACGCCTACTTTGGCCGGTCACTACACGTTTACGGAATCCGTGACCGATTCTTCGTCTCCGGCGCAAACTGCCACGCAGTACTACACGATGGACGTTTTTCCTGCAGCTGGAAATGCGGTACCCGCAAATCTCACTTTCTTGAGCCAGCCGCAGAATTCCGTCGGCGGGCAGATTCTCGGGGGCAGCCCGGTTCGCGTACACGTCACGGACGCAAAGAATCTGCCTATTGTCGGTGCATCCGTCGCGCTTAGTTTTAATGGTCCGCCGCCGTGCTCGAGTGCCGTCCTCAGCGGAACTTTGACGGGCATAACAAATGGAAACGGCAACGCGGTCTTCCCCGATCTCTCGATCGATCGCGGACAACTCGGCTACACGCTCCTCGCCAGCGCCGGCAGCGCCTCGGGTGTGTCGACGCCGTTCACCGTCAACGGTTTCTGCGCGACCGGAAGCATGGCTACGGCTCGCGCGCTGCTCAATTCCGTAACTTTGCAAAATGGCAAGGTCCTCATCGTTGGTGGGGCGCCGGCCTTTAACAATCAAGCTGTGGCATTCTCCAGCGCCGAACTTTATGATCCCCTGGCGCATTCCTTTACGACCGTTGGCAGCATGCATTCGGGGCGCTCCTCGGTCAGTACGGCCGTGCTCCAGAATGGGCTGGTGCTTGTCGCAGGTGGCACCGATGGCTCAATCGCAGTTTCGAGCGCGGAATTGTTCGACCCAGCGACGAATATCTTCACGCTGCTCCCCGGTTCCATGGTCACAGCGCGCGTCGGGGGTGTTGCCACCCTTCTGCCTGACGGAAGGGTTCTAATCACCGGCGGCTTCGGTAATGGCGGCGGAGTCCTTGCAAACGCCGAGATTTTCGATCCGTCCACGAACACTTTTACCGCCACAAGCCAGCCCATGACCACTCCCCGGTGGTTCCATGCGGCCGCCCTTCTTCCCAACGGGAAGGTCCTGATCACCGGCGGGGCCGCGGCGTTCCCAGCTACCGGCCCAAACAATGCTCTCGCCTCTGCAGAACTCTATGACCCCGTTGCGGACACCTTTACCCCCACAGGCAGCATGGCTTCGGCGAGATACGAGCATGCTTCCGCGCTGCTCTTCACAGGAAAGGTGCTCGTCTCGGGTGGATTCAGTGGCAACAACTTCACTGTGCCATCAGCCAACGCGGAGATCTACGATCCTTCCACAGGAACATTCAGCTCCACTCAGGCGACCGTCGGGTCTCTCTACCCCGTTCCCGTCCTGCCGGACGGAACCGTGTTCCTCTTCACTGCCACCAATGCGCAGATTTATAACCCGGCGGCCGGCACGTCTCAAACAACCGGAAGTACGACTCTGATTCAGGCGCAGCCGGTTACTTCGCTCCTGAATGACGGAACCATCCTGGTCGCGGGTGGCGTAGGTAGTCCAGATTTCAATAATGGGCTGGCGAATGCTGAGATTTACTACAGCACCGCGCCGCTGGCGGCGATGCAAGTCACCACTCCCACGACTTTGGCTGCGGGTCAGCCCGCGACCACGGTTTTTTCAAACCCCACGGCTTTCGGCGGAGCAGCTACCAATATCGCCTCGGTCGGGTTCAACGGAATCCTGAACGGAGCCTCTTTTCTAAGCTTCAACCCGCTCTTCGTTTCCGGCCTCAGTTTCTCAACTCCCCTGCCGGGTACGTGTGTTGACTTGGCCACCGCGTCGTTCTACCCAACGACTCCCTATCCTGCTGATTTCATCGTTGACTCCGCCAATAGTAATCCGGCTAACCAGGTCGTGATTACCCTGCCAAATGCGACGCGCGCCGTGGGACTAGACTTCGGTGCGCTGGGCTTCGGAGGGGCAAGCAGCGGAAACATAACTCTTTCGAACGGCTTTGTCTTGCCACTGAGCAGCCTGACTACGGTTGGACACACACAGTTCGCGGGATTTGTCTCCGCGACTCCGATCACTTCTCTCACGTACACTGTGACGAATGACCACTGGGTGGTGCTGGATGTGCTGCTCGGGACCGCGAACGTCGCGCTACCGAACGCCACCCAGGGCCAGCCTTACGCGCAAATCCTATTGGAGCAGGGCGGCGTTGGCCCGCTCACGTGGACCTTGGCCGGCGGAACGTTGCCGCCGGGCATCAGCCTAAGTTCCTCTGGCATTTTGCTGGGCACACCGACAGCCAACGGCGCCTATTCCTTCTCGGTTCATCTGGTGGACAGCAGCAATCCGCAGAAGAGCGTCACAAGCGCCACTCTGACGCTGAATGTGGTGCCGGTGCCACCCACCGGCCTGATCGGATCTCATACGCAAGGCACCACCACGGTGAATCTCGGTTGGAGCCCAAGCGTTTCTAACGGTGTTGTCGGCTACAACGTATACCGAGCGCTTCAGTCAGGCGGTCCGTTCACGAAGGTTAATGCTTCGCTTGACGCCACAACCAATTTCACAGATTCGACCGTCTCGGTCGGCAACACGTATTTCTACGTGGTGACCGCGGTTGGCAACGGCAACGTTGAGAGCGTATTTTCAGGGCAGTTATCCATCGTTGTGAATTAAGTGCGGACCGGTTGGCTAAATAACTGTGGTTCCATTGACGCTAGGCACGCAGCGCAGGTACCACTGTGCTTCTAACGCTAGAGGCGAACTTTGTAAGCACTCTGCGGAGGGTGGCTTAGAGTAGCGGTT